>Ga0209679_1000912_pt1 | contig 11708 bp, 7 predicted proteins | sample WorMetHEROISLAND_4_FD_187408 | JGI IMG/M metagenome (GOLD analysis project Ga0209679, IMG submission 187408) | Marine gutless worms symbiont microbial communities from Max Planck institute for Marine Microbiology, Germany - Olavius sp. 2 HERON... ...
GGTCACCATTTTTGGATGGGTCACGTGGGTCATGGGTCACAGCCAGTGACCCATTGACCCATGATGAAATAACTCAATACCATTACCAGGCTACCTACTTTTGTTTTCCTCTACGACTGGCCACTATTTAGCGTACTTCTTAGCTGACATTAAGAAACTGCTAACTCACTCAACTAGGCCTATTATCATAGCTGGAGGCTTAATTTTTTTGCTGTCAAGACCGAGAGGGTTGTCCAGTACCACCATGCACGCCCCCTTCTAGTCCCATGCGTGAAATGATGAAATGATGTAATGGCCATGGGTCATGGGTCATGTGGGTCATGGGTCAACTGTGTGATGGGTCACATGGGTCATGGGTCACGAAAGATGACCCATTTCCATCTCTGGTGTGCAGTGTTAAGTGCGTTATGAAATCGGTTGAAATTTTTAACGGACACTCACCCTAATACTTTAGAGCCCAAAACCTTTGATTTAAATTTCGCGATTTCATGATTTTTTTCAGATAATTCAAGAATGGAACAAGCCATCGTCAATCAGAGAAGTGCGTCAAAAACTACAAAGACATCCGCTAGGTGACAGCATAGCCTTGTGCACTTTGGTCCAGTAACGACTAAGTTATTGACCATAGTTTTGACCCACCCTATATAAATTTTTCAAACGATCGTATGTCGGTTGCTAAGGGGTTCTGCTCCCTCAGAATGTTATCACTGGTAGATGGGATGATAGAGTGAATATCGGGACGGGGAATAATGCCCACAAGGGAGGTCATCAGGGGGGAAATGTAATGGCGGGAATTGGCCACATCTTCTTTATTGCTATTTTCCTGAGCAGCCGTGATTCAAAGACGCCACAAATGACTTGCGTTAATTTGCACCTCGCAATTCTGCTGGGAAACAGACATCAGTCATTTGCGGCGTTGCAAAACGTCATCTGACCAAAACCAGCTGCGACACTGCAGTGAAATAGTTCAGCTGTTAAACTAGTATCTCCAAGTCATAGAATACGTCCAAGTCGTGAAATGCTGCAGTGCTAAAAGCAACTTATATTCACTTTATTTCAGTGGTAACACATCCAAGTCACTTTTGACGACAAAAGCAAAAAAATTCAATAAAGGCTAGACTACAGTTGTGTGTGCATTAGGCAGTTAAGTTCTGCTGAAGCGTTTCCAAGTCATGGAAAAAACACCGTCGACGACGCACATGTTGTTCATGAATACGGTGGAGGGGGAGGCAACATGGAGCAAGCTGATGTGACTGGTGAGTGCCACGTATCACCAGCAGGTTGTTCCATTCCTACAGAACCATCATCTCTTGCTGCGGCAGCAGATAACAGCGGCTGCCTCTCTGACTGCTCCACGTCTGCACCACGACTGGTGCGCGCTCGTTGTGTTGGCATTACATTTGCACGACGTGCGGTGCGTCGCGTGGGAAACTGCGGCCGGTTTCTCTCTATGTACAACTGTACAGAGAATCCAGCAATGGAAAGTAACGCCCAGAGCGTGTACAGAGCGATGTCTGCAATACAACAATAACATGCTTCATTACAACGACATACACAAAACACACCGCTACAATCAAACTTTACAATATCACATGAAGAATGAGCTTCTGCAGATAGGCCTTAGCAAACAGCAAACTCCAGTTAGCTGGTTCCCCGTTGACTTCCAGTCTCCACCAGTCCCCACACCAAGCACACCACAGGAAAGACCAAAAACCCCGACATAACTCAAAGCTGGAACTCTGGCGCCAGTTTCAGTTGCTCTCATTGGCTTCAGTTGTCCACAGAGCAGATAGTTGGCTTTACGTTCATCTGACACGTGCATTAACAGATCAACATAGAATGCTGTCTGCATTCCCCAGGTGGCGCCAGCGCCTTTCATCAACAAGCCAACCTATGAAGCAGCAGCCTAACCCACTGCTACACAACACTCACCATTTCTTCCCGTGAGACGGTGCAGTCACCACCATCACATACCAACAAACGACAGACAGAGAGAGACAGCAAGCAAACAAATTACCCAAGGTTGTTTGTAGCAGCGCTGTCAGGCATTATGCCATGTCAACTGCTCAACAGACACACAAAGCAAAACGTCCATGAAACAGTAACCTGCAATCTGATAGGGCACAGTCACATAGGCGCCACTGAAGCCCGGAATGGATGACTTGCGTATAGAGTTGAGAACCATCTGCTGAACACCGCTACCAATCAGAAACCAGTCTATCATCAGCACGAACAGATACGAACCAATCACAGCGCAGCTCAGCAAACTTAACTGCACCACAAACACACAACGACCAATGACCATGATGCATTGAGTCAGTGTATTATTACAACATATGCAGAGATTGACAATTTGAATTTTATTTAAACTTTTCCAGACTTTTTTTATGAATTCTAAAATGATCACAAATTTTAAAAATAAAATTCATTATGCTAACTGATGAAAATTCACATTCATCGATGGCGTTAAGTCACATATACACATGAGGAAAACAATGAAACTGAATGAGCACAGTAGAGTTGGCACTTGCGGCTACTTAATGTTACTCTGAAGCAGAACTCAATCAACTAGCATGCTGAAGTTTAGACTGAAGGCAGCCAGCTACAAAAGCAAACATTTACCTTGTGAACGGATGCCATTAGAAAGACAACGGCAACGATACAAAGAGCGAGGAAGAACAAGCTCTGATAGAAGTATTCATGTAGAAACATGTCAATCAGTGCTGAAATACACACACCACCAACAACAGACACAAGCACGTCATTTAAAGGCACCCTGTATGAAGTCATTTACAGGCACCGTGTATTAAGTGCAAACCTGTCTGTTCTACACTGCTGATATTCTGTAACACATGTTACAACAATTCTATGCTTTTCACTGTTCTGTTAAATACCATCACTAACATACATGGTGCAGCAGAAAGTGAAAAAGTTTGAAGACATTTCATGAATCTAAAACCACGATCAACGTTGGTGACTGAATGCTGTAACTAACTAACAACTGGTTTACTTACTTACGGATGTACACAATGTCTAAAAAAGAGCCAACGTTGTCTTCACTGATAATTTAGAGAAATTTCAACCGATTTTTTGGAAGACATACACTACAGGAAATGTGTAAAAAGTGGGTGCATAAATAAGCCGGATAACACGGTTTGCGTAACTATACTACCTTGTAAAATCTTGATCACAACTATTAGTCATTTTCATTGTCACATTAATTTAAAAAACCCTTCAGTTTGGCAATGTCTTTGTTAATTTTCAATCACATTTAACAATTTTTGAAACAATCACATATGATGATTATTACTTACAAGCTGTTGTTATAGATGACGTCAGCAACCAGCTTATTGGTTAACGGTTAGTCCTAATGCTCTGGTAAGTAAGTAAGAAAGAAAGAAAATTTACAGAGAATGCAACGTCAGTGACGGGCTCGCTGAATTTGACGTAGTGTTGTTTTAGCTAACGATAACAATAACGAAAACCTTCGTTAACAAAAACTCTAAGTTGTCGTTAACTCTAAGTTGTCGTTAATGATAACTATAACTGTAACTAAAACTTAGGCAAATAACGATAACTAAAAATAACTAAAACTCAGCACGAGAAAACTAATAATAACTGTAACTAAAAACAAATATGATGGCAGGGCCAATATGGTCCTCGGTGACGACAGGGCGTATATGGTGCATGGACTTCGCCATGTCCTTAGTGACGGCAGGGCCAATATGGCCCAGACGTGGTCGTATGGCGACTTGCAGACTGCAGTAATGTGATCATCCAACGTCAAGTGAGTGCTTGTGCAACTTTATGCCGAGAACCTTGATGTGGTCTGGATTGAAGCATTGATGTAAACAGCTCAATGGGCAGACAAACCGGAAGACTTGAAAGCATCAGAATTAACTGGCCATCACATAGGACATTTCAAACATATCACACCGTTGTGTTATCTCACTTACTTGCATAAATCAGATCAGCAGTTACGACTTTTCACACTTACCAAGTACCAATGTAGCAGTGAACATGACCAAATTTGTGAGGCAACGCACTGCAGTTACACAAACTGCTATGCGAGATAGTTCTGTATCTTCTTGTTGCAAATTTGTCACAGTGTATGTAAGCCAAAAATAATGAAACTTGGTTGCCATACGTTAAAGTTATGAGCAGAGACAAAGTGGACCATTTTTGAGACAACAGCACCAACAGCGCCGTTAATTTACTTACTGAGTGGAGTAGTAAGAAAGATGACACAGGAGACGATGTATCCGAGACAAAGTCCGACGAGAACCATCGACAATGGTGCGCTGTCAAATATCACCCACAGCAGTAGCCACAGGAGACCACCGACGCAGCCAATACCGAGTGATACATACAGGCATACTAGACACACACACACAGAGACACGTATAATTAATTAGATACATCTGGACCACCCACAAACGTACTTTCAGAGAACTTTTTAAAGGCGTCAACAATGAGAACACGTTTGTTTTTATTGACTAAACTTCTCTGACATTCAACTGTAGTGTTTACTGTCCATGTTTTATTTCAGCTCACATCCTAGCTCGACTTCACACACAGAGAATCTATTCAGCAGCATCTTCACGCACTTCTCAGCTGCTCTGACAAGTGGCAGGTAATGGCAGGTGGGCGATGTAGGCCAATCGTTAAAAATGTTTGACAGTGGTATTGGTAGACATAATTGCAATACACACAAAACTTATATTGCATTATTAGTTAACTGCACAAAGGTGTAGTTAAAAGTCCACCAATACCTAAGCTATGGAAATACTTAAAAACGATATTTGTTTGAGTGAGCAACACTTATGACGAGTTTAGCGTAACTTTCTGTTGCTAATGTTATTTATATTGTAATTATAACGCTGCAAATATTATATTGTAATGTTATTTTTATTGTAATGTTATAACGTTATTGTTAATTCTGTCAAGCAGAAAATCCGCCGGAAACAAGTCAGTCACAAATCCGCCACAAAATATTTGGCCAGCCGAATATCCGCCGAAAAATTCCACTGGCCGGCCAAATGGCCGTAAAAAATTCAGCTGGGGGTCCATCACCACTGACAATGTGTTGGCTGCCTGTCACATGGCCAGACAATTCAGCTCCCAGCATCTAGCAATGAAACTATTGATTTCTACTCAGAGGAACAGCTGGATGAATACATCACAAATGTATTAGAGTTTAAAGAGCAACATTTCTCAGAGACATCCTATATAGCAGTTAGTGTTAGCTCTTATCCAATACTACGCTGGTGACACAATGTGAGAACGGACCGAGTTCTGTCCACGTTGAATATCGGACACTCAGAATGTATACCGTCAGCTGAGTCGACAGATGACCAAACACATACAACTCTATGGCACAGAACACAGAGCCACATAAACCCACAAAGATCACCAACATACACCATCAGCATTACAACAAACAAACACAGAACACACAGCCACATAAACCCACAAAGACCACCAACATATACCATCATCACATGTTATTCATTGTGTTTGTGCTAATTAGTCATTGTATATGTGCTAATTATTCACTGTATTTATGTTAATTATTCACTGTATTTATGTTAATTATTTACTGTACTTGTGCTAATGTGCCGGATTGCTGGAAACACCGGATGTGCAGATGTTTCCAGGTGCTTAAATGACCTTCAACGGTACTCAAGGTCATGTGCCATTACAGATTCAACAGACGGAAATGAGTCCAGACGAACTACTGTTACCGAGAGTTGCCTAGACATTGGTTGAAAATCACAATATTGGCTTACCACATGTGTGTTATACACACACACAAGCTGAAACTGTCAGAACTAAATCATAACATTTGGTTTTAGAAAACTAGAATAATGAGAAGGACAGGTGTGGTAAAAAGCTGACAATATGTCTAGCAGTTTTCATACAATATACAAATGCAACAGAGAGATGGCAGCGAAGAAACAAACAGGCAGACAGACAGACAGACAGACAAACAGGCATACAAAATGGTTGTAGCAGACACAATATAATAACAAAATGAAAAATGTCACTAAGACCTGTCAAACAGCCATCACAGTCTACTGCACACTGCCAAAATAAACAAGAAAGCCGTGCTATCACAAGGAAACCACGCGATGCCGTTCGTTTCAGTTGGATGTTTGCCAACATTCATTACAAGTTTAAAAGTAGCCAAGCTCCGAAAGCCAGGCTTCATAGCTCAAGACATACCAGCGAAAAAAGCAGAATTTAACGTAAAAAGGTCATTCAAGGTTACTCAAGGTCATGTATTTTTGGGTCAGTGGAAAGGCGACAAGGGACTAAGTTACACTACATAATAATGTAGGCCTCACTTCGTAAGGTTCCAAAGACATAGCGTTCAAAAGCACAACGTTTTCGATTACCCCAGTGTCGTTTGTCTCCAAGGAACGCCCACGAATATCTGCATAAACCTTATATTGTCAGAAACTAGAGTCACTGGGCTACATCCCCATCACAGAAAGTATAGGTCTATCTTCATTCAAATTTTCATGGTGCGCTCCAAAAACGCCTGTATTTTGAAACAAAGTGTGAAATGGCCGTTCAAGGTCACTGGTCATTGATTTTGGTACCAATCAATAGCGCGTATGCAACTTCCTATTAGTCATCAACAGTAACCTTCGTCCTATCTTGCCGCATTTCAGAGATATTGCAGGTTTTCTGCTGAAAAGAACGACCCCACCCCTATTCTACCCGAATTTTGGGTTGTTCCCCTTGGACTAGATTGCCGATGTTGTAGCTCTGAGAAACAAAGACCCGAAGCTAATTATTCGTGCAATTACTTTCAAACTAACCCAACACATACAACCACGTTACATCATCACAGACGGACAGACAGACGGACGGACGACTTACTGTAGCAATGCTGCACGATGCACATATGGTAGAAATTAATGGAAACACTAAGAACAAAAACTGAATAGCAAACAGCAGACTTGCATGGAATGTATTATGTGGTATAAACTGGACATGCTCACGTATGCCACTCTGTAACATAACCATGACATGCTGTCTGAAATAAAACACATCTGACTTGATTTGATAAAGACCAGTGAGTGATTGTGATAGTGCAAGCAGACGTACCAAGTGGAAAGAGTCGATGACCAGTGAAACACAAGACGAGACCGACACTGCCGAGAACTCCGAGTGCGATGTCACCAGCGAGTGTGTCTAACAGCACACAACAGTCAATGAGATGCTGCAGAAGTGCATCATTCATCACAGAACTAGGACATTTTTGCACAACGACATCAATGACATACTGATGAAGGTAAGTAAGTGATAAACAGTACTTATATTGAGACGAATGTCAGCGGCACGATATGCAGAAGGGTTTGGGGCATTCAAACCGTCACTGAACATAGAGAAAAATTTTCAGAACAAAAACAGAACATCAATCTTTAATTTATTACGCCATCACAGATACAATGAATAACATGTTAACTGCAGAAACGACAAAACAGTAAAATAGCCCAGTGTTATACTGAAGCGTGTAAAGTTGTCTGTCCAGTGTTATACTGAAGCATGTAAAGTTGTCTTTCTAGTGTTACTGTTTACTGGTTAATAAAGGTTTGTGTGTTTTATGCTGTGAAACGAGTTATTTTTTACCTCAAAATGCACTTCACGTCCCTGCAGACCCATTAGAGGAGCTTACAGAGCTGCCGTACACCGCAGCTGAAGTAAGGGAGAAGGACAAAGAGGGGAGGAACGGGGTGGAGGAGAAGGAAGTGGTAGGGGAGAGACGAGATAAAGAGAACAGAGGTGAAAAGACAAGCGCCATTGTTAAATACACGCGCATCAACGATAAATATATAATAAATGTTTACATGTGATTGTATACGATGACATATAATGACACACAACATAATGACTGACAATGATGATTGTGCTGATGACAATGATGGGCGTGGTCACTCGAGTCTTTATAAACCTAGCAGTAAGAGAGATTTATATAACACTCACCACGTCTCACGCACTGATCATGTGTAAAGTTGCATGAATACGTCACAGCCGGAACGTAAGCCGCAACACCAGGCAGTGTACTGGTACCATTTGACAGCCGCATTATCACAGCATACACAACACCTTGGCCTTCATATGCAACAAAATCTACCAACGTTTTGTCGTTGTACGCCTTCCGTGTTATCTACAAACAGCCAGCACACACGCAGATATATAACCACTCCGATGGCGTGCAATGTTATTTTTGTAAACGAGAACGAGCAGGAGAATGATTGGCCATTTGTGTACGTAAGTTAGAACTGGAACTAAAATGACAACTGGACAAGAACTGAAACAAAATGTTTAGAACTTGACACTCGATGCACAGAATCAAGCTCTGTATGCCTCTGTCTGAAGCTATGTATATGTCTGCCTCGTGACTGAAATCGGATCTGTTCACTTGTGTCCCAAGATCCACTAATGACAAAAGTTTGGTGAAGTCCATCGAAGCATACCATAGATATTGCAGAAACAACATACTCGATGGACACACAGATCCACAGATCAACGGACGACATGAAAACATACTGCTGTCCAGTAGTTAAACTACAGGATTGTCAGGAGCTGCTGTGACAGGACCGTGGCAGCGCCCTCACTAATTTGGCACATTTTAAGTGTCATAGTGCACTGCCAGTGGAAGTACAATCCAATATTTACATGGAACATCATTCTGGCGCTAATGAATATGACTCTGTGAATCACGTTACACCCAGTAGACGGTGCTTCAAAACTGTTAACATCAACTCGCTAAAAATAAATGACTCTCTATGACGAAAAAATCTTATTAGCATTTACTGGCTCTGGCATGGACACTTACTTATTCAAGCACGGAGCTGAAACCAAAGCACGGGGCCCGACTCCTGGCACAGAGGGCACGAGCCCTGGTGCAGACGGCACAAACCTGGCACAGAGGGTACAACCCCTGGCACAGACGGCCCAACCCCTGGCGCAGAGGGCACAACCCGTTACCCATGGCACACAGGGCCTAACCCATGGCACAGAGGGCCCAATCCCTGGCACAGAGGGCCCAACCCCTGGCCTCATCACTTTCTTCAATGACTGTAGCCCAGTCCTTGTGACGTCTACAGTTGCATAACTGCAATGAACTTCTGTACATTAGTATGGACGTTGTTTGGTGATACTGGTAGACTCAAAGTCCTTCACGGTTATCACTTTTTTCTAACGTACACACCGCGGGTCACGTGACAACTGTTTGCGGGCTCACGGTCCGTGCGGGCTCACGGGCCGCACTTTGTGCAGCAACGACTACTGCTCAGGCAACCTAAACGTGCGTCAACAGTGAAACCAAACTACAGCAAAACTACTGGGAGTAGAAAATCACCAACAGCATCGGAAATCCAAGAGAAGACCCGAGAGTGTGTGACGACATCAGACATTATTATGCAGTGAATCATACCCATCGCGCTGTTGCTGTAACGTCATCAGCCTTCAGCATCTGTGCGACGGCAGCAAAGAACGTTTCTTCATCGAGATGACGTTCAGTCAAGTAGAACTGATAGACGTCGTAGACCGGCTCGCTGTGTTGGCGTGAACCACCACAACGTTGACGCACACCGGCCACGTTTAGATTTCCGTACGCAAACTGTAGGTGAGTTTGAGATGAAGATGTCGTCAAATACAAGTTTGGATCATTCTCCAGCGGCAACTCCATGTTGCAGCCGCCTGGAATTGGGTCTGAGCACACACAGCAGCGTCAGTGACATTGGGAAATGCCGGACACACACACAGCGGCGTGAGTGACATTGGGAAATGTCAAGCAGACAAACAATATTTATTTATTTATTTATTTATTTATTTTCAATCTGCATTTTCTGTCGCCCCCTAGCGAGCCACTACCCAGCGCCTCAGATTCAACTTCTTGATTTTGGCACTTTATAAATCTACTTACTTACTTACTTAATAAACAATAAACAACTGAAATAACACAGAATGTGAGTAGATTATGTCAAGGAGCTTGACGGCCTAGAGATAAGGAAGTAAATGCAACCGAAAACACACACAGTTGACTGTGAAAGGCTGAACGTGGATCCCAAACCTGCTCTTACTAAGACAGATGGCTCAAACAACAACAACAACAACAACAATAATAATAATAATAATAATAACAGGGCCAAACTAATTTGGCAATAGGTGGTATTGCTGCAAACTGAGGGTTACAACCCCCAAAATCTCCCCTCCCATGATGGGGAACCAGAGATCTGTCTAATACAATGTTACTTGGAACTACAACCACACCAGTGTCCCTGTCAAATGGCATCTCATTCAATCCAATGGGTTTAGCAGGGTGCACGAGTGTGACAGACGACATATGTAACCTTGGATTGATTCAGCCCGGCATTGTTTGGCTGCCCCACCATGATCTGCTAGTTTTCAGCCAGTTTGAATGAGTCGATGATCTAGGCCTAGCCTGGCCCACAGGCTCAATGCACAGTGTTGTTGTCAAGCTCTGTATGCCTCTACCAGACAGACGATGGGTTATGCTGTGACCATAACCTTTGACCTTTTGATCCCAAAACTCGAGAAGTTCATCCTTGTCCCAAAATGCACAAATGCTAAAAGTTCGGTGAAAATATGTCTAACACTTTTCAAGATATTGTGTTAACAACAATGTTTGGACACAGAGACATACAGACAGACTCACAAACAGCCTGAAAACATAATGCGTCCAGCCACTATGATGGCCAAAACTCACCGGCAGTTTTGTAGACGAGAGCAATGACCATGACTGTGAATGTGACGCTGTGTTGAGTGACAGGAGTCAGGCACCAGCTGAGTGGATCATGAGACACTGACAGTGACATAACTCCAACACTCGTGCCAACAGCCGACCGACCTGACGATGCTGAGTTACTACAGTTGCCGTCGTCATCAAAAAACACTCTGACTTGCTGCCACTGTGAATGCACTTGGAACACAGTGTGTGACGGCTCGAATGGAAGTTTACTGACATCAAGATAAAACTTTGTCGTTTGTCCAGCGACAACAGGAAGTTGATAAGTCTGACCGTTCAGCAACTCTACACTCCCAGTTTCTGCACATCACACAACTAACAATGCACCTGTAGAGAACATTGAAATTAACGGCTGTGTAATAAATGATATAGTATAGGCTGGCGGTAATACAAGCACTTATCCTACATGGTGCCTGCCCATCCACAGAGTGCAAAACAATCTGTTTTCACTAAATAAGTGGCTATATCGTAACTGTATTAAACTCACTATTAAACATCACTTTCATTGTTCGGTTTACTTATAATCATGACTTTGCCACTTATTCAGTGAAATCATTACATCGGAAACTCAAATAGATGCACACTCCTGTCATCAGGCCATACGCACATGTGCTACATGCTATTTTTAGCAAGTTGATCAATGGGATTTTCTGTGCATTTGTATGAATATTCATGAGCTAAAAGCGTTTTTCATTAAATGAATTTATTTAGCACTTTTCATCACTGTCAATGTTCTTAGTAGCATTGACAAAGTACAGCACGGTAGTCACTGTTCTTTCACGGCAGTCACTGTTCTTGTCACTGTTCTTTCACGGTAGTCACTGTTCTTTCACGGCAGTCACTGTTCTTGTCACTGTTCTTTCACGGTAGTCACTGTTCTTTCACTGCAGTCACTGTTCTTTCACGGCAGTCACTGTTCTTG
>Ga0209679_1000913_pt1 | contig 11702 bp, 9 predicted proteins | sample WorMetHEROISLAND_4_FD_187408 | JGI IMG/M metagenome (GOLD analysis project Ga0209679, IMG submission 187408) | Marine gutless worms symbiont microbial communities from Max Planck institute for Marine Microbiology, Germany - Olavius sp. 2 HERON... ...
CCCCCCCACCCAGTGAAGGTGATCACATTTGTCACGATATTTGTTAACAAGAAAACAGAAAGGCGGGGCAACAACTGGCACAGACACTGATTTGTTTCTTTAAGTGTTCTGAGGCAACAGCATGAGTGTGATGGACAGACACACTGCACTGCCACTGGGTACTTTGCATCTGCAATGCTCTCATTGGCATATCACGTCACTGCCACAACAATTCCCAAAAGCCGTATCTGCAGAAACAGAATTTCACCAGCAGTTCATTATCAGTTAAACGACAAAATTACTAAAAAGACGACAGCAACAAACAGACATTAACTTTCACCTCTACGTGCACCTCCACGCACATGGTAACAATAATATCCACTGACGAACATTTAGTTGATCCCAGGATGCTTTAACGCTGTTTGCACGTCAGGAAGGAGTCCAGTCCAGTCTCTATGAGTTCTGCCACAACAAGTTTATTTTTGAGCACAAGCCTAACTTGGAGTAACTCCTAAAAAATTTGCCCGTTAACCAAAAACCGAATATGTGAACGTTTGACCACTGTAACAAGTTAACAACAACATTTGAGTACAGCATGAGCCAGCTGATAGTTAGTAGGAAAGAAAGATAAGCCCAGTAAACAAGACTGACCTGCTGAAGTGTGTTTATAGATGCCAACTGCTGTACACAGATGGTGCACTGCGCTTGCCGGTGATCCCTGCTTGAACCTACGTCCTACACATGCAACATTTTGCACATTTGTTTATTGACCGACTTTCAAATTTATTCACCATGCTCAGCAGGAGATTTGCGATAAAGCAACCGTTACAGATCCGATCACACTTCAAAGACGTTGCTACACTACCTTGTGAACTAACAGTTTTCCAAAACAGCACTGACTGAAAGCACAGCAGTGGCAAACCGAGTGCACACGCACTGAAGAGAAAGTGACTGTGATAGATGACATGATTCTAAAACATTATAACCAGCCACAGATTCATCGTTCAACACACCAAATAGCAAATTCTTCCGTCGTATGCGATCTCGAAGTGTTTAAAGAGGACTGGTTGCGAGAATCAGCTGCTCAAACAGCTGCTGAATGATTTTATCATGATTCAGTTCCATGATAAAAAATATTCACACTAGCAACACTAAAAATCTGACAGAATGACTAATTATATGCATCTGCTGCAACGAAGAATAAAACGTCAGAGAAAAATGCCTTCTTCACACTAGAATGATGTTCAGTCGATCACTGTAACGGCGTATCAAAATTGTGCTCACACTAGTTTGATGCCTGTTAATCCAAGAGTCAAGATACCTGCGTGCTTGACTGGTAACTTTGCAGGCAGCCACGCCAGGGACTGGGGGTTCGAAACTTCAAATCCCGCCTGTACCACTTGTTACATTTTTAAGTCCTCTCAAACACAGATTTGGCTTATTCAGCAATATAAAACTGTTCGCAATTTGTTTCAGATTTAGGCAATGTTGCACTTTAGTGGTTTTTAGATTTTTTGCCATTTACGAGCAGTGAAAACTTACGGTTAGGGTTACGGTTGGGGTCAATAGTTCAATACTGATTGCGGGTCTTACTTCTACATTCCGAACACCCACAAAGTTTATTTCACAATGGCTAAAATCTAAAAACCGCTAAACTGCAACATTACCCAGATTTATTCTTCATCTTGTTCTACTGCGAACCGTTCACTGCACTTCCCAGTCCGAGCTAGACCTGGGAGTGACTTGACATTTTGAAATTCAACTCACTTGAAACTTAGTTGGAATTTTTTTTCAACTCACGTCAAAATTTTGTGACTCACTTTTCGACTTAGGCCTAAATGGTAAGATTGTGTTATCGCACAGTAAAAGAAAACAAGTACATGCAATTGCAATTATGACACCGAGTACTACTACTTAGCACCAGAAGACTAGTTCAGCACATAAAGTATAAACAACATGAGCAGTCTCACCGTGTTACTGCACAATAGGCCCTAATAGTCTGTCTCAGACTCAGACTCTCAGTAAGTACATAAGTTATATCGTACTCAAAATGCTAACAACAAGAAAAAAAATTCGACATGGAAAAATCTGGAGTCACTTCACTGTAAAATGAATTTCTGACTTGCTTGAATTTTTTTTCCGGCGGCGAGCGAGATTTATTTTTTCGACGGCGAGTCGACTAAATTCGGCTACTCTCAGGTCTAATCAGAGCCCGAACTATAATAATATACATATACTGATAATAGCGTTTATCGTGGCGAACTGACCTGCTGCAGCAGCACCTGCTGAAGATGAAGCAGACTCGTCCTGTAGCTGTCCATCTCCGCCATCATCTGACGATGCACGCTCCGCTCCAGAACGACCACGTCATCGCGACCGGTGTCCGCCAACATCGGCCGCAGTTCCAGACGGTCGGATGCTGCCGCCGCCGGAACCGAGCTGCACGGCACAGGACGCAACAGACGGCGTATCAGCTTCACCACGGAAAACCCGTCCAGACACATCGGGCGCCAGTGCGTTCTAAACTCTCGAAAAGGCTCGGCGGGTAAGCGCTACTCGAAAAACAGAACGTCTACTGTTCATACGAGATCAGAACGTGACTTATAACCGGACTATTATGACAGCCAGCTGTGAGCTGTCAGCGGCATTGTGGACGTCCAGCCGACCGCGACCGCGACCGCCACGACTGTCATGCCAACAGGTCGAAAATTCGTCGGTCACAGCGCTTACAGCTCAATACCTTTGAGCCGGCGAATACCGACGTATGTACGCCAACGCATCTTCCGTCAGATATACACTGTGGATATACAGCACGGCAGCGGCACTACATGTAAACTCAACAGCGGCTATAGTCGGGCTGGCAGCATGCAAACACGGAGTACAGGCCCGTAGTCAGCCGCCTACCAGTACCAGCCGCTGCTCCGTCGACGCCGCTCTGGGTCGAGGGTGGCAGGCAGATCAGGGAGTGGCACGGTTGATGCTGCGGTCGGTGCGGCGGTGGTGGCAGATAATCAACGCCGCTGTTTTGTTGGCTTTATCATCGCCGTCTCATGTCATACAAAAATACCTCTGGACCGGCGAAACGCCGACAGACAGGGAGTGAAGGCGGCCAGGTGGTGACTGGCATAACGGTCCGCCGTGGTCGTAATTACTGATGACTGCCCGCGTGACATCCCACGACTGTGACACTGTGGGAAACCAACAGCCCCAGTGGAGTAGAAGGTTGTGGGTGGCGCAGCCAGAGTTCCCACGCATCCTGGAAAGTCCTGGATTTTTCCTGGATTTTCCAGGCCCCAGAAAGTTATTGAAAATCAGCTTGGTCCTGGAAAGTCCTGGAAATGAAAGCTTAGATCCTGGAAAGTACTGGAAAATGAAGATCCTGGAGTAACCTGGATAGCTGATGAGTTTACTGGGGGTTCAAAATAAACAACGTGTCGCACTAGCGTAGCACTTGCTTACTTAAATATAGAGTACCATGTGTACATAAGTGTAACTGAAAGTGAACAGTTTCCTTCCAATTTTTACTTATGATGAACTTCGTGCATTGGATTACACTCTGTATATACAGCAAGTAACTGCTGCTTGTCTTTATATTTAAACGTTGGCGGGCTCCGATAAGGTCCTGGAAAAACGTTTTGACGGTCCTGGAAAAGTCCTGGAATTATCATTAAAAGTCTGGGAACCCTGCATAGCGAAACCTCATGGTATGTCAAAGTCAGGGGCGGTTCTAGGAAAAATATTTGGCGGCCTGGCCCCTCATCATTTGGGAGGCAACAACGGCTAAGCGAAATTTAAGTGAAATTACTATAGAACCAATTAATTCAACCAGTAGCAGAACTACTGTGTCCAAAAATGGGAGGGCTGGGCAAGATTTGGGGGCCTGTGGGGCCTGTGCCCCCCTGGCCCCAACGTAGAACCGCCACTGGTCAAAGTTATGAAATGTGCAGGTCGCGGTGTTAACTGAGTTTCCGTGCAATGTATTGTTTTATGCAGGTACTGTTAATTAAGTGGCAACGTCGTACTTGTAGCTAAACTTACATTTAAACTAATTGTTGTCAATAATCTGAGAACAGCACAGGGTCAGGGTAATGTTAAACACCATTCACCACCCTCATAATCTTTATACACGATGTGCCCATATCGTCACATTCCACACATCAAACCTATATCTAACGCAGCACCACTTTAGCCCACAGCTACCGCGTACAGCAGCCTGGCTGTCGTCCTAACAGCCTTGAGCATACAAAAATGATACACTCAAAGTGACAAACTAGCACTAGTGCATTCCAATTGGCCAGTGGCGGCGCCAAGATCTTAGAACAGGTAGGAGGGCCTGCAGCAGGGCCTAAAGTAGTATGGTAGGGCCTCAAACTATTTGGGTTAGCTATTATAATATAACGTTATATAAGGGATTATAAAGGAGAGGGGGTTAAAATAAGTTCACTACATAGGCAGATTTTGGTAAACGGATTTGGAGAGGCAAGGAGTGAGGCCCAAAGGGCCAAGGTTGGAGGCCCGAAGGGCCGAGAGCGGGGGTGGGGTTCGTAAGGAGGGGGCAGCCATCCCCCTCCCCACCAGCTAGGGTATCTGGGGGATCGCTGTAAGCCCAGCCCCCAAAGGGTTTTCCGGCATTTCAAACACTCAGGATGACCTTTCAGGACAGCAACGCTATGGACCATTCGCAAAACGTACTTTTTTGGCTTCCTGGCCGAGTGGTAGGCCCTGACGTAGGGCCCGAACGAAAATGGTACGGCCCTACCTTATCTATAGCTAGCGCTGCTAATGCGATTGGCAATTCGAATTTATTTGACCCCCCCCAAAAAAAAAAAAATCGGACCGTTCGATTGGACCACAACTTGTCTACAAACACAGGCATGAGGTTCACAACATTCTTTATTGTCACTGATCGTTCCAAGTATCAGTATCAGTGTCACTTATACTGTTATCAGTTTATATGTCTACTCTACCGAATCGGACGAATCGATTCCAATCGATTTTCTGACGTGAATCAAATCGAAATTATTTTTGGTGAATCGGAATGCACTAACTAGCAGTAGTCGGTGGGCGCGGCTGGCGCTTTTATTGCAAGACACAACATAGTTGCTATTCAAGCGCTGTCACGCCCTTCTCGCTTCCCAGCTAAGGAATTTCATTCAGCAATCAGCTGAATGACATTTGCCTCCAACAACGTGCGCCTATAGAGGTCTGCATTATTACTGTACTAAATGCCTATATCTTACAATCTTCATCTAAACAGCTGGGCGCTAACCATGCAAACACTGCACAATAACATACGCCGTTCTACAAAACAGGGACTGGCAGTCTGGTTCGTATATATATTGTATTGCGATCGTCATATTGTCATAGGCTAGCTGTTCCATCAGTGAAACTGTCCATAGGCTCTCGCTCTTTCTCTGTATCTGGCCCCACTGTTTGGAATGCTTTACCTGACTACCTTAGAAATCCCACTCTTCCCACTGATGTCTTCAAAAGTTATTTAAAAAGTTTCATATTTGCTCATTATTAATACGACACTATAGCGCATTAGAAACTGTGTGCCTTTGCGCTATATAAATTGATGATTGATAGATTGATTGATTGATTGATTGTATGAAGGTGTATATTAACTGTGCGCGTGAACGAGAAAAGGCGTCAAAATCACCGAAAATGACATACGAGACACAGAGTGCTAAACTATTCGGTGAAATCATGCAAAGTAAGACAAGACTGACTGAACACACATCTTCCACAAGTGTTACTAGCAAATAACGGCTCATCTCTGTAAGTATTACAGTAAACAGAAGATTCCAACAGCCGAACGGAAATTCCACGGTCCTGGACTCCTAGACTAGTCACTAATATATAAATGACGACAACGCTGATGACTATGATGAGAATAACGTACCAGAGCCAATAAATGGCACAAATAAAGGTACAAGAAATTGACGGATGCATCTACTATACATCAGATATGCAGTACAAGGGACCATATAAATACATTAATGCAGTTTATACAACGTTTTAAACATATTTTATCCTATACATGTACTTCAACACACTTTAATGTATTTTATTTTTATCGGAAAGTTTTTTATGAATATATTTATGCACAGGCGGGGCTTACCGTAATGACACAGAAGAGTAAGTAAGCAAGTGGGCGCCTTCCGGGTCCAATAGTACCTTTCGTACTTGTTCTATATAATAGGACAATTACTGCAAGCTGACCTTGACAGACGGGAGTGTGGCGCCAGTTTCATGTCTTCAGACCCACTGGGAGGTAGTTCTACCGCACAGCCGGCTGACGCGGCATCCACAGCTGCGCCAGTAGACGCCGACGACGACGACGACGGCGGGTTCGACGACGAAGACGATCCAAAAAAGTCTCGGTTACCGTAGGCAGACTGCAGCGGAGCATGTCGGTCGTTGGTCGAACGGTAGTTGACGAGTAATTTGACCGACTTATCCGACGGTGGTCTACGACGTCCGTTTGGCGGCGCTGACGCCTTGCCGTGACCACCGTTGAGCGCCTGCGCTGGGTGGTCTGACGCCAGTGAAACGCCATTCGACGCCGTTATCTTGTCAACCGGCTGCCGCTGGGCGCTGGCGGCACTGGCTTTCTGAGCAGGACGTCGAAGAGCGGACTGTTTGGTGCCGCCGTTCGTCGTCTGCCGCTGGACGTCCAGTGCGGCCTTCTGTCGACTCCTGGCGGCGACGGCGGTGGTCGGTGGACCCCGGGTGGATGTAGCTGCACGTCCGTCATCCACGCCGTTCGCCAGGTGCTCGGTGGTGCCGTTCACTGACGGTCGCTCGTCGTCCTCGGGCGTCGCCACGTCACCGGCGGCCACGACGACGGCAGTGCCGGTCGGCGACAGCGGCATCGTCGGCCGGGCCGGACCGGGCCGACCCTGCTTCGCTTGCGGCGGCCTGAAGCCGAAACCGTAGCGGGCGCGATGGCGTCGGTCGCGGCAAGCGGCGGACTCGGCGACGACGACGGCGGCGGCGTTGTTCGAAGACAGCGTCGACGACGACGTCAGATTGTCGTTGCAGTCCGAGCTTGTCGCCGCATCCATCAAACGACTCGCCAAGACGCGACGACGCCACCGTCACAACCACGCCACACACGACGACGTCTCCCCGACTAAAACAGCTTCACGAAATGTCCACCACTCCGTCCGCCCGCGGCCACACGCGCCAACTCAGCCGGCCAAGTTTACGACAGCCTAAAGAGAGAGCTTCCTGTCACACCACCGACCACCTCAATCAACACTGTTACTGGTTCATTTTTTGGCTCGGGCAACTTGGCCCACAGACACACGGATAGAGAAGTTAACAGTAATTATTTTTATTTTTTACTCATTATTATTACGGCACTGAAAAAAAATGCTCTCATTATAGCGATGCACGCTGCAGGAATGCTGTAAGTCGTGAGAGTATTAGTATACATTTCACCGAACGGTACATTCAATACCGTGCGTCAGTCACTACAAGCACGCACCGGCACACACCCCACACGTGATCGAGACAGTTATGCAGCACAACCGCTGTGTACTAATGACTCAATGCGACGAGCGAACCGGCCACGCCACAGCCACACCACCAACAGTTGAGTCACGACCAGGGGACGATCATATCTGTTCCTCAGTGACAACTCGGCAACGGGCGGCATCGTATTCTCAGCACCGCAGCGCTGCCAGACAGGTAATGGGGGCAGAGTTTATTATGCTAATCACAGCCAACGCCGCTCAGAAAAAAACTGGGTCCAACGTGACGTGAAAACACGACTCAAGGAGCTGTTAGTAAGTAAGTAAGTAATCAAAACACAGCGCCACGTTCAGTACAGCCATGTTGGTGTAATTTATTGCTTCTGGGCACTACTAATGTCCATTATGCAGACGATGATTAATGACGATGACAACAGTAGCCAGCGCATTAGAGGACTTCTTATACGGTATGTGCTATATAAATCCACGTTTTAATTACTTACTTACTTACTAAAAGCTCCTTTAGTCTTACGTTAACACCGCAGATCTACTCAAACCTAGATTGCGGGTTAACCACCTCACCCCATGACACTGCACAACAGTCCCCAAATCGTAATATCACCGACATCAAAGCCGGTTCCCAGTTCATCATAATCGTAGGAGCACACGAAATCAATGATACCGCAACACCACCATGCAAACACAATTACCTCCCACGACGTCCATATTATGCACACTGGATAACTAGACATAACATAAGTGATAAGTAAGCAAGTAAAGATCTACCTGTGTGTCCAACAGCACAGATCAACGGAAAGAATGCCTGAAGAAGAAAGTCTAGGTGTGATCGAAAGATTGAGGTACAAGCCCTGAGGTCACCAACAGTAAACAACCTGGTGCCCTACAGCCATACATAATTAAAATACAAATAACAGTTTAAAAACTAAAGCAATTATTTTGATAAGCAATGTTTATGTTCTTTATGTTAGTACACTAAATTTCAGTGAAGTAATAACTAGCTAGCAGATACCGGACTGTTTGCTGCTGTTATAGTAACGTTAGTTCAACTCAACATTCAGAAATACCTTTAAAAACCGCATCATGCAAAGTCTAGTGGTCTAGTCAGTTTAAAAGTGAAACATCAGTTTATTAGCATTAGTTAGTATTTTTATTTACCAACTACCATCGAGGCAGTTATGAGATAACTCTGTGCCTATGTACACAAGGTACTTAAAATAAGTTCTCTACGATGAATGATGAATAATGCTGACCATAAATTAAGTCATCAGTAAGTAATAATGCACATCCACTGCAGTAATTTTCAGTCAACAGCTTTAAACATATACAGGGTGGCCCAAATTAAAATACCCTGGCAGTAAATTTGTGATATCTTGGCAACAGCATGTTAAAACGCGTTGCTGGAACTACTAACCAACAGTCAAATGTCACCTAACTTTAACCAGCTGAAATCGGCCGGTTAACTGCTAACCGGTCGGTCAACTGTTTGCAAACTAGCGCAAAACTCGTTTATTTTATATCACTATTGCAAATTTTGATTTCCTTATGATACTGATGAAAGATATTACCGCAAAACAATGAATCTGAGACAGTCCAGGAGAAGTTTCTACTACTAATATTTACTACAAATTCATTCAGTTAAAAACTTAAAATGGCGAAACCTATAGCAGACTGCAGCGCGCTGCTGCTATTGGCTGATAGCCGAGTTGGGCGTGGCCTGCAATTGCATCATACTAGAACGTGATCGCTGTCATCCAATAAAAGCTGTCCTTACAAATCAACTGTAGTTAACCCTTCAGTTACATAACTGAGCTGTTGAACAAGAACAATGCGTCTGAACTTAACCCTCCAATCAATGTTAACTGGCAGTTAGCTAACTGGTTGGTTAACCGAAAGAACGAGAAACCGGCCCTTAAACTTATAAGGTTAGTGTTAAGGTTATGACTCACATTCTGAGCTTTGATGCTGAAGGTTGGGTGATAGGAAGGGCATCCGGCCTGATAAAGTTCTGCCACAACAATTCCCAAAAGTTTATTTTTGGAACCGGCCTAACCTGGAGCAATACCAGAAAAAATGGGATGTTTTAAGTTTACCAAAAACGGAGTGCATGTAGGTTAAGACTGGGTGGGGAATTCCCACATTGCTGCTGTTTCTACTGATGTCAGCTATGAACCACAAAATACTTTGTGTCAGTGGCACTGCCAGGATACGGTGCGAGGGGGGCACGAAACTAACAGAGTATTTTTACTGGATAGGCAACCACATGGAGTCAAATGTCAGAGTCTGTGTGGCTCTGAAGTGACCTGAAAATTAAACTTTGGAAGTCGAGGGAGGCATGTGCCCCAGTGCCCCATAGCTAGCGATGCCAATGCTTCGCGTAGTTATACAGACTAAATTACCATCAACACCACTCAGTCAGTGTCTGTACATTTAACATCAGTGGGTGTCTGCTGTAGTGCAATATCTGTACAAGAAAGCCCAGCTGTCGCTGACAAACCCGCGTGACACTTGCGAAAAGTTTGCACGGTTTACGTAAGAGCAGTGGGGTTGTAAGCTGTAGCTAGGTTGCCTATCGATAGCGTGCCTATGGTGTCCTATTACGTCCTATATAGTAACTGTGTCTGGAAAATGCGTCACTTTGGAGATACTCGCCTTTTAAAACTACCATGACCTTGAAACCGGGTCAGGGGTCATTCAAGGTCATCGAAAGTGACACCATTCGATAGCCTGCATATGGTTTCCTATTATCGTCCCATAGTAACTTTGTGTCTAAAATGCACCATTTTCGAGATATGACGACATATTAGTCTAAAATCGCCGAAAAAATCCAACCCACCCTCATTTGGCACGTTCCTTTGGGGTGACCCCTTGCGAATTTTTCGATGAATCATACCTCACCAGAAACTAGAGTGATGGGGCTATCAGAGGTGTACATTTCACGATCCTGCTTTTGCTCTGCTAGGCACAATACCGGCATGTGACAGACAGACGGACAGACGTCCGGACACGTCGCTGTCACAATGACCCGCACTAGCATAGCGTCGCACGGGTAAAAATGTGGATGCTGAAAGATAAAGAAATGTGTCACGTCCAAGTATCAACAGAAATTTTAAGCCTGCGGTTTGAGTTCTAGCATTCACAACTACAAATGATTTCCGGCAGTCCATGCTGAACATTGCAGGGAAGGTAGCAAGCTTGTGCAAAACAAAAGAAATGTTAGTGGCCAACCCTTTACCTAGCTAATAACCCAGGCATACAATAGGATGTAACAGCCTAGGATTACACAGAATGACGGAAGTATAATTTATAAGGTCAGTGCTAGCGGCAGATGCAGTGTTCAGTGTTTATCATTCAGGGGGGGGGGGAATTCTCTCGCAGTGCCGGAATCACTATACTTTAATATTGTTATAAAAACTTTCAAAACTAAAAGGCTCTCATGAGAATGTAATCTCCGCCACGTAAATTTTTTACAGACACCCCTTTTCGAAGAATTTTAAGGGGTCATGTTCAGACTGTCCCTGAGAATATGCATGTCAAATTTGACGTCCGCAGCTTTGTGGAAGAACAGCGGTTCAGTGGTTCAAGTGTAACCGACTCACAAGCTCCTATAAGCTTCAGTGTAATTACAGGGCCCTAACAGGGGAGAGTTAGGGTTAGGGTTAGGGTCAGCAACTTCTTGAAGGTTTACAACGGTAATAAACTGTTCTAACTAAACGGTCCGCTGCCCACGGCCCACAGACGCGCACACACACGCACACAGACCACGAAAACAGTATCTCCGCCTTTCACTCCGTTCATTTGGCGGAGATAAATATTCTCCGCACATAAACTGTATCATGTCAGTAATTTTTAACAAAACGTACTTACTCGATGAGTTATAAACTTAGATACATACACAAATACGTAGAAAATAAACACTCAGATGACGTAATTCCGTGAATCAAAATAACATAGATTGTTGGACGAAGGTGAAGTGGCGAGCAGCAGCAACAGACGCCTGTAGACAGGCAAAGATGCCCCAGGTTAAAACAAGAAAGCCCAGCTGTCGCTGACAAACCAGCTTGCGAAAAGTTCGCACGGTTTACGTAAGAGCAGTGGGGTTGTAAGCTGTATAGCTAGGTTGCCTATCGATAGCTTGCCTATGGTGTCCTATTACGTGTAACTGTCTGTAAAATGCGTCGCTTTGGAGATACTCGCCTTTTAAAACTACCGTGACCTTGAAAC
>Ga0209679_1000914_pt1 | contig 11696 bp, 2 predicted proteins | sample WorMetHEROISLAND_4_FD_187408 | JGI IMG/M metagenome (GOLD analysis project Ga0209679, IMG submission 187408) | Marine gutless worms symbiont microbial communities from Max Planck institute for Marine Microbiology, Germany - Olavius sp. 2 HERON... ...
AGGGTTTGCTGGCCCCTCAAGTTTTTACGCGCGCTAGAAATTGATCAAGGCTTGCTTGCGCACCCCCCGGGCGGCCTCACGTTGGGCTCTGCCCCATATTTCTAGTTAATTTTTTTTTGTATTCTTCGCTCAGCGTCCCGGTCGCACCGCGCGTCGTACGGCGACCAATGAGGGCTCAAAACGCGTGTTTCCGGCCAAGGAAGTGCCTTTTTGGGGTCCTAACAATGAAAAGTAACATTTAGGGGTTAAACCCCCAGAACGTAAATTTGGGGCCTGAATAGGCGTTTTAAGCCAAATTTTCAAAATTTTAAAATCGCAATATCTTGAAAAAGTAGAAATTCGATTAACACCAAATTTGCTGTGTGACTTCAAGTCCATAAGTGGACTTCGTGGGTGGTCCAGAATTGCAAAATACAAATTCAAAATTTTGAATTTTTCCACAAAACGCAATAACTCAGCCGCCGGTTGAGATACAGGTACAAAATTTGGCATGGTGGTAGACATGGACAGTCCGCAACGTGCTGTTAAGTCATTTTTGACCAGTAACAAAATCCAAGATGGCAACCGGACTTTGCAGTGCTGGTCCATCGAACTTAGGTTACTTCCATGCATTTCAAACCTGAAATCCTAACGTATACGATGTTGCCATATTGAATTCAGTTTAATGCTCATAACTTGGTCGCTATCAAACATATTTGCAGAAAATTTAGCACAGAGACTGAAAATGGAATCCTGGAGACAGAATTGCCGTCATATTATAGTTCCGACAAATCCAACCATGCAGGAGCAGTTCTGGCACTAGCCAGATGGGGGGATGAGGGGGCCACAATTCCAGCTGGAGGGGCCGGGGGCACAATATGCAGCTGAATTAAGGATATTACTGGTCTATGTCTTTGCGACAGCGACGTGTCCGTCCGTCTGTCTGTCTGTCCGTCTGTCACACGCCGGTATTGTGCCTAGCAGAGCGAAAGCAGGATCGTGAAACGTACACCATCTGATAGCCCCATGACTCTAGTTTCTGGCAAGGTATGAGTCGTCGAAAAATTCGCAAGGGGTCACCCCAAAGGAACGTGCCAAATGAGGGTGGGTTGGATTTTTTCGGCGATTTTCGACCAATACGTCGTCATATCTCGAAAACGGTGCATTTTAGACACAAAGTTACTATGAGACGGTAATAGGAAAGTATATGCAAGCTATCGAATGGTGTCACTTTCGATGACCTTGAGTGACTTCTGACCCGTGTTTCAAGGTCACGGTAGTTTTAAAAGGCGAGTATCTCCAAAGCGACGCATTTTACAGACACATTTACTATATAGGAGGTAATAGGACACCATAGGCACGCTATCGATAGGCAATCTAGCTATACAGCTTACAACCCCACTGCTCTTACGTAAACCGTGCAAACTTTTCGCAAGCGTCGCGCGGGTTTGTCAGCGACAGCTGGGCTTTCTTGTTTGATACTCCATGCCATTCAAGCCATACCAAACTATATTCTGTAACAAAACCGCAAATAATTGTTTATAAAAAAACTCCAAGCAATTTATTTACTGTTGTATAAGCGATGATATAAAACCGCAAAAATCAAAAAGTATAAGCACGAACATGAATTAGCTTATACATTTAATCTGTCATCAGTAGCCAGAATAAATGTCTAACCTAGTGCATAATGTTCGTGCTTATACTTTTTGATTTTTGCGGTTTTATATAATCGTCTATACAACATTAAATAAATTGCTTGCAGTTTTTGTTTTTTTTTAATAAATAATAGGTGTAATATTTGCCATTACAGACTGATTTACATGGTAACGGGATTCTATTCTGATGGACGCTATTCCGACAAATAAGGCTCAGAAAGGGCTAGGGTTAGGGTTAGGTTTAGGGTTTAAGGTTAGGGTTAGGGTTAAAATCAAATATCAAATAGCGTCCATTGGAATAGTGACCCGGAACCGATTTACATAGCAGTTCTCTGCTTTTTCTGCATCATTATGTACATGCTATACCGTATGCCTAGGCTACAGTGTACGGTTACTTGTATATTTTTATTCACCACTTTGGTTTTTGTGTGCATGTTTTAATAGATTGACTGATGTGAGGACAAAAGTTCAGCTGGATCATGTTCTACTGCATCTAGACATGATTGTCAATGAGGTTGACAAATGTATTTTTGCGTTAGCAAATGCCTCATTTTGGAACATAATGTTTAGTCATGACAGTACTGAACTGAGAAATCATGATGCAGTTAAAGTTGTGATGCAAAGCATGAAGGCCTTAGTAGACAGAACTGAAACAGCACACGTATCAGTATGTGACTATCATCATTTTATGGAATTCTTACAGAAGCACAACAAAAACAGGTCACAGATTATGGAGTTTGTTTGTACATTTAGTACAAAGTTTGATAAACATTGGCAACAGATGACTGATAAACTTGAAATAGCAAGTGGAAAGCAGAAGTCATTAGAGTCACTTTTTAACAATTTTCTTGTGAAGCTACAAGACTCTGTAACTATGTGTGATGTAGAGAATTTGAGACTTGATCTTGTGGCACTTGGAGAAAAGTTAAGTCTGCAAAGCCCAGAGTTGATAGCAGAAGTGAGCAGCTCTGGTTTTTACAGTAAATTTGTTGAGCTTATTCCAATTTCGCATCAACTTTTGTCAGCTGGAAAATTCAGAACGTTTTATGCACTGACTAAAAGTGCTGTGTCTAGTAATACATGGTCATCAGACACTTCATCATTGCAATCATTTGATGTCAGTGAGAGTCTAAGCACCAGCTGTGCCAATCTGTTCAGTGAGGAGGACACAGAAGAAGAGTCGTCAAGTGATGTTGACACTGTTATGGTGGCAAGCTTCATTGCCGGTGAATGCGTAATGAAATACAAACACTGGCTTGAAAAGTTTACAGATGCTGCAACGTTGGAGCATGTTTGCAAATATGGCAGCTACAAAGATATCAGCAATGAATTACGAGAAGCTGCAAAAGAATTTAAGGTACATATTTCACCCAAGGTTTTGTCAGGTTTAAACTGGCTGCAGAGCGCTGATGACAGTAGAGATAGAGTGAAGTGTATTCAGAAAGTGTTATCAGTTTTTGATTTGAAAGGAGGAGATACTGAGTTGGAAAATGCAATGGCTAAGTTTATTGAGTGTTTGGAGAAGTGTAAAGAAGTAACAGTTGGAGAACTGGTATCAGCAATGAATGTTTTACAAGACTTGTTGAATGATCCAGTTGAGGAATGGTGGGATGCACTTAGTGAGATTGCTAAGTCATCCAGTTTAATCAAATTTTTAAAACAGTCAGCTGATGATGATTTCAGGAATTTGATTGATGCTGTTGAGGAAAGAAGTGAACAGACAATTGATGAGTCAACTGTATCTGATCTGATTAAAGTTAAGCAGTTCTTCCAGCCAGTTGTGCGAAAACCTTTCAGTCAGCCAGAAGAGTTTTTGGACTGCTTGAAGAAATCAGTGCAGAAAGAGGACAAGAACTTGGCTAGTCGTATCAACAATTGCACTACTCATGTGCATGGATTAATGGCATTGTATCAGCATGTTGCTAACAGAGGAGAGTTGACTAAAGAAATAATTGCTAATGCCTTAGAAAAAGGCCGCTACAAGTGGTGCTTGCTGGAAGGCATGGATGTCTGTGCACCAGAACTGTCATACAAAGTTACCAAGAGAGGTCATAAAACTGAAATGTTTACTGTTAAAGCTGATGAAATGAATGATCTTAAAAGTCGAGCACTTCTCATTTCTGCATCAGATGATAAAGAAGACAGCTCTGTGCATAAAAAGAAGAAAAGTAAAGCTAGTATGAAGGACTTTATATCTGTCATTGCTCGAGTACAAGATATTGCTCAGGTTGTCACAGAGTTACATCATCTTGGACACTTTGAGTATTATCAGTATCAGAAAAAGATACAAGCCTCCAAAAACATGGAGAAAGAACTGACTGATATGCTTGCTACTTTGCAAAGTGAATTGCAGACATGGAAGGACCTTCTGGCAGATTGTCGTACCAACCATCTTTCTTTGAACTTTGTGTTTTCAGACCAGTTATCATTGGTTAGTTCTTTTCTTTTTACTTCAGGTTCTGGAGATATTACACCACAGATGGAAAGTCTTTTATATTTTGTTCATCCTGGAGCCAGTACCCAGCACCTATCACATGCCATACACACTGTCAAGTTACAAGAGAGTTCAGTGAAAGGTAAGCTGCAAACAATTGGAGAAACGCTAGACAAAGTAAAACAGGCTCACACAGTTTCACGAACTGTGTTTCCAGAAAGCCAGGAGTTTCTTCACAGGAAGAACATAACTGCAGTGGTTCAAACTGGCCAGCTGTACATTGCTAATTTGGAGACTAGCAGTACACAGACTGTACCAGTACTGCTGTCTCTTTTTGCACACACCATGAACTGTTTTCCACTGCCCAGTGAGGTCCTTTTGTGTGATGACAGGACTTCATGGGAAGAAGTGTATTTGATTATTCAGCGTTGTATTAAGACAGCAGGATTGCATTGTATTGCCTATGTTGAGAAGTTACCGAATGCACTACAGTATCAACTTGTTGAAGAACTGGGGCAGTTGATGTGTCACTCACCTGTTTCATCATATCGACTAGTTTTGATATGCCGTGGTGGCACACACCATCCTATTCTGGATTATTTCTCTTCTTGTGTGCATCAGATACAAGGACTTGACACTGCTACTTTGGCTAACATTTTGCAAAGTACATTGAACGAAGTTGTAATGGTTACTTCAACTGTGCCTGGACTGGGAAAAACTGAAACAATACAAAATGAAGCTGCTGAATCAGGTCATAGAATAAAGACAATTCACATCAGTGGCCCAGTCACAAGAGAAAGTTTGGTGTCGAGTTTAAGGCTGCCAGCTGTTCGTAGCAGTGACATTTTGCACATTGATGTTGCAGAGGTTGATGATGTTGAGTTCTTAGATATTTGTCTGTTTGAATTCATTGTTTTAGGCTGCTTGTCATCGGGAACAGACATTGCCTGTCGACCTACAAAGAAGATTTACATTGAAGTTGCTAACACTGTCAGTGACAGACTAAGAGACTCACTGTCAGTGCTTAGCTGCTTCAAGCGAATGCACATCAAGTGGCAGAACTATGAAAATTACGTCGTTAGTCAAGAAGTGACTAGTCCTGTTCAGATTGTTTGCCATTATTTGCAGAGTCTTTGTAATGGTAAATTGGACTCGCAAGATATTGTCTTTAGTGGCCCGACTGCAGTTAGTAGCTTGTCACCAGTTACATGTCAAACTTTGCTGAGAAACACATTTTCTACAAATGCTGATAACTCATTTGCTGTCACAGAGATATTCCTCAGTGTGTTTGCAGGTCAGCTGCTGAAGTTGTCATCCAGCAGATTTTTCACGACTAAGAGTTTACAGGCAATGCTTGGCACTGACAAAGCCAATGATGTTCGGTCTAGATTAGTGAAGGCGCTGATGGAGGTTGCAAAAGAATTTGCTTGTAGATCTGTTCATTCTTGCAGATCAGCACAAGCAATAGCTCAGACAGCAGAAGATGTTCAGCATAAGTCTTCCAAAGTGACTATAGCTGATCAGATGGCAAAGAGAGTTGAAGGAATGTTGCAATGGGCTGACAGCAACCATTTGCTTATAATATTTCATCATGATTCTCAAACTGTGTCACCATTATACAGACGTCTCGATGACGTTCCTGTGCATATTAAACAGTTGTTTACGTCACAGTTGAAGGATTTGCATGATTTCAGCAGTTTCTGTCAGAACAGTCTCTTTGAAATTCTGCAGCGCATAACAAAAGCGTCAACCAGCAAAGAAAGTTTAACTGATGTAGATAAATTCTATGCCTTGACGCCAGACAATCTGCTGAAAATGGTGCTAATATATATGAGGATCAGAGCCAACATTCCCGTGGTGATCATGGGTGAAACTGGTTGTGGCAAAACTTCACTCATTCGCTTTCTTGCTCACACATGTGACACAAAATTTGAACACTACAACATTCATGCAGGAATCACTGACAGTATGATAAGAACCACGGTACAAGATTGCAGCACTGAGTGCAAGAAGGACAGCAGAAAGCAACTATGGTTGTTTCTGGATGAGATAAATACATGCGATCACATGGGGCTGTTGACTGAGATTATCTGCCATCACTCATGCAATGCTGAGAATCTTCCTAGAAACTTGGTGTTCATTGCAGCTTGCAACCCATATCGACTGAGAGAGAAGAAACACATTGCAACTGCTGGTCTTGATGGAAAGCTGATGATCGATGAATATTCTAAGCTAGTCTACCGTGTTCATCCATTGCCAGAAACAATGATTGATTATGTGTGGGATTATGGCACATTGCATAGTGATGATGAAAAGTCATATATTAAGCAAATGGTCATGCAGATATCAGATGCTGCTTGTGAAAATGGCAAGCTGCGTGAGACAATTGCAAAACTACTTATTATGTCACAGGAATTTTCCAAGACTGCTGCCAAGAATTCTTGGTGTGTGAGTTTACGTGATGTACATCGCTGCCGAATTTTGATTGAGTTTTTCTACAATATGTTGACGTCAATGAATGCACTGGGAAAAGAGCATGACGATAAGCATCACAAAACCAAATCTGAACACGACATTTGTACACGTTCAGTTGTTTTGTCTCTTGCTCACTGCTACCAGTCTAGACTAGCAACAACCAAACTGCGACAGGATTACTGGAAAAAGTGCAGCATCGTTTTGTCTGAGGTCGATGACAAAAGACTGGCTGACATTGTGCGACATGAGCAGATGGACTTGCTAAAGCGTATGGATTTGCCTCAAGGCATTGCCAAAAATACTGCACTGTGTGAGAATGTATTTGTCATTTTGGTGTGCATCTTGAATCAAATTCCAATCTTTGTAGTTGGAAAGCCTGGTTGCAGTAAGTCACTGTCTGTTCAGCTAATAAAAAACAATCTTCGAGGTAAGGATTCTTCAGACGAATACTTTCAAACACTGCCTAATCTCTACATGGTGTCGTATCAGGGATCAGAATCTTCAACATCTGAAGGCATCAATAAAGTCTTTGAGAAGGCAGTCAAGTATCGAAAAGCTAATCAGCATGAGGATGTGTTGCCTGTAGTGCTACTTGATGAAGTTGGTCTTGCAGAAGCTTCAAAGTTTAATCCGCTGAAAGTTCTTCACAGCCTACTTGAGCCGGCAACTGGAGAACTACCTAACGTTGCAGTGATTGGCATATCCAATTGGTGCCTGGATGCTGCAAAAATGAATCGTGCAGTGCATTTGTCACGACCTGAAATGGACATGAATGAGCTTTACAACACCGGCATATCCATAAGCTCATCTACTGCTTCACCGGCTGATGGTGGTAGGGGAATCAACATTGATAAGGTTACTCTCAAGGCACTAGCAAAAGGCTACTATAACTACCAGTCCAGGCAAACAGTGAAAAATTTTCATGGTTTGCGAGATTACTACTCTCTAATAAAGTACATCAGTCGACTTTTTCAAGAAGAGCCACATGACAGAGATGAAGTCATTCAGAGAGGCATTCTCAGGAACTTTGGCGGCCTAGCCCTTGATATGAATGACACTGTAAAGCAGTTTATGAAAGTGTCCAAGTGTTTCAGATGGAGCATTGAAGATATTATCATAGACAACATAAAGGACAAACTGGCTAGACACCTGATGATCATCACCAATGGTGACTCTGGCCTTGCAGTACTCAACAAGACTCTACAGTCACTTCAACAGAAGTTGGTTGTAATATTTGGTAGTAAGTTTGAAGAAGACCAAACAGAAGATTACAGCTACAGAATTTTGAATCGCATCATTCTGTGTATGGAGTCTGGAAGTGTTCTTGTTTTCAAAGATCTTGACAACATATATGGCAGTCTGTATGACATGCTGAATCAAAATTACACAGAAGTGGGGCACAAAAAAAATTGCCGAATTGCACTTGGACCATACAGCAATCCGATGTGCCCGGTTGACAACAACTTTCGCTGCATTGTCTTGGTCAATGAACAGAAAATCAACTATACTGATCCACCTTTCTTAAACCGGTTTGAGAAGCAACTGCTAAGATTTCAAGACATTATTGATGACAGTGCAAAGTCAATGATAAGTGACCTGGAAAAGTGGATTGACAATTTCAGCAGTATATCAGAGCTGCCATTTCAAAGAGAGCATGCATTTGCTGGATTGAATGCGGACACTGTTCCATCTCTTGTATATATGTTGTCACAAGAAACTGATTGGAATGACAGCAGAATATTTGAAGAGTGCAAGAACTGCCTGTTGTGGTTAGTTCCTCCAGATGCCATGCTGAGAACTTCTTGGTCAAAACTTGCAGTTAATCCTGAAGAACTGAACGTGCTACAGAGCAGATATTTTGACAGACCAGTACACGACGGGCTGGCCGTGTTTCTGAGGAAACTGATTGGTTGCTATGACAATGACAGACTTCCACCAAAGTTCTTTAAGCATTCGTGGATCAGGCTTGTTGTGTATACGCACAGTAACATCCACGATGACATGCATTCTGCATTACACAGAATTGGAGCATTCCGTGTGGAGAAGCTTGGTGCATTCAAGTCTGAGAAACAGCTAGCAAAGAAGGTCAAAGAATTTTTCGACTCAGATGATACTCTATTTGTACTGCAATGCCGACCCAATGAAGATGGTGAACACATTCCGCTTGCAAAGTTCTTGTTGGAAGAATTGCAACATGAACATGCAAATACCGGCAGTGTACTGCCAAAACATGTGTGCATGGTATTGCACATGGAGAGAGCTGCAAACAGTCCAAGCTCATCGTCTTGGCATTTCAGCTATCTTAGTGGCTGGCAGCTGGTAACTATCGATTCTGTTGAAGAACAGGGTTTGTATCCGCTTGTGAAGTGTATTGGTAGCGATGATGGTTGTGATGTCAAACCAGTGTTGCTTCAGAGTATTGCTGATCTACTGCAAAGTGACTTTAAACCAATAAGTGCATGTATACGTGATAATTTGCTGTGGGCGTTCACCTGCGTTAGTTCGTGTTATGGTGAACGATCAATCGAAGAGTTTTCACACATGATGGGATGCATACACTCTTCAGACGATCTGATTTCATGCTTATCAACCGCTGTCCTACAGCTGATAAAAGGCGACGACACAGAGTATCATGAACTGAATTTCTGCGCTCCAGGAAGCTGGCAATCATCTGTAGCTCGCAACTTTTGCCTGTTACATTCATCCACAGCATTTGTTGATGCTCTTAAACTTCATCTAACTCAGTGTGTAACGACTCCTCTTGCCAATATTGTCTACAAACTTGAAAGTTTATCTGCATGGTACAGTTACTTTGGTGCAGAAAATTTGTGGAAGACCATGTTTCAGAATCTTGCACTAGTTAATACAGACGATATGCAAAGTCCACATGGAGTTGGAAGCTTTCAAATCAGCCACAAACCACTGAATCTTATGTTCCCATTTAGCTTACATTTCATTGACAGCCTGCTTGAATTTGAAGAAGTGTTCACTGATGATTTCTGGAATGCTAAAGGCGATCCGAGTAATGTAACAGACGATGATGAGCTAAACGAAGTGTCATATGATGGATTGTTTGAACAATATCATGAACTGTTCAAAGACAAGGTGTATGTCCACCTGTCCGATGAACTAACTTTACACGTAAAAGAGTTTATAATGGACATTTGCAATGTCTTGTCAGGGCAGTATTCATTGCCAGAAGATGATCGCGTGAACATAATGCTGTGGATTTGTCAGTTTAAGTCTCGTGCACATAAAGTAGCTGACGTGCAAGCTGAAGTGACTGAAACACTGCTGTGCTTATGGCAGAACAAAGAACTGTGCCAGGCATTGCTCAATCTCATTGCCGAATGCTCTAGTATTCTGCCTGACAATATTACTGGAATACTGACTGAAATTGGATTCAACACACATTTCTCGACTTATGTAGGTAGCAATGGCACTACAGCTGATGCAGATGCGGCTGAAATTGAACAAACACATGATGGAGATCACAGTGAAGTCTCTGACGAGTTTGAAATGCATGTGCCTGATGATAAGAATGTTCTGGACTTGACATACGAAGTGGACGCATCTAAGAAAACTGCTGAAGACTGCAAAGGGGCAGGAAATTCAGTAGTAGAAAATAACACTGAAGGTGAAGATGACAACATTATCCAGACGAGTGAATTTGAACATAATGAGGATGCTAATACTGTCGACACCCACATTACTGTAACTTCACAACATCTTTTGTCTGCCGTAACATTTCCATCTTGGTCTGACGACGAAGTGACTGATGCACTTTCAGAAACTGTTCACGACAGTGTTGAATATACTGAAAAGCTAAAGTCGAAGTTAAGTGTTGTGAATGATAGTGAAAGTGAGTCTGATTTAAGGCCAGAAGAAAAACTAGTTGATATTCTGTTCAGGTCTCTCATTCCGTACGAGGACGTTCTTGAAAAATCTGGTGGTGTAAGTGGATGGCAAATTAGAGTGTGTTCGGTGTTGTCATTTGGTAGTTTAGATAGCAGTTATCCTCGCAGAGTGTGTTCGGTGTTGTCATTTGGTAGTTTAGTTAGCAGTTATCCTCGCTCCCTTCATGGGCTTCGAGTTTTTAATGATCTTGCTACTATACTATTTCATGCTGGAGTTGAGAGGAAGAAAGTAGAACAGTATCTGGTACAGTTGTCAGTCGGTATGAACAGAGATGACAATGATGCAATGTTGGATTCAGAGTGCATGTTTGGCATTATTTGTGATCTTATGAACAGCTTGAAGGAAGAGAAAATTACGGCAAATGCCATTCAAGGTTTTGTTTGCATGTATATCAGCAGATGCATTGATTCAAATCCTGAAACTGATGTTCTAAGCCAATTTATGACGCGACACCTAAGCTCAGCTGAGCCAGTAAATGATCATTTTTTGCACATGGAACACATTCTTCTTAGATGTCTGTCAGAAGTAGAAGTGACTAGTGGTACTGACAAATGCATTGAATGCCTGATGGCTTACATTACTAGTGGTGATGAGGAGTTTGTTAAGTCCAGCACACATCTTCAAGCTATTGATGGAGCTTTTAGTGCTGCTGCTGGTTCAGTTCAAACGTTTTTTCTTGTTCTCTGCAGTGACATTATTGAAAGAGTGATTTTTTACAAGTATTCGTGGGAGAACTTGGAAGACATAAAGTCTGCAGATAACCCACTACTGGTCACATACACAACAGCGTCCAATATTGTAGCAGACTCCGAATGTGTAAATTTGCGAGTAGCTGTGGCGCTGGCATATGTTAAAACATTTCTTCATAATCTCTGTCAGATATTTGTGTATGATCACGGCAGAGGCCAGTTTGTATCACACAGATTGCTATATCAGGTTGTCAGCTCTGTATTAGATGGCTCGTGTGGTTCAGCACAGTTGTTGTTCATGGTGAAGAATGTCAAATTGAATAGAACTCTCTTTACCGTGAAAAACTTTTTTGCTCAGGTAGAAAAGGAAATGCCGACAGTTGCCCACATAGCATTGCCAATAGATGAGCTAATGCCAGGTTTGGGGCACCGAATACTGGGACAGTCTTCAACACAAAGACCTGAACTGAAAAATGCAATATTAAACATTGATAAAGACGACAAATATCTGAGCAATTACTTCAGCATTTCAAGCAGAGAAAGTAT
>Ga0209679_1000915_pt1 | contig 11688 bp, 7 predicted proteins | sample WorMetHEROISLAND_4_FD_187408 | JGI IMG/M metagenome (GOLD analysis project Ga0209679, IMG submission 187408) | Marine gutless worms symbiont microbial communities from Max Planck institute for Marine Microbiology, Germany - Olavius sp. 2 HERON... ...
CGCACGCATACATGAATGACCTTGACATTGACCTTGCCAGAAACACTCCCTGGGTGGACATGAGTGCGTGTGTCAAGTTTGGTCTCGATCGGCCCAGCCGTTTGGCTGGCCATACGGATCAAACAAACAGACATAACGGCTTTTATTATATAGATATCATCAACACAATTATTATACAAAAAAGTGAAAAACATGTTACGGATAAAAACATGAGAGCTATACAATAGGTGTTTGTAGAACTTAATCCTACGGAGCATAATGAGATGTTTAACATTAAGTCTTCTGTTGGTTGGTGTATGTATATGACAGAGCGTGAGGAAGAAGAACGAGTAGCACGTGAAAAGAGAGAACGTGAGGAGGCTGAGTACGAGGAAAAGGCAAGGAAGCTGGCCGAGATTGAGGAGAAGAAGCGCCAGCGTGAACAGGAAATAGAAGAGAAAATGCGGCGCAGAGAAGAACAGAGGAAGGACAAATCCAGGTAACGGAAAACCTCGGCGACATGATTACGGTAGAATGTTGGCTACGTAGTAATTTAAATCAGCATTAGGACCATTTTCCGGGTGGCCACAAACCTGGAATACTCAGGTATTTCTCTGAGCATGGAAAACTCAGGAATTCTGTGCAACCTCAGCGAAAAATTGTAACAAGTATTTTTAGTAGGGCTGCAGATTAATTGCGTTAACGCGACGATTAACGCGATTAATGATTAATTGAGATTAAAATTTTTAATCGCGATTAATCGTGGATTTTGTAGTTTCTTTTGGTTGTATGTGTGTCTGATTGATCTGGAAAGTCGGTAGATCACGGCGACGCAGTCATGATTGTTGCATTGGTTCGGTGTCATTGCGGCCGTGTGTGACCAGCTGTGGTGTCTCGTGTGTGTGCGATGCACATGCCTGACTGTTTGTCTACTTACTTACTTAGTGTATAAGTGTATGGCCATATTTCTGCAGCGGGTCATCAGAAGTGCGGTAAACAAGGGAATGCTGTTGTAATAATTGTCCACGTAGAGATGATGTCCTTTCTTCAATATTGGCAACATCAGGAACCACACAATGCGTTCAGTTGGTCAAACTTGAGTCGGTGGTTGTGGTACACCTGGCGGAAATTGAAGCAGGTTGTCTTTGCCAGCAAATTCTGAAGCGATAAATATATCCACTATTGCTCTCACGCAACTTGAACAACGTTCACACCAAAACGAGAGCGCTTTATCGGTATTGCTTGAAATGAAGGCGCCCCTTCCATAACAGTAAAGACTTGTCAGTACACACATTCTGAGACATGGAGTACATTAGTTGAAAATGCTCAAACAAATGATCCACCACTGGTCTAAGTTTGAACAGTTTGTCCCGGAGTGGATCGTCATGAGACGGTTGCTGGGTGATGTCGTTGAAGTGTAGCATCGACAACAGTCGTTGGAACCGACTTCGGCTCATAACTGAACCAAACAGTGGCGTACTAAGCAACAATCAAATTTTTCCTTCGTCAATACAAATGAAAAGTTGCGAACTTGCGATTAATCGCGATTAATTTTATTAATCGCGATTAATCGACGATTAAAAAAATTGATCGTCCTGCAGCCCTAATTTTTAGTTTGTCGTTCAAATATTTGTGTAAAACAGCTGTTGACTGGGGGGTAAACAGGATGATTAGGATCTCAGGGAATAGTGACCCTGTCCAATAACAGTACGTGATGATAAACCAAGAGTAGTTTCAGCTTTTGACAAACCAAAAACTGTGTTGCTTGCTCGTGTTAATTTGTATTATACGTGGTTTTAACAAGTGCACTTTTGATAATGTAGCAAATGCTTCTAACAGAATGACAAGAACCGGTTCTTTTTTGTGCAGAGATGATGAAGTATTGGATAAGGACAGAGATAGAGCAGGAGCTTGGCGGGTACAGCCGAAGGAAGGCGGCTGGCGGACACGTGAAAAGGCGAAAGAAGACAGCTGGCGATCAGGCCCACGGTAGCTTCGTACATTTGTGTTATGATGAATTGATGAATGTCTGGTAGAATTTTGCCGGCAACAGTGTTTCCACGTTAACATGTTGATGTTTTCGTGGTGTCTTGTCAGGCACACAGTAATATAGCGATGCTGAACCCTACTGCATACTTGAGCAGTTTCTGTTGCTCCAGTATATGCCCAACGGCATTACATACAGTCTTTGTGTTAGTATGTTCTCGTTAATTTCGCTATAGGAGAGTTTGGCATTTATTAACACAGATGTTACACATTGTAGTGCATTGACAGTGTGCGTTAATAGTTGCAACATAATATGAATCAGTTGTTTTTGTTTCTGAGATTCTCATATGAATTTCTCCGAGGAATATGTTCTGTATATGTGAAGAATACTGCTGCTAGAAGCTTGTTCTGTATATTCATATCAATTGCAGTTATATTCAGTCCTAATAAAGACTAAGAAATATATTGATATCTGTGTACTCTATGATGCAAGCATGTTATGTAGTGATAATCTGTTGCCTTCCGTGCCTTGACCATGTTGGAACAGGCTGTAATAAAATTGGTTCCACACCCTTTAAGGGACAGTATACTAGGAACCAGCAGTCTGGAATTCCTAGCATATGACATGGTTCCGTTAATAACCAGAACCTTTAGCTGACTAACTAACACTCTAAACCCACAGTTAGAGTGGAAAGGTGCTGTTAACATATGTTTGTGTGTTTGATCTGCGTGAAAAAAATAGTAGAGCTGTCGAATTAACGCGTTAATTAACACATTAAAGAATTAATCGCGATTAAAAAACTTAACACCCATAAAAAATAATGCACATGCATAAATTCTGTGAAGCAGGAGTTCTAATATGCAATTGAACTGCGGTTACTTATATTCAGTTAATTTAATTTGTCATTTGTGCATCGTTTGATTGCAAATTCGACAGTGGTCGCATCTTGTAGATGAATCGTGACCAGCAAGACGTACAGTCGTTTGCTGACGGCAACCTACGACGTAAACTAGACCTGTCGAATTGACGCATTAATTAACGCTTTACTGTGCGGTTAAAATAATCGCTCGACAGCTCTAAATAATGGCTTTGGAGCACGAGTCATTTAGTAGGTTTTTTGTTTCAGGAACGAAGAAGACGTGACGCCACGTGAAAGAGACGATGATCGTCGTCCTCCACCGAGAGATGAGCCGGATTCACGATGGCGTGAGCCCGGCGATAAACCTTCTCCACGAGACGAAAGAGATAGGCGGACAGATGGTAGTCCGCCAGGTGGAAGGGATGACCGCGATTGGCATCGTGGTCCGCCAGGTGACCGTGACGGATGGCGACGTGGTCCACCATCTCGTGATGATAGACCGCTGGCAGGTGGATCGGGCTGGCGTGGTGGAGGTGGCGGTCGAGATGACTGGAGACGGGACGACCGGCCCCGTCGTGACGATTTCGACCGACGTGACCGAGACTCTGACCGGACCGCACGAGACTATGATCGCCGTGACCGCGACATGGACCGTGGTCCTCCGAGGGATCGGGAGTACGACCGTCCGCCGAGAGACCGCGACTTTGACCGCCGTGATCGTGATCTGGACAGAGGACCTCGTGATAGAGATAGAGACTACGACCGACCACAACCGCGTGACCGTGACTTTGACAGAGGCCCGAGGGATCGTGATTTTGACAGACGAGACCGAGATTTTGACCGTACTCCACGAGACCGCGACGTAGACCGAGATCGCGGCTGGCAAAGAGACAGGGACTTTGACCGGTCTGGTCCTCGAGATCGTCCTAGGGATTTTGACCGTTCTCGTGATTCCTATGACCGTCCTCCGCGTGATTCCTACGATCGGCCTCCTCGGGAGAGTTATGACGACAGAGGGCGTGATGATCGGCGCGAGGATCGTGGGTTCAGGGACCGTGATCGAGAACGAGACTGGCGTGCTGAAGAGCGTGGTCCGCCTTCCCGTGACGAGTGGAGAGGCAAAGGTATATATGAAGTTGAAGTAGAATCAGAAATTAATGGCTAGTTGTTCCGTTGTCATTTCTCCTGATTTGTTGCATTTGTTTGATACTGTCAGGTCGTGTATCAATTGATAGTTTCTAAAACATATATGCTGAATTTTTTGCTGCAGTGCACAAGCAGGTGGCTTGGTGGCGTAGTGATTAGGGCGTTGTACTTGTGATCAAGCGGTCGTGGGTTCGATTCCCAGTTGGGCCGCTATCAAGCTACCTAGGTCAACTCAGCCTTCCATCACTCTGGGGTAGGTAAATCGAGTACCGGCTGGGGTTATGGTGGGGCGCGTTCACTTGTGTTGGGTGGCAAGTAACACTGTGTGATCCCAGCAAGTGACACCACGTAGCTCTGAGTTGGATTCCCACAAAGAGCTATACTCGGCTTTAACCTTTTTAGCATGTTATTTCCGTTATTTACATAGTGAGTGCATTATTTTTTACGTGATCCGTTTTGTGATTGCTTGTTGCAATGTTCTGAACAGATAATAAAGATCAACGGCCACGTGATGTGGAAGAACCTCCCAGGGATCAGGATGATTCTTCAAAAGGTACAAAGGAGATTATTTTTTATATGTAACTGTAAGAATTGAAAGTTTCGACTTTAGAAACTCGCCTTCACAATTTTTTTTGCTGTATTACACTTGTTTGCACACATTCGTTTGGGAAACGTTTTGCTGTTGTTCGTCATTTGTTTTTTTTTCATTAATTTCTTAATCGCCAGCAGATTTAATGGCTCTTTATTGTTCTTCATCTTGCTGGTAAATCACCGGTGTTGCATACTTACAGCTCTCTGGTATTAATATATATGAGGTAATTCTGTTGCACTATCCAAGTAAGAGGTATATTCTAAAATTCTGTACTGCTGCAAGTGCCATTTTAAGTCACGTAACATAGGGGATACTTTTTTGTCGCACACTGTATTATGTTTGGGGTAAAAATTAACGCACCATTGTGGTGCAATGTGCATGCTGATAGTTGGTTCATTGTGCTGTAGGACGTGCAAGCCGCGAGACACCAGACGAAGATGGGTGGATGACCGTTCGACACTAACTGTGCCATGTTAAGACTTTCTAGCCTCAATTTACTGACGTGATTTTGTTGAAGCAAACAGGACTTGTACAGTTTCCAAGCCATCTATGTGTGATGTATAGAATGAGTAAATTGAGTATTGCTTATCCGTACACAATGCATGAGATTTGCGTGTTAAGATTATTATGCTAACTGCCTTCCTGTGTGCTGTGTCATCCTGTTAATCATATCTACCGCAAAAGTCTGCATATTTATTTATATTCAGAATTGACACCCACCGGATTCATACATACAGCCCGCCTCCGAAATGACCTATACTGTGTCGGGTGGGGCGTTAAACTCTGCTCAACCTCAACCTCAACCATACATATCTATGGAGAAATCGTGTATGTGACAACTAATCATATGTGATCTCAAATTGCACAAAATGTCACCATTGTGTCTGTACATTTGAAAGTTTCAGACCCTAGATTTCTGTTTGCTCTCAACATTTTGATTCAGCGATATCCTTGCCAACATGATGCCATGCTAGTTACCTTTGCCGGGGAAGGTATTGTGACAGTCGCTGTCACGCAGTGTGTCTGTCTGCCGTGCTGCGTATAGCATGTAATTTGCTAAACGTTTAAACGATCATTTGCATGCTGCATAAATCTCGGCGGCGAAGGTCATGCACTGTATCCGGTGCTCTCTCGTTGTCGGCTTGCAGTGAACCAATGCCAATTTTTAGTATTAAGTACACTGTGATTATAAACGTACATTGTTTCAGTATACACCGACTATTATTGCATGGATACGTGGATGAGGTGAACGTGGTGTCGGCTGTCTCATATTAACTTTCCATGTTTTGGTTATGTATATTTGAGGGTGTGGTTTATAGGTCTAACGAGTGTACTGTAGTGTAATTCTTGCTGATTGGAATTATTTACCGTACTAAGATTTATTGATAATATTTTGCCCCGTGTTATGACTGAGATATTTTCCAGCCTAATTTGAATGAATGCTGAATGTCGGGTGTGATGGTACTGTAACTTTACTTTCCTGAGCACTTCACAGGACGATGTTGTAGTATTCAGTATTTGTTGATTTTAAAACCAAATTAACGTACTTGCGGACACCTTTGACGATTGTGTGTGATATGAAGTCGGTAACCAACTCTGCATTAAACAGCATAAACTCTTCTGGATGTGATTTTGCTTTGAGCTGTAGACAAAGACGGACAGTACCCAACTGATTCTGTGAATGAAGAGGCCATATCACAAGGCTAACAGCGACTTAACCACACGATTTGGCATTAACGAGTAATCTCGGACTTTGATTACATGGTTAGGAGTAGAAATTAACCAAACATCAGTTACGATTAAACAGCTGTGGTCATTGTAATACATATCACACACATACCGTTTTAACGACCATTCCATGTAATAGTAACAGAGCCGTCCTTAGGCATGGGCAGTTTTTTGTCTTCATTTCATGATTTTTATCTACTGCAAAATTTTGGCATTCTCGTTGTCACCAGAATGTTATCAGATGCTAATATTGTGGCACTAAAGTGGTCGAATGTGAAATCAAGCAAAACTTGTTGTGCTTAATTAACCGACTTCTTGATTGCATCCACAGACCTATTAACAGCAAGTTTTTTCACAGAAAAATTCTCTAAATTGCTATCACCAGCAGCACTCTTTTTAGCATTTTTTAGCTCAAAATGCACCACAAACCATTTAGCGGCCGAGCTGGGGGAGCTTACAGCGCTCCCCCAGACTCCGTAGCTGGATTAAGGGGGTGGGACCCCCGGGAAGTGGAGGGGAGAATTGAAGGAGTAGGGGATGAGGGAAGTGGTCCCCCATCGCGCCCATGGCTCGCTAAAGCCGGCTCTAAATAGTAACAGCATACAACAATATTTCTAGCGTGCCGTAACATGGTAGAATCATTTAAAGCAAGTGCGCTGGGTTACCTGGTTCTCTTGATTTTCAGTCGCCAATAATCCCTATTCTGAGCATCCTTACGGTACAGGCCAAAACTCCATATCCTCCTTCACACAATCTCACCAGTTCTTTGAGTGTCCCCTCTGTCTCGTTCCTCAAACTTATCTCTGTTGTCATGCATCACTAGACTCGGTTTACGTCATCTTCTCAGTGAACATGTCCAAACAACCTCAATCTGCCCGTCTTAATCACCAAGTTGGCAAGTAATTCTCTGTGCTCTGCATTTTATGCCTCTCTCCGCCACTGATAGGTGCGGTAGAGGTCTTACGCTTTCGTGTCGTCCGTTTGTGTGTGCATCCTGTTAGCCCGATATTTTACCCACCAGTGGACGGAATTTCATTAAACTTTGGTTTATGAGATAGTTCAGGTGGCAGATAAACTACTTACTAGGTTTTGAAGGTTCAGGGGCAAGGTCAAAGTTATGTACATCTGAGTGAGTTGCTGCGGGCAGAGCCATCTCACGTCGATGCTTGGACGCTGAAGTATCATCAAATTCTTACTTTCTTTCTGAAACCGACACGTCCACTTACTCATTTCATTTCTCGATAGCAGTTTTCCTTACTTTATTGACCACGTGTCGCCAAGTTACATATGCTTTACCTTTTGCTTTTAACGAGAATCCCTTCTCAGTAAAAATAGGTCAATACTGTTGAAACTTGCTGTAGAAGACGTCAGAAGTATCGGTACATCAAGTGTAACATGCACAGTTTTGCTGCAGTGTTGTGTTTGGTTTCTTTTGTTTTCTGTCAGCACACCAGGTAGCTAAGGTTGAAAGTGTATGGCAGTGTAATGGTTAATGGCGATGGACTTGCGACTTGCGAGCATGTGGTTGTGACTTTAGGACAAAGCTGTCACGACAAAAATAGGGAAGTCATTCACACATCACAGTCACTAAAATTGGTTTCTCTGCCGTTCTAGTTAACTTAAATAGCAAATTCTAAATACCATAAAACAATCGCAAAGATTCACGACATAATAGTGCACTTTTAAGAGCAAATGGCTGTTTTCCACGTCCCCAAAAGTAAACTCTCTGGAATTGTTGAATCACTGAAAGATAGAGCTGTCGAATTAACGCGTTAAAGAATTAATCTTGATTAAAAAAATTTAATGCCCCATGCCGTTACAGAATTAATGCACATACAGTAAATTCTATGAAGCAGGAGTTACAACATGCAATTGAACTGCGGTTATTTGATGATCGAATAATATTCAATTAATTATTAACAACAAATGGTTAATTTGTCAGTTGTGCATCATTGTTTGATGGCAAGTTCAACAGTGGTCGCATCTTGTTGATGAGTCGTGAACAGCAAGACGTGCAGTCGTTCACTGACGGCAACCTACAACAAAAGCTAGACCTGTTGAATTGACGCCTAACGCGCGATTAAAAAAATTTAATCGCTCGACAGCTCTACTGAAAGAGTAATGAAACGCTAATATATTAATGCTTGAAACTATATAACTGTGAACCAACAGTAAACAATCTTAAATATTGCGTTCATAGCTTGGCATTAATCAGAACTGGGATACTGCTGCAAATGGGCCCAGTTTGTTCCAGTGGAAAGCGTCACTCTCAGAGGTACACGGAGTGCAGATGTCGCCAGTCCGGCACACAGGCCTTCAGCCGACTCCATTATACCTTTCACCAACTCTGTACACCATTTCACAACTATACTACTGTCACTATCAATGGCGAGCATTTTAGGTTGCTAGTAATAGGATATCTGCAGGGATTAACCTGCTTGTAAAACTTTGACTACATCCAACAGCCAGCAGACCTGAGCACGGGCTGAGTGGCCTGCGGGCTGGGCCTGGCCTAAAAAGCCGCCGTATAAAATCGATTCACAGGCTACATCCAGAGTTAAAAATTCAAATACTCAGGAAAGTTTACCAACAGGTGCATGTAAGCTTGAGTTGCTGTACAACAATGGACGGTGTACTGGGTGTACTGGTGCAATATTACAAACAAGTGCCAAAGCTACTATGGATCCGGAAGGCGCCAGCTTGCTTACTTACTCTAGTAGGCTACATGCTTACGGTAAGCAACGGCCTTGTGAACAATAAGTGAAACATGTTGATCATACTTTAGTCGACTATCATGGTAAACACAAAGATCTCGAACATGGTCATTAAAGAAGGATACTACAGTTACCGGTATGTTCTGTTGTTGTAAACGTGCGTCTGACACGTGTTCAACAAACTACTTAGTTACTAGACCAGCTGTAATGCAGTAGAATGTTAGCTCATGAAGTAGTGAAATTTAGGCTTAATAGGCTAAACATTTGCTTCTGTTGTTTGAGTGAAAACCTTGGCTGACCTGCAACAGTGGGAAGCTGCGTCTCTTGTACTTCAAGCAGCAGTTCGTCATGTATTTGTACCAGCAGACTGCAACGACCACCCAACACATACTGCTAGCCGGGGTGTCCGACGTTCTGGCTTGGTAATGCAATCTAACCCAGCGATGGCTGATGATAGGCCTAAAGGATACACGATTTTTTTCTAAATCGAGCTAGCAAATTAAAGCTATTGCGCTGCTATCATCTGTTGAACTACTACTGACAGTATCAACAGTGGCGTCTATCTCCCACCCCAATGAAGCGCTATTCCCCACCCATCCCCCAACTTCCCCTTTTCCCCATCCCTTTCCCTCTTCCCTCCACACTTTTGTACGTTAAAACTTATACTGTTAATAAATCCCCCAAAAAATTGTCCTTGGCACATTTGTCGCTAACGGTAGATAGGGATAGACGCCCTTGAGTATCAACGGCGGCACAAAAAGGTTTATGGAGTTTCCTAGTCCCTCATTTTAGACTTGGCCTTTCAGTTCCCTTCAGCTCCATTTGAGCTCCACAGACAGTATAGGCGTGATGAACAAAGGCCAAAGTAGCTTGGCGATAAGCGGCATCGCTGCAGATGGGGGTTCCGGCCCCAAAATCTCCCCTTCCTGTGGGTGCCGGGCCCCTATCTAATACAATGTTATTTGGGACGACATCAGTGAGAAGTTGCCCCAATTATTCTGCATGTTTCTGTGAAACATTACGTGCAAATGTGCAGGAAAATCACTAAAGTTGTTGCTACCAGATGTCAGATTTTAAGGCCAAAATGCATCAAATTCTTTTTCGGACCCCGCTGGGAGAGCTTACAGCGACCCCAGCCCCCCCCCCTAGCTGGATTTAAGGGGTCCTACTTCTAAGGGGGGGGAGGGGAAGAGAAGGGAGGGGAGGGAAGGAGAGAAAAAGGGAGAAGAGGGGAGGGGAAGGGGAAGATGGGAGGGGATTGGCCCCCCTTTCTGAAATCCTAAATACACCACTGCTCTCTAGGCCTTATATCAAACTCAAAGTTTATGGCCAGACTGTCTAATTGGATGGGGGGCATGACCGGATTGGCCCCCTGGATCCGCCACTGATCCAGTTATGCAAATTGTCAGAGATTCAAGTCTGCCGAAAACCTGTATAGTGTTTACAATACGGTTACTTACTCTGCAAGTAAACTGCCCCGCAAAGTATCTTGGCCACCAGTGTGGTCTCCCCACTCACGCTGCCGACATTGTTAACAACAACGATGAGTCTAGCGTTTGCCGTAGTGAAGCTACATGTAGCAGCGATCATAGTGAAACAACGCTTAAAAGTATCATCAAACCGAGCTTGGAGATCTGTTCTTTCCGCCAATGCTTTTTCCACTTGAATCATGGCCGCCTTACAGAGATCTGCTGCTGAACCTGTACAGTACAGTACAGCAGCGTACATCTGTTTTCTTTCTACATTTACTTGTCAACTGTTTACAACAATACCAAAGTCACTTGGCTATTCGGCAAAGATATGTGGCGAAACATACGCCAAAACATATCGGTATCACCGAATCACAATAAGAAGAAAACAAACATCATCATCATCATCATTTTATTCGCCAGAAATACAAATACGTAAAAACACGCAAAAAGAACACAGTTGGCAAAACATACCAGGCTCAAAGAGCACTAGCCTTAGGTAATAGACTACATAACCTACAGATAACAGTAGCTAATGCAAGTTGAAATAAAATTACAGTGAATTTAAAATAACATTTTACAATACACTTAAAATATGCAACACAAAACATTACTCGGTGAACTCTTAAAAGCTGACGGAGAACTGAGACAAGTGAAATTAACTGTAGGTTATAACAAGTTTCATAACATCGTTAAATGAGGTTTAATTACACGGTTTTTTATACCTTGCACGCAGAAATTAACGGCCTGTCGCTCGGCGTATGACCGCAGATGAAAATTGGTATCGTTGATGTGCGGATAAAGGCGGCGACGCCGAAACAGCGTCTCGTTGTATCCTGCGACAACGCTGACAGTAGTCTACACGGTGCGCCATAAAGAAAATGCAACTTTTACTTTATTTGCAGCACAGTTGAACGATGCAATTTCGCAAGGTAATGCGGCAACAGATTTGAGGTGAGGTGGTACGTTTAATAACGCCGCCGCAGTTCATCCCTGAACGCAACAGTGAAAATGAGGTTCATTAAATAATGCGAGCTATTCAACCAACTTGACTAATTGCTAATTAACTCAACTGAAAAGTAGAATTAAAAATGGTAAAACTCTACTTAATCGGAATTAGATTTTAAAATGTTAATTAATTACAACTGAAATTAGATGGCATAAGTATGCTGGTTTCTGAATACTGGTTTCTAGGGGCGGTTCTGGCACTAGCC
>Ga0209679_1000916_pt1 | contig 11687 bp, 7 predicted proteins | sample WorMetHEROISLAND_4_FD_187408 | JGI IMG/M metagenome (GOLD analysis project Ga0209679, IMG submission 187408) | Marine gutless worms symbiont microbial communities from Max Planck institute for Marine Microbiology, Germany - Olavius sp. 2 HERON... ...
TTTCGAAGCTTGGCTACTCTTAAACTTGTAATGAATGTTGTCGGCGAACTTTAAACCGAAAAGAATAGCTGCGGCATCGCGCGGTTTCCTTGCGATAGCACGGCTTTCTTGTTATTTTTGTCCCAGTTTTATTAAATTCTGGGGTACTTTTTAATTCTTATTCAGTTCTTGTCTGCAAAGTCATTTTAGTTTTAGTTCTAGTTCTTGCGTATGGAAAGGCAATCGATCATTTTCATTCTCATTCACGAAAATAACACTGGCTCACAGTTTAAATATTTCCTGTGTTGTTGCCAGAAACGTCTATAAGGATCAGAAACAGCTGGAGTTGTCAGGAGACAATCAAGAAGAAATTGACAGCTGGAAAGCATCTTTCCTGCGAGCTGGAGTTTATCCAGAGAAAACTCAGGAACCGTTAGAAGAACAGGTATTGATTGATGGCATTGTAGCTCATCAGCTCTTAATCGTATTATCAGTTTTGTTGATTAGAAGACATACCGTAAGTGCAGAAGTAGTGCGTCTTTCTGTCTGTCTGTCACACAGTCAGCGTGGTGAATTGGTGCTATTCATCTCTCTGTCTGGGTGTATGTGCAGTCCTGCAATGGTGACTTTCAATGCTCATGTGCTTATAGTCATTGTGGGAGTCATGTATGGGGACCGGTTACAGTTAACATATGCACGTTTGGCTGTGTATCATTTTTGCGCCAGTTTCTCCATGGCGACATCTTAGTTGCATTTGCTGACTGAACATATCTTGATTGAGCTTTAGTCTTTTCCACTTCACAGGCTGCACTGCTGCAAAAACAAACATTTATGCAGGACTGATCGGCATTAGTACACACCAGTACACCAGGTGGCAATTGATGAACTTCAGGATTGATAAGTGCACACCGTCAGTAGGTGATGATTGGTGGTGAATATGACATTTGTTGGCAGAACTTTGATGTAATCCTTAAATTGTTTTGACTAAATGCGGTTTGAATTTAATTTGCATTTGGGAAAATGAAGCTCAAAGTTAACATGTTAATAATTCAAAAAGCTACTAAGCTCTGTACAGAGAGCCTCAACTGTTTTACTACTGTAAAACATATTTTTAGTGTGCATCAAATTTTCGTGAATTTCGCAAGTAGGATAAAATTGCGAAATTGAATACCCGCGAAAATTCAGTTTGCCCATCAGAGGCTTGGTAAATACTAATAGAACACTGGGAAAATGCCATACTAAATGCAGCGAAATTTCTACATTCCAAAATCGTGAAATTAAGATGCAGCAAAAATATGTTTTGCAGTATATGAGGACAGAAGCACCTCGTATGAGTGGTTTCGATGTCCGTGTAAGCAAATTGTGTTAATTTCTTTGAGGACAATGCTCACTTACTGTATTGTCACTGTCACCTGATTGTTCTCCACAGCAACACTTTTCTAGTAGTTTTTGTAAGTAACTGAGTCCTGCAGCATTAGTTTCTGCATCTTCTGTTCATACTTGTGTATTTATACTGAGATGTTAGTATTTGAGGTACTTTTATTTATGATAAATGTTGTCATGAATGTGCGTTTGTTTCTTTGCTTTGATTTTTCTTCGGGTGAGGGACAAAGCATCTGGCCTAAAACCTTCTCCAACTAATTCATTCTCTTCTTATTTGTTCAGTGAATTGAACTGGTCTATTGAAGAACTGCTATGAACCAGTGTGCCTTGCTAACAGTTGTGTAGTTAGCATGTCTAAAATTGTCTAAAGATATTGAACGAGTACAAAAATGCTGTTTAAAGCTACTGTACCCAATTTTTCATACAGTGAAGCACTGAATCAATCTTGCCTAGACTGTTTGGACTGCCGTTGTGATTTGATCACAAAAAACTTATTCAGAGAAATTAAAGATTGTAAGCACCCACTCCATTACTTATAACCCCTGTTAAAGTGTCCCATGGTCAAATGGTTTTGCGACCTACATACCAGTATCAGCTTCCACTTAGCACAGCTACTTTCTGTGGACGTGATTTGTACCATACTGCGTTTCTAAGTTTCATTGTATCATTTCAACCATTCATGGTTACATCAATAACTATCTTATCTTATGTGTACGTTTAGTTTATCTACTTGATTTGTTGCAGTCAAAAGAAGATGTTGGCAAATCTGATCCTGCACTGGAACGTCAAGTAGAAATCATCCGCTCGCTGGTGGCGTCGTACCTTGCAATTATTAGCAAGATGACACGAGACCTTGTTCCCAAAACCATCATGCATCTGATGATCAGAGATGTAAGTTGTGTTGTCGGTTTGCATTTCTTGTGTGAAATTATTTCAAGAGATTGTAGTATGTGATAGAGAAAGTATGTCTGCTTGTTATTTTAGGTGAAAGCATTCATTTCAACAGAGCTTCTTGCACATCTGTACTCTGGCGACCAGGTGCCTGATTTATGTTTATTTTTAAATCACTAAGAATGAGCACAAACTGCCCAGATTATATATGATTAGCATCGATTACATCACATTTTACAGTTGCTTTACATTTCAAATTTTCGATTTAATGTTAGGCTGCCTTCCACATTATCGCATTGCACCAGTTTGTCTCTGTAATCACGATGCAGGTCTTGTCATAAATGTGTGATAAACATTCAGTTTTGGCTACATTTGAAACAACATAGCCTGCCATACTACTGGGTAAAATTTCATAACATTTTACTGTTTGTTATGTATTTCTTCAGTGCTTTGACGCTGTTGGTTGGGCAACAGGAAGGGCATCTGGCCTGTAAAAAAACTGCAGCAAACCCCGTAGTCATGGTAGTTGATATTAGTGGGTGGGATACAGACTGTAATACCTTATGGCAACCCCACCTCCTATCAGCACAACCGAGAGGCAGCTGGCTTACCCAAGTTCGGCTGGAAAATGGCCGTTGAAATGGTGTGTGTTTGTGTGATACTGCTTGTTATAACATTACAGTTAACAGTACATACAGTATTGACACTTCATCATCATCATCATTATATTTTAATAAGCAGCAGTCAAAACGCTGTTGAGTACAGAGTGACTGTCAAAAGTTAGTAAAGTATTCAGCATCCTTATTATGAAGTTATTGTGACTAAGAATATATACCTAAAGCTTAGTGCATCCTGTGTCGTAAACACATTGGGGAACACAGTGACTCCATTCTTCTCTGATGACTGTGATCTGTTGTGCTTCATCTCATGCCATGCCAGTGGTCTTCAAATCTAGATAAGTAAGTAAGTAAGTAAGTGTGTAAGTAAGTAGGTAAGTAAGTAAGTAAGAATATTTCTATGGCACACACAAAACACACAAAACTAAAGTCACAATTTTGCTGATGTATAGTGTGATTGAAGTTCTTTTTGGCTTTCTTGGCTTTCATTTTTATTACAGTGCGTCAGCATAGATTGATATGCAGAGCATTGCACTAGCTACTCTCTGTCTGCCTATCCGTCTGTCACATCAGATGCTGGCATAGTGTCAAAACAATAAAATAAATTTGATTCAAGAAATACAGTGTTCTTTATTTATATGTTAAAGTTTACTTCTGGATTGTAAATATGTTGTTGTTGATGAGACATCATGATGCTGTGCAGAGTCTGTTGATGGAGGAGTCTGCGGATGAAGCCCAGCATCGTGAAGAGATATTGCGAATGTATCATGCAACTAAAGATGCTTTAGCAATAATTGGTGAAGTCACGACAAACACAGTTTCTACACCAGTTCCGCCTCCAGTTGATGATGGATGGATTCCTTCCATGGATGAACCTTCCAAGCCACTGTCCAATGGGTGAGAAACGGCTGATGTAGTGAACTGTTGTTATGATGATTTTAGTGTTAGATTTGAAAGTAATTAATTGGAACTTACTGGTATGAAATGGTTGTTTTCTTATCCAATTATGTTTCATTTCTGTGGTTGTCTGGTTTATCTGCTGATGCTGAAGTTGTTGTATTTTTGCATTGTAACATTGTGACTGTAAGTAATCTTAGTTTGAAAGTCGCTGTATGTGGAGAACAGTAATGTGAATTGAATTTACAGCAAATCGATTCTTGTTGTATGATTATCTGCATACTAAAGTGACTTAGTTGATGAAAGTGGCTGCAAGGTGTGATTAACAGGGTTGTGTCTGGGCTGTGTGTGCTGCAGCATTGGACAGCGTCCAGCGTCTACACCTCTGACGTCTACCACAGCAGCAGCAGCTTCAGTCCCACTGCGTCCTGCACCAGTACCTCCTGGTGGTCTAAGACGCAACAGTCCTGTACCTACAACAGCTGCTAACATTCCAATGACATTACCTGCTCCGCTGATTCCGTCGTGAGTTGTTTGACCTTTATTAATGATTTGTTTATATTTTTTGGCCAACCGTATATCAGCTGGGTGCTGTGTAATTGCTCAAGTGTTGAATGCCGAAGCCTGGGTGTAATTGGCCCCTAAAGTTTGATTGTGGCCTGACGTAGCTGTTATAGTGCATGATGTGTCAGCACTGCCAGTTTCAGGACTTGCCATCTAGGCAGTACAGTTAGATGTTAGATGACAGAACTGGCTGAACTGGTCTGCATTATCGGTGTTTAATCTGGTGATGTCATTGAAGGCGTCATTGTGAGATCCAATGATGGACCATAGCAGTGAACTGAGTTCAGTTGAAGCAAGAATGTCTACATTAGAGGTGTGGATTTTGAGAAGTTGGTGCTGCCACTTTCTATGGAAGGCTTGAAGATATCTGTCCTGAGCAGCAGACACTGTCTGATGATAATAGCTCATCATTGTATTAGTGACAAACCTTGGTGTGGAGCACTTTTTTTGTTTCTGTTTGTTGTTTTGTCTGTTAGAAAGTTTTGAGTGAATTTTCACAATTTCTTTGATAAGAAACATGTTGTTGGTGATCTCAATACAGGTTTGATATTAATGTGTTGTAGCCGACCTTCTGGTATGTACACACAACCAGCAGTCCCACCACGGATACCAGACCGACCCGGCATGTCATCAAAGCCATGGTAGACAGCTGATGCGTACAGGATTGACAGCTTGTAGTGACATTACTCGGTTATTGTTTGTGGTTCAACAAAACAGTGTCATTACAGTATCATCATTTTGCACCTTGGTTTTGTAAATATTTCATGTGATATTGCACTGATGCATTCAGTGCAAAGTTAGCTTTGTTCTGTTTGGTGATGATTAGGAGATCGTTGTCATGCAGGCGGAACTGTAATACTACGAGGTTATTTTTGTCCTGCATGGAGAACATTAAGATTGCTGACAGTAGCAGTCTGAGCAGTGTGCAGATAATTAAGATAAAACGAAATATCCTTGATATGTTATTGTTATTTTATTTAGTGAAACTGTCGTTACAGTGCACTGTGTAAGGGTTATATTCAGTCATGTGTTAAAGGTTTCTGTCAGTATATTACATGTGGATGTAAAGGAACCATGTTGTATTTTGTTCGAAATACAATACATTTTGTTCTATTGCAGAATCTAGTAATGTTGCTTGTGTATGAATTCTAACAAACAACAGGTGGTTGTGGTATTGTGAATCATGTTGTCCATGTACACTACATGTATCTATGTATTTACTGTGTAATGTGTTCATCACAGCTACTGCAAGTAAGTATCTGCTGTTCGCCTGTTAGGTTTGTGGAAGCGTTTTCAACTGTTGAGTATGGTTTGTTTATTTGAGCTCCGTTTTTGTCCTTTTCTGGCCAGACTTTTTATAAATCATCTCTCAGATGTTAGAACCTGATCTAAATTTCTAGGGCATAAATGTGACTGTTATGTAGTCTCTTATTTTGAATAACAGTAATGCTGTTATCCTGGCTGAAGTTGGATATTGTTTTCTTGGTGCCTTATTATTTGTTGAGCCAAGTATACATGCTTGCCTTATGCTTCGTAGTGTCTGCATTTATACATTTGTACTATTGTTCTCATACTTGTGATGGACTTTGTTATCATGGACCAACCTGATTTGTTCTGAAAATGTAAACAAATAGTGGGGTTTTTAAAGGGCAAACTTTAGAGAAAATAATGGTCATTTATTGCCAGGTTATTGGAGGTCAAAACATGCCGTTTCTTTGACGTGGAAATTATAGAAGTAGAGAAAACAACTTATAGACTGAAGTGTTGGTCTGCTTTCATAGAAAGCACATCAACAGTCTTCAGTCATTTGTCATGGATCTGCATGTTTGCCTAGTCACAGTGCAATAGCTGTAAGGTTTTTGTTTTTATTTCAGTTAATTCATTTCAGTTCTAGCATATTGAAGCTGTTGTTGTTGTGATTGTTCATCATTTGTGATCTGACTGGCATGTGTTCACTGTTGACGTGGCAACACACAAACAGCACAGTATCATGACCAACAACAAATAGTATCATGGTTGGGACAGTGCCTTTGTTATTTTGTAGAAAAAGCCAGTTTTGCCAGAGGTTGCCACATTTGTGTTATTGAGAATTTGGTTGGTCTCTGTTCTGTTCAAAGTGTAAGCTGTGAGCTTTGCCGTGCCTACATTTTATTGATGTATTTCAGTGTGTATCTGCCTTAATTGCATATATTTCATTTTTAGGTGTTTAATACTGGTATTTTTATTTTGTCAACAGTTGGTGAAGGTAAATTTCACGTAAATTTCTTCGAAGACAACATTGAAATTCAGCAACATACAGACGTCAACATGAGCCAGTTTTAAATCAGACAAACTGTTTTCATTTAGTCTTGTGACAAAACGTTGTTATGCCTTTATTCAGTATTTTTCTGTCTGAAGCTATGTATGCTGGATTGAGTGTGGATGACTTAGTAAGTTGTGTATGTACATTCAAGTATGTAAAGTGGTGAGCACAGGTATTTTATTTTGCTGTCATTTGATATTGATGATATGGTTCAGTTCTCTGAATGCCTTGATGCCTTGATACTGTTTGTTAGGCATAATGGATGGCATTTCATCTGTGAACTGTGTCCAACAATTGTACCATTTCTGATTGTGCAGTTCGCATTTATCCCCGTTTATGTGATATTCAGTATACATGGTGTACACCTCGAGTCAGAGGTAGACGCCATACTCTTGTCCATATCTTCACCAAATATTGTCCAATTTTCAAAATTCTTTTGCTAGCACAGTCTCCAGGAAATTTGCAATAAAGCCGTCATTAAAGATCACGCCACATCTCAAATGCATTGCTACACTACCGTGTGAAATATTTATGTCTGAAAACTAGCAGAAGTACTTAATGAAATTTGTCACATCATTTTTACACAAAAATGAAATTTATTGTATATTTTAAACAGTCCAAGTCAGTGCTGTTATGTCACGTTTGGTGTTCAAAATGTCCACCTCATGCCAGCAAGCAAGCTTTAAACTGACTGCATCGCTCGTTATACACAGTTATTGCTCTACCACTACTGTATGTCTGCTTAGACATCCCCATTCTGTGCAGCTCTGCCAAGAGCTTGTCCAGTTCAGTCACTTCCATGCTTTCTAATGAAACTCTGTCATAGGACAACGTTGTTTGTAGCCTTTAAATCAAGCACATATTCATTCAGCTGTTTCAGAGGCTTTTCATTAAATTTTGTATGCCTCCACCCAACGTAACATGGTCACAATTTTGGTCAAAAGGTCAAGGTCATGGTGGAATAAAGTATGCTGGAAACAGCACTTTTTAGGCTTGTTAACACAATGTGTTGAAAAGTATTAGTAGGATTTTCACCAAACTTATGCCGACGAGACGATGTATTATGGGACAGAGATGAATGCGTTAAATTTTGGGATCAAAAGGTCACAGTTCAAGGTCATGGTGGAATAACATATACTGGAACCATCACTGTACAGGCGGAGGCATACAGTACTCGATGTCTCGTGTCGAGTTAGACTTTCTAGTTTAAGTGTACGCTATATACTCTAGAAAATTGTCTGCTAACGTTTATAAACTGTATGAAAAATTGCTACAGTACAGTGTGCGGCAAAAAAAGTATCCCCTAAAGTTGTTTGCCATTTTCTAAGCAACCACTTGGAATTTTTACGTGAAATTTTACACGTTTTTTACTTGTTCATATACCCATAAAAATGCCAAGCGCCAAGCGGCATTTGATTGCCTTCAGTTACTGCAAAGTTACAGAATTTTTTGTGTGACCACCTGGTGATTTTTGCACATTCAAAAATCGCTGTCCGAAAAAGATTGCTCTAAAATAAATAAATGAGAAATATTGTTGAGTTGATGTTGCCAAACTGAAGCAAACTTCATAAACAATAAGTCTCATCTGATTTATTCATCGACAGTTTCTTGATGCTTTTGGTAAAGCATTTATTGTCGACACTACCCCCGTGAGCTGGCAAGCACTGCAGGTGATCTGAGATAACCAGCCGCCGTGAATGATCGCAAGATTGGTAAGTAAAACTTCACTCAGCAATTAAATGTGTGCATGAAAGTTGACGATGGACACTTCGAGTATCTGAGAATTGTTTATTTTGTTGTTCAAATCACGACGAACTTTATGTGTCACGTTACAAAATGATGCGTCTTTCGCTCTGCAAACATTTTGTGAACATCAGAAATGACTACCTGGTCACCCAAGAAATTTAATAACTCTGTCATAATTAAAAATAATACAATGCTACTTAGCAGTTTTATGTGATTATGAATGATTAATAATTTTGTGAAATTTCATATAAAAATTCCGAGCGGTTGCTGAGAAAATGGCAAAAAACTTTAGGGGATACTTTTTTTGCCGCACACTGTAGACGTGCACTGTGGGTGGGCGACGTTTATCGCGTGAATCTTGTTCATTGTTATATTGTTCACTTGATGACGGCTGATCGACTGATCATACGTCGCTCGACTCATGTCATTGTGTTTGGTACGTGCGATCGTCGCCGTCACCTCTAGTACTGTAGTGCTGGGCAGTTTACGATTCATTTTTTCTAGTTGATCCGATAAGATACGACAATTAAGAATTAAGACACGATAAAGAACATTTAGCGTGCGTTGTGGTCACTGCTATCGCTTTCACCTTCTTAAAGTTTCTGTATTAATTTCCAGTTCTGTCTGTGCGCTAGCCTAAAAGGGTACGGACAAAACCCCCACGACAAAACCCCCGCTACGACAAAAAACCCCTCGACGAAAAGCCCGCTACGACAAAACTCCCCTACGACAAAACCCCCTATGGATGGCAAAAGTGATCTAAGCCGATCTAAGCAGTCGTAAGTAATAGCTAAACCGATTTGCCTAATTTTTACCGGGACTGTCATGAATGAAAAGACAAGCCAACAATGTTCACTCTTAAATTTTCAACAGTTGTCACATTTTTCAAAAAACAAACAACATAAAATTGTACATTTAATACACAGCTCAGTTACACACAAGCGTTTCATGCATATGGTCCTCACAACAAGGACTTCTTGATGAAAGCATGGTCCATTCAAGTTGACATGTCCACTTCTTAGCGCAATGTTTGCAGTACAACAGTTGATTACTGTTAATATACGCTGCTTACAGTCAACTCAACCGTCGGCTGTGGGCGACGCAGTTTGGCCGCGTCGGCAACGTCGGCACGCTTCGGACGGTTTAGTATTTAGTTACACATCAAAGTCTGGCTTTGGCGCGCACGATTTTTACTGAGTCAGAATCTCTGAATTTTAGTTCAATTTTACTTACACTACTGCTGTAACTAACCTAGTTTTCAGTTAAGCTGGTCTAAATAAGAAAAATCGGTTTAACTATTACTTAGGACTGCTTAGGCTTTTGCCATCCAGGGGGTTTTGTCATGGGGGTTATGTCGGACACTCAGCCTAAAATGACTAGCCGTTGACGCACGTTATGCAAAGCTGACAGTATCTATTATTGTTAGCCAATGTGCTCTCACTAGAAGCAAGTAGCTCAGACTGAAACAGCATGTCACGCAATGCCAGCAGGTCATTGTTGGCAGTTTCATTCAGACAGCCAGCGATTGCCATCTGCAGTCTACAAACACTACTGCCGACTGGCAACGCGGTAACACGTGCCCGACAAGGCCACCTCAGCCTTTCATTTTCACACAACTGATAATATACAGTAAATCCACTACCGTACCAGCAGTAACATCGCACCAACATAGACGGTAAGGCCAAAGGCCCCCGCCACGTCATAGATTGCACTCAGCCCGAATATATACATACATTACCTTACCTTCGGCATGGGGTTCTCAAAGCTGATGAGACAGTATAAGTTCGGCCCGTAATAACCACACTGCGCGCAAATCCACGCAGGAGCTATATGCCCCAATTCAAACAAGACCAAAGTCATTTGGCGATAGATAGACAGCATCGTTGCGAACCGGGGGTTCCGACCCTCAAATCTCCCTTTCCCGTGGGGGACCGGGACCCCTGTCTAATACAGTGTTACTTGGGACCACACGAGTGTCCCTGCCAAATGACATCTCATTCTATCCAACTACTTGGCAGGGTGCACGAGTGTGACAGACGATATACATACAGACCACGCGACAATAATGCGTCGCAATAAGCGGAATGGCTTTCAGCGATGCCGCCTAAAAGGAAAAAATATAAGTGACAAGGTAAAATTGGGATGCGGTTTGCTACACCAAACCATGCACGCGAGTCAGACGTGTGTCTAAGTGACGTGCGTACTTTGATGCAACAGTCAGATAAGGTGTCAGCTCATCAGAACGAACATTTGCGTATCCCATTAGAACGAACAAAAATGCTTTCGTTCTGATAGGCTGACACGTGATGTCCGAGTTCTGCAGACATCCACACTAAAGACTGGATAAGACGACGTTCATGCACAGCACAGACGCTGCAAGTCAACCATGGTTATGTGTCTGCTCAATGACGACCGCAACGTCACGTAGAACACACACATCGCGCCAAATGAATTCCAATCGCGGGGTACATTACTGACTCACAGGTTGACAGCAGGCGCGCATGTATTGAAGATTAGCCTACACGCAGCAGCTGCTGCTCACTACAATAGAGGCTACCATCGGACAAGCAACCAGCGAGCACCTATAAGCTTACGCAATGTGTTTTAGATTGAAGCCGTTGTGTTATATATCACGACGACAATACAGGTAGTCGCAAAGGTACGACAAGGAACTGACATGCTCATATATGATGCTTCTTGTAACAACAGTGGACCGTAATTCACCATCAGACGTGAGACTAATCTCCGATTATCTGTTACAGCATGGGAGTGCATTTGACAGTTGTACTTTGGATGGCGGGCGGCCGAATCTTCGATTTGGTACAACCAGAAGTAGGTCCATTCGATCCGCCGTCCCCGAAAACCCTACCCTAGGATCAAACACGAAGTCGATCGGACGACCCGTTCCAGAGATATGGCCATTTGAAATTTTCCAAGATGGCGGCCAGCCGCCATCTTGGATTTGGTCCAACCGGAAGTACGTCCATTCGACGATAGTTGTACTTTGTATCTGTGAATAGGTACGACAGAATTGCGATTAAGACTTTGAAAACACTAGTACAGTACCAAATGATTTCTACTCAGTTTTGATATCGTATCTGCTGCGAAATTTAAGTTGATAGAATTAGAATTTTTCGGACAGACCGACAGAGCATAACAGTTTTGCGATGTTAGTCAGGAAAAAATTTAAATCACAGAAATAGCGTCAATCAGTGATGAGCGCTTGCTATCTGTACCGAATTGGATACGATCCTACGAGGCTGGACCAAAGAAGTTATAATTTTAAAAAAGCTGTTAATATTATTAGG
>Ga0209679_1000917_pt1 | contig 11684 bp, 5 predicted proteins | sample WorMetHEROISLAND_4_FD_187408 | JGI IMG/M metagenome (GOLD analysis project Ga0209679, IMG submission 187408) | Marine gutless worms symbiont microbial communities from Max Planck institute for Marine Microbiology, Germany - Olavius sp. 2 HERON... ...
CGTTTACGCTAGCCAAGTGTTTCGCCAAACAACTACCACGACAGCAATTCGCATCTCTTCACAAAATCATTTCCTGGACATTAAAATTTTACTACTTTGGCCACTTAAATTTTGACTGATTGACTGACTGATTGATTGAATCGTCCCGGGAATAGAACAAAGATTATTCTGCCAGACTGCTATGACATGAAGCCCTCAGCAGCAAGCCATCAGGCACCGACGACGCGAGGGGCTATCTGAGCCACAGGGTGCACTATCAGCAGGCACGCAAACGTTCTACATGCGTATAAACAACATGCCGGAAGTGTTGGTATATAGGCGACACAGTAGACATCTGGACACCTACTATTGGGCGGCTGACACCCGCGAGCGACCTTTGGCGACCAGTACCCTATCCAGCAGTCTCAGCGAAGGTGAGTGACTCAAGTTAGTGAGGTGACGTCATCTAACGCTCATTGTGTGGTCCGTTTACTGCACAACATATACATTCCCGTTCCACACCAGTACTAGGCCTACTGATCATCGACTGCTGAGTAACAGGCCGCTTGACGGTATTAATGTCCAGAATGAACAGTATATCAAATGTTGCAGCGACAGTTTTACAAACTAGACTACTACATTCATTTTCATTTCCTTTACAGAGCGAGCCGGGCCGGGCCGGACCGTGATTTTTAGGTCCGTGCATGGCTCAACCAACCACGTCTGCCATAACATCAATGTGCTTCACTGTGTAGAGCTAAACATCACAGCGCTACTCGAAAACTAGACGGCGTAGTTAACGTTGAGCTTTGCTACTACCGAGTTTAAAGCCAATCAACAACCAACGCTGTACACAATAACAAACATTTTCCAACTCACAGTTATAAAAACACATACAGTGCCAATGACTCTGATAATATGATACAGCCGGCGGCATGATTAAAGCCATAAACTAAATTATCGTTCAGCTCTGTCAACGTTAATGTCCAGCAAACAGGAAAGCTGTTTGTGTTCATTGCATATGATATCAACACAGTCACATCATCAAAGCACCACGTGGCTGCTGCAGCTGGCAAATGGTCAATTGAAATCATCAGTCAGTCGGTATCCATACGTCGGGTGAGGTGCTGCGCTTGTTCATCTCATTAACTCCCTCTCGTCTCCTACAGCGGCTGTACTACTGGGTCCTGCGGCGTTAGATGCCAGCCAAAGACGTTATTTCACGCTTCAGAAAGCATCGGAATCGGCTCTGAGCGGAGTACGGACGACGTCCGTGTAGAGACGATCATGCGTGGGAGACGAGCATTAGAGACGTGTGCACAACATGGGCAGTGAAACAGCCCATTTACCAGCAACTCTGATGATGACGCAGCCGAATTCCCGAGACTGACATCACGCTTTTCAACTCGCTCATCGGTTCACCCCCAATTTCGCCTAATCCCATTTCGCCTAAACAAATTTTGCCTAATTCCTAACCCTAAGCGCTGACCCTAATGGGAATTGGGCGAAATGGGAGGAACACTGTTCTGTCGTCATCATCATCATCACCATCGCTTATTATGCTAAAGCGGCACAAAAAGTCACACAAAAGTCCATAAAATTACACATGCATCATACACATATAAACGCACTACGCAGTACATACACAATACATACGTGCATATGTACATTTATTACACACAGAAAATACAAAACACAGCAAAAAACTACACGCTAAGTTTGGCTATTTCCTCAGTTGTGGAACAACCACCAAGTGACAGTCGTAGCGCACTTTGACCGCTCAACGGATCTGTGATCTCTGAGGGGCCATTTCGCATCTGTCATCACACATCATTCAGCCGTTCATCTGCCCGCCGAGCGAATGCCGTAACCTATAACGCGACGGGTCCGATCTAACAGAACACAACGGACCGTCTGTATGCAATACATACAGTCGACCGGGGATCAGCTCAGCTCTAGCTTCAAGCGTTCAACAGGTGTCACTAAGCGATGTCTGCCTGTACCACGCCACCAAGCACGTAAGGCTACTGTGTCCTGCTTGCTACTTTTTGACGGAGGCGACATTCAGTTGCAATAACATCTGTTGTTAGAACGCAACGCTACCACTCAGGGCCACTAGAAGTCGTGATAGACACTCTCGCCACATCACGGATAGGTAATGCACTAAGGCACGTGCAAATAATAATGCATATAACGCCGTCTTCTGCAATCTACAGCTGTAGCTGTATGTGTGTGTGTCTCTGTGTGTCGCTGTTATCTCAATCAACCAGCAGCAGTGCAGCACCGACGTAAATACAGCAAGTGAACTGAATCTGCAGAAGGAAATACAGCCACAGAAAACAGACAGCTGCAGTGCACGTTTTGTTATGGACTCACTGAACCAGTTTCCATTAGTATGAATAAAACTGTAACAGTGCAACTAAGCCAGAACCACTTTCAACTCGTACGCGTCGGTCAGCCTACAGCGGATACTATGATGACACTGCACTCACCAGTGCAACGAATGCACTGCAGCAGTCCAATTTATTTTATCTCCGAATTAAGAACATTCGAATTAAGAACCGATACCGTTAATGCTTCTTTGTTCCAACTGTTACGGGAACTACAAATGCATTGCTGGTGATAAAGAAACGTCAAACTGACAAATCATGCACATACAATGACGAGCATCAGATTCGCAAACAGCGATTTCCGAACGTACAGCCGGGATAAAGATCATCTCATCTCATAATGCCACAGTACTATACTAAAGAGTGACGACTATCATATGTTTCTGATTCGCGGCTGCTGCGACAGCCAAACCACCAGTACGAACGCAGCAATGCACGCAATACAAGTATGCAGTCATCTGGAGACGTCTTACCAGGATGACATCTGTGTAGGGAGTCGAGGTAGCGTTGGGACTTGGTTGCCGCGGGACACAAGTTGAATTCGTCAACGTCGCTCTGCAGGTTGGCGTCAATGGACGACGACAACAACAGGTCGCCAATGAGCAGCACCTTCAACACACAACCAGCCACACCCAGAACTGTATATACACCTGCAACAACTGCTTGTGCATGACACCAAACCAGTTAGACAGACACTAGTGAGCGACACAATTTCATTAGCAACACAGCCAGGTTACACACAGACTTAAGTTAAGATACAACACATCCAGCTCAGAGGGGGGCGGGGGCGTAGCCACACAGGACAGGAAAAGGCGGAGATGACCGCTGTCAATAACTGCTAGTTACGCCATTGATCCAGCTAGACTACAGGCAAAACAGATCCACCATAGCATACAGACAGGCCTGGAGTTCAGTTCATTTCACTTCAGATACGACTCGTTTAAATTTCACCTTCAGAAAGCCTAACGATCGTGGATCAACAGGTGATCATGTACGTAGATCAAGCAGTTGCATAGCCACGGGCGGGCACCGTACCCACCCTGCTCCGGCAGTGTTGGGTCGTAACATTCCCGCAGATCCAAAGTTTTTTTTTCGGGGGAGGGTTGGGGGAAAATGGAAGACGGACTCGGCAACAAACCTGCATAGAAAAGCATTTGACAGCTGCAAACTGTCTGTATATATCTGGTTTCTGAATTCTGGGGATTCGTCCCCAGACCTCACCGGGGCTCCATCCCTGGACCCCGCTGGGGGCACTTACGTCCCCCAGATCCCTGTGCCTACCCTAACTTCAGAGCCTGGATACGCCACTGAGACACAGCTTTGGAGCTGTAGACTAAACTACTCTGTGCATTAAGAGACTCTTACCATGTTGCGTTGCAGAAACAAAGACTATGTGGGGACCTAATCGAAATCTACAAAATATTCAGTGGTTAAGACAGACAGCGGATGAAGAAAAATTTTTCAAGACTGATTCAGACGATCATGCATAACGGCGTCACACTCAGAAGCTCTTTAAGCCAAGATGTAAATCTACAGTACGAAGAACATTCTTCTCCAACAGACTGATCAATGACTGGAGCAACCTGCCACCATACGTTATAGATGCAACATCTGTTACTATGTTCAGGATCTCATTCTCTCCAGGGGCGTAACTCTGTATCTAAAAGTGGGGGATTCTGACAGGGGCTCTGGGGAAGCCCCCAGCCGGGTCCAGGGGCGGAGCCCTGGTAGGGCATCAGAAGTTGAAAGATTGTAGTTGAATACTGGCATAAACTTGGCCTTAGATTAAATACAGTGACAACTTTCTGTAATTCTACTATTTTGTACTATAAGCAAGCAATCTTATTTACCAACTGGTACGCAATTTCAGACTCCAGCAATTAGCTATTATTTTGACAAAGTATGCAATAACATGAGATGAAGACTTTCAATGCTGTCGAATTTCTTAAATTTCTTCAAATTCTAGGGGTTGGAATGAATACATTAGCAATCCCACTTCATAATGTGGGGGTTGTAACCCCTAACCTCCCCCGGGAGTTACGCCCCCGATTCTCTCATCATTCTTACGTTCAACAATATAACTTCAATGCCTGTTGCAGCAGCTTAGTGCAGCTATATACAGAACAACCACTCACCATAAACGTTACGGTGCTGTATGACGTCATCGTTTCTGGCAAATGACGTCACTTTTATGCAGTCGGAGAGGTCTATTTCCGGTAACGTTGATAAAATTCTAACTCAACATCGTCAGCAGCGGCTCTTGTGGATATACGCGTGCGCTGACCGCGATATTATAACTATGTCCCAAAGAGCATAATCCCATTGATCATTCGGTTTGTCTTTTTTCTATGTGACACATTCACTAAGAGCCAATCGGATAAACAGCGCCGAGCATAAATTACGCGACGTTCAAATCGGCGACTTCCGCTCACAGCAGGCGACGCTGGAACTGGCAGTGGCTAGCAGGATGACTGCAAATGTCCCCAGAGAACTACCGGCCTGACGTGACTGCGAGAAAGACCGACCGAGTTGACAATCGAATCACCTAACGACGACGAGTTGTGCGCAAACCGTGCACTAGGTCAGTTACGTTAACTGGTCCAGTCTGTCCTTGTCCGCCGTACTGGCAACGACTGGTCGTAACGATTCCACCGTCGCACTCGTCCGTTCAGTAAACAATGCACAGATAGCGCCGCTTCCCAGACAATCGCCACAACAACAGCAGATAGCGGCGGACTTGATAGCGCCGCGTAGCTGCGGCTCGGCGATATCAGTCGGTCCGACCGACCGACCGACCGACCTGGAAGTAGTCGTTAATCTCCCGGATATACGTAACACCGGCCTACGAGCCTCGCCATTCTACGGGCCGGTATCTTCCCTTCTGTCGGTCAAACCAGACTGCCGCCATCGCCGCCCGCGCATAACCAGCGGAGGCTAGACGCTCAGCGTAGCCGGCTGCCTGCCACTGCGGGCTCTATTTTCGTTCGGCCGCAGCGGTGAGTGAGGCGCCGGTGAATAGATTGGCCGACATTCGCTGCGAGCCCAGCCAGCACGCAAGCAACGGTCAATCGAAACCGGAAGTTGTAGCACGAGTGTTCGCGGAATTTACTTTATCTTCGTCGTCGTTAACGGCGGCATATGCCTTCTTCGTCGGCTTATCGCACATTAGGCAATAGGGCTGTACTATCCGAGTAATTTATTACTCGAGTATCCTCGGCGAGTAGTTTAACGAGTACTCGAGTACTCGGCGCGGCCCTATTAGGCAACTTCACAACTCGCATGCGTATATGACTAATATGGTTTTACAAAAAAAATCCAAAATCTCGAAACAGAGAAACAGATAACAGCAGAGAAAGAACGTGTGAATGTTTAACTTCAGCCTCTTTCCCGTGGAGTCTTAGTCTATAATCTAAAGTATAAATAAAAACAAGAAAGCCGTGCTGTCGCAAGGAAACCGCGCGATGCCGCAGCTATTTGGTATAAAGTTCGCCGACAAGCCCCCTCCCTATCAGTTAGGAGGTCTGGGGGAGCACTGTAAGCTCCCCAGCGGGGTCCGGGGCGGTGCCTCAGAAAATTTGGATTTTGGAGCATTTTGGGACCTCAGAAATCACGTCAGAACGATGATCGATCAGCTAGCTTTTGAATCTGGGGGAGGCAACAAGTGAATCTGGGGGGCAAGTGTCCCCCTGCCCCAACGTAGAACCGCCCCTATCTGAACAGCCATTTCCTCTCGCTTCTGGGCATAGGCCCCCGGCCTATATCGTTCCAGATCTTCTGCAATGTGCTTTGAAGTCCTTAATATAACACCATTTCACTGATCCAGTGATCGTAATTCAGCGTCCAAACAGTTCTTCATTTGCTGGTCACATTTAGTTCGTGGTTGTGCGTTTTTTCTAGCAGCTGTATCTTGATGTATTGGTGGACATATGTAATTGACTTTTTGATCGACTGTTACTTTGTTAGAACATAAACTGTTAGAACATACTACTATTCAGTATTCACACGGAAAATTCATCGAAATCGTCGGAGGCGATGTGTAGTTATGCGCACAAAACTGCATTGGTGTAACTTTTTTGTCCCATTCTATATTTTTGTATGCTTGTTAACGCACTTTAGTTAATTTGCTTAAGTTAATCTGCACAGCCAGTTTTCATAAATAGCAGAAAAAGCATAAGGCACAAATGTGCAAGTGATTGTCCAGCTGTTGTTTGACAGAGCGTGACAACAAGATCTGCAAAAGAGACGACGACGATCGTGAGTCTGGGAATGCGAGATGCCAGTGCCGTCAATGAGTTGTGGACTCCATATGAATCACTAACATTCCCGAATGAATGCATGTAAGTTTATTGATCTCATTTATTTAGCGGGCTTGTTGGGTCAACCAACTACCTGCTATTATATACAGCTTGGCACATCTGACCCATCTGCACCCTGGCTCGCACGCAGTGTTCAATTGCTTTGCACTCAGCTGCAGCTGCAGAAGCAGCGCCAAGAACAGAATAATCGACGGTCGTATTGCTTGCAGCCAATTTCAGTTTCCGCACACTGCATGCCAGATGGGAGTTAGGGGTGTGGTTACAGAAACCGTAAACTGTCATAAAAGCAGGTTGTCCGTTCGAGAAGCTATACACAGCTTGAGACTGGTCTTGGCATCTTCTCATTAGGCAACAAACGTCATTGACAATTTTAAGGAAAAGCGTTATGTACAGCAACTGAACTTAATTAGTTATATGCTAAGCCTTACTATATTACAATTCTGTGCCACGGAATTAACACAACAACATTCCGCTGTGAGTAAAGTTAGAACGCACAACAAAGCTTTATGGAGTATCTACCGTCAAGGCAGGTAAGTGTTAATGTGTTCAATCGTCAATGAGACGAATTGACATCACTCCGCGTTGTGCATCTCGATCTAACAATGTCTGTTGGCAATTTGTATGTGTTGATTAACATCGTCGTTATCATCATCATCAGTTTATTTAAGAACACAGCATAAAAATAGACAAATATATAAAAATGAACAGTAAAAACAGAGGGTTCTTGCGGTCAGAATAGCCAAAATGGCTCTTACATGTGCCCCTTTAAAATAGATAATAAATGACACAAAAGCTAACACAAAGATTAAAACACACAATAGTACGTAGAACTGAACAAGACGCTCAGCTACCGCTTAGAAACAGGGTGTCACCGTCAGCAATGCATTTCTTTGTAACCAAGTTACTTTCTATCGCCCTAATGACCTACACCTACGTACGGTCTATCACCCCCGAAACCTATGTCCGATGATACGGCTAATTTGTTACACGCACAGCGAATAAACTTCAGCATGCGACCGGGGCACGTGCGCATGGGCAGCCAGCTGCTATACGGCGCGCCACCGCACTGTCGTCTGATGTCTCATATCTAGAAAACTCCCTCGAATACCCGCATGAACTTTATATTGCCAGAAACTATAGTCTCTGAGCTACATGACAGCTGCTATAGTATGGGTCTATCTCTATTTAACTTTATGCAGTTCATTCAAAAATTCCATAGGGTTCACCCCGCGCGAGGGCGTTAAATGACAGTGGCGTTAGAAAAATTTGTAATTTTCAGCCAATAAGTTGCCGCATCTCAGAAACGGTGCAAGATACGACCAATGTTACTATTAATGACTAATAGGAATCGCATACGCCCTTTCGATTGGTGCCAAAATCAACGACCTTGGATGACCTTGAACGGCCAATACGCACTCTATTGCACAAAACATGCGTCTTCCGGTGCTCACCAGAAACATTTGAATGAAGATAGACCCATACTAAATTACTAACGGCAGCACAAATGTAGCTCAATGATTGTACTTTCTGGCGACGTAAGGTTTATGCGGATATTCGTGGGGGTTCCCTGGAAAGGGGGCGTCATATACGACAGTGGGGTTGTCGACAACGGCAATTTAGGGCGTTTTCGCTGGCTGTTTGTTCGGAAACTTTAGAGATAAGGCCAGCCTTATGCAGTTCGTTGTCGGTTTTTCACAGATCCCAAAGTGCATGACCTTGAATGACCTTGAATGGCTATTTCACGTTAAATTCTGTTTTCGCACCGGTTTGTCTGACGCCCGACCGTGCGACTTTCGAATATAATTGCGTGAAAACTAATAAAGATCGGCACATATTGTCAGCGGCGCAATCTTCGGCAGGGACTCTTGTTTTCTGGCAATATAAGGTTTGTGCGGATATTCGCGGAGATTCTCTAGAAAGCAAGCCGTGCTGTTGCAAGGAAACCGCGCGATGCCGCAGTTGTTCTTTACGGTTTAAAGTTCGCCGACAACATTCGCTACAAGTTGAAGAGTAGCCAAGCTTCGAAAGCCGGGCTTCAGAGCTCCAAACATACCGGCGCAAAACAGAATTTAACGCAAAATGATCACTGAACGTCGTTCAAGGTCACGTGTTTTGGAGTCAGTGGAAAGGCGATAAGGGTCTAAGTAATACTAAATACTAATGTTAGCCTTATTTGTTAAGATTTCGACGACATAGCGTCCATGAAAGATCTTAAGTTTTTCCGCGGATTCCAAATATGCGGATTGCGTCCGCTTCCGCTCATCTCCGCTGGTCATGTGACATAAACAAGCTTAACGGTAAGTATGTAACAAATAATTACTCAAGGGGCTGTTCCAAATGGTGAAAATGTAACGCAAAATGGCCATTCAAGGTCATTCAACGTCATGTATTTTGGGGTCAGTGGAAAGGCGACTATAGGGACAAAATAATAGTGTATAATAATCATGCCTCATTTCCTACGGTGGCGAAGACGTAGCCTACAAAATTCTTGAAAATCGACGTTTTCGATTACCCCACTGTCGTTTGACGCGCCTTCTCCAGGGAACCCCCGCAAATATCCGCATAAACTAGAATCATTGGGCTACATTCTTGTCGCTGATAGTATGCGTCTATCTTCATTCAATTTTCGTGGTGGTCTCCGAAAAACACGTGTTTTGAAACAGAGTGGGTCAGGGCTATCCAAAGTCGTTGATTTCGGCACCAATCGAAAGCGCGTATGCGACTTCCTGTTGATCATCAATAGTAACTTTGGTCCTATCTTGCTGCGTTTCAGAGATATTGCAGGTTTTCTGCTGAGAAGAGCGATCCCACCCCTATTTCACCCGAATTTTGGGGATGTTACCCTTGGACTCGATTGCCGATGTTGTGGCTCCGAGAAGCGAAGACCTTAAGCTAATTACTCGTGTAATTAGTATCGAAATAACCCATCATATACGCCCACAGTACATCAACGTTTCAGAGGGACAGACGACTTACTATAGCAATACCGCGCTTTGCACTACGTGCATCGCAGGGTAAAAAGTGACGTCAAAGGACAATGTTGTCACGCGTTAACGCTCGTCTTGAACTATCGAGAACAATTGCGTAAAATTAAATAGAGATAGACTCATACTATAGCAGCTCGTATGTAGTTTAGGGACTATAAGTTTCTGGCAATATAAAGTTTATGCGGATATTATCTGGAAAGAAGGCATCAAACGACAGTGGGGGTCGCGCGTCAACGCATGTGCTGCTGTCGCATGCTGAAGCTTATTCGCTCTGTGCGTAATAAATCAGCCTGGTCATCGGACGCTGGGACGTATGTTTCAGACGTGATGGACGTAGGTTTAGGTCATTACGGCGATAGAAAGTAACTAACTTAGCTACAAAGAAATGCATAAATGCTGACGCCCTGTTTCTGAGCGGTAGCTAAGCTTCATTTAAAAAGCGTATCTAGTGGACTTGCAAGGCATTCAAGATTGATTCAAGCGATTTCCACATAATGACCGTTCATTATCTCTGTAGGTACAGATTATTATACAGTCTGTGCTACATGGGTAGCGCATTGTGTACTGCCTTCCGTTCATCAATCTGTCTTGAATGCGTAGCCTATATTTTGTAAAAGGCGTGCAGTGAACCAACAATAGCAATTAACCTCTACAAAGACTGTAGAAATAACCGTGACACCGAGCTTTTTAAAATTCGCTCAACATGAATCTATAAGATCGGAGCAGAAGTGGCACATTTTATTCTGTGCTTCAGATAAACAAAAAAGCTCAGCTCTGGCAGAGAAGTCACGCGACGCTTCATATTATCTGTCAGTGTCATTACGCAAAAACAAGTGAAAGTGGATCAGTGGCGAGTTACAACTGAACAAATTGTCCTTTTCACTTCATACTGAAACTTTTAAATGACCTAGAACAGATATTTGTGGTCACAATTACTTCTTGTGAATTTCTACTAGTCGACAGTTCTATTTATACTTTTGTAAATAGGTCTACTGAACTTAGACACGTGGGAATGAAGTTTAAAGGTCAGTTGAGGTCATAAATAAAGATACCCGTCGACTGCACAGTGCATCCTATTAAAAAATCACTGCATTTACCGCCCGCGTCCAACCCGTAACTTAAGTCGCATTAATGCCAGGGGTTTTTACCTTTTTACTTCACCTTACCTGTAATTGTGACTGTTAGAGAAATGTTTACCTGTATTAAAATATTATAGACTGACTATGACAATATGTTAAGTATGGAGATATTAATCAAACAAATCGTAGTTAATCGTAAGCCTACATTGTCTGAGCTGTTGTAGTTTGTTTAATTTTGTGAAAGTTTGTTGAATTTATCTCATAATTTATTTCTCTTTTTCATTGTTTTATTACTATTGTTTGTTGCTACCGTTGTGTGGTCAATAAAAGATTTTTCAGCATCACGTGCTGTGAAATGATAATGTCCAATTGTCGGTGCTGAAGCGGAGACAAATCGCCTGCAATAAACGATTGACAGTGAATCGTATCATGAAACGGTAACATGCCAATGACTGCTGCATCCTCGGTCAGTGGTCAGCGCCTACAGTTATCATTCACCGTCGACCTATTGAATATTCAGGCATCGTGCAAGAAGTGACTCACCGCCGTGTGAGTACGTTGCGGTGACTGTCGGGATGAGACCCGGTCAGAACAAATGGAATTATGTGACAGCTGGGCAGGTCGTGCCATTGATCGTATCAGCAGCAGAAGACGCCAGTCGAGTTAGCTCGCCGCTATCGAGCTGCTTCCACTCAATGACTCTTTATCCCAATGCACACAACAACGTTCAGTCTACTGTTAGACCATGGTTACGTGTAAAATAAAACATTTGCAAAAATGTTGTAAAAACGTTTAATGTTTTATTTTACATGTAACATTTTAAAAATGTTTTTACAATGTTTTACTGTTAAAAACATTTGCCAAAATGCCGAAAACATTTTTGCAAATGTTTTAGCATGTTGAACGCACCTTAAAGACGTCCGGTGGTTACAT
>Ga0209679_1000918_pt1 | contig 11682 bp, 11 predicted proteins | sample WorMetHEROISLAND_4_FD_187408 | JGI IMG/M metagenome (GOLD analysis project Ga0209679, IMG submission 187408) | Marine gutless worms symbiont microbial communities from Max Planck institute for Marine Microbiology, Germany - Olavius sp. 2 HERON... ...
GCCCGCCACAGACGTATACGGCTCTTGCGGAACTTACGGCACGTACGGCAGAACGTTATTTTTTACGTAACTACATAAAACTGCTGCGGCAGTACGGACGTTACGTACGTTACGTACGTTACGTGAGGATGGAAACCAGGCATTAGGCCCTGGTCTGACCTGAATCAACTCCTGAAAGAGTAGACTGTACAGTGGTAGTGCTGCTTATGGTGTTGGTAGTGGTACTGATACGATAGTGATGGTGTGTTGTTGTTTATGCTTGTGTTTCATGGTTATAGTTGATGTTGTTTATCAGAGAACTAATGAAGTAAACGTGATTGGCTTTGAACTGTAACAGACTGTTGAATCACTGTGTCTGCACGTACTTGCACTGCCAGTATTAACAACAACTGCAGACCGTGACTGTTACTCGTATTTATTGTTATCACTGTTTGTGTTATTAGGACATTATCCCCAGTTAGCAACATTGTTATCGTTCAGTGCTTTGACACTGTCGGTTGGTTGAGTGACAGGAAGGGCATTCACCACTAATTGTGCAGCAGCAGCAGCTGACTGCAGTTCGTTGGTATCTCTAGCCACGCTGTGCCTCGTAGCTGCACTAAGTAAGTAAGTAAGTAAGTAAGTAAGTGTACTTGTACACGGCACACTTAAACAAAAAGTCACAAGGTGCCGAGTCTCAGCAACAGTAACAGCTTTCAGTTCACTCAGCACAACATGGATGTACAGAACTTACCCGTGGTTGTTACATGACAGATCTGTCAGTTGTGAATCAGATACAGGGTGTGCTAAAATTGGAGCGAGTCACATGATGTCATTTAGCCAAAACACTAGTGAATCAAAGTTGCACAGTGCAGAGACTGTAGGTCTGTGTTCGCATTCAGTGTGGGCAGCGTCAGAGAGGTCTGTATGCTGAGCAGCTCAGCAGATCTACAGTTATGTGACAGTGAGTTCCACTCTAAACAAGTTCCAATGCTGACAATGCTAGCACTGTCGTAGTACTGGGAGTTTTTCCAGTGTTGTTTTATGTTTTTTTTCGTGACAGCAACAATGAGCTGTCGGCGAGCTGGGTTGACTATGGCACTGATAGCAGCAATGCTGATTGCTCAATGTCAGAGCCACCACGAGTAATAACTCCACCAAGAATCAGATCTCCACTAGTCCAGTCTCCACAAAGCTCTCCGGCGTATGTATTTGTGTTAACTCTCAGCAAATGGCTTAAATGTTATACTGTTTGAAAAGGTTTTGAGACCGCAGTACTTGAACCTGCGAGCCATTCTTGAGTCTTGACTGGTGTGGTGTTAACAGTATTAGCAGCTTTGTACTGTTGTGTCTTCTAACAACAGAACAATTAAAAAAGTACTTCCGGTAAACAATAAAGAAGTAAAGCTGTAAAGTTGAAAGATGGAGATAAGTTGAGCTCATTCTGTTGCCTTGTCATCATTATGGCTGACTTTGTCTGACCAACGTGCTTTCTCCTTTCTCCTTTTGGACAGAGTTGCGAAATTCATTTGAAAAGAAGTGCATCATGTGGTTCTGACATGCCACATGCTGTGTCTGTTGTTGTCATTCAGGTATGTCTGTCTGTGTACTGCAGTAAATTACGAGTGTGTAAGTTTGGACGCTGACAGTTGTTGTTTTTACAAGTATGCGCTGCACTGTTAGTGCTCTGTGTTGTGGTTTATGTGTCAAATTTATTTTGTTTTAGTGTAAGTTTGAATGTTTGGTTACAGGAGTGCTCGAGTGTTGTCGTCGTCTGCAGTAGCTCGGTATGTCATACTTGTACACTGTGAGTCACATTGTTGATGATTGCGCCAGTGAAAGAATTCTGAAAATGTTCGGTGTTTGTGTTGATTTTATGACAAAAACTTGGTGGCTTTTTTTGACCCATGGTGTATAGTGTTAAGCCACGGACACACAACCAACAAATGTTGGCCAACAAGTGTTGGCCAACATTTGTTGGTTGTGTCTGCGGCTTTAGAGGGCATAGGTCATATGCTGTCATAAACACATTTCATTAATAAACAAAAACAGCGGTGCATGATAGAAATGTGAAACTCCAGATCACTAACAGAAAGTCATGTTTGCTCCATCAGCAAGTCACCATTGATTAGTAAACTCAAGAATGAAGCAACTGCTCAGATGACCTTCAGACGACCTTGATAGGCATTTCGGCAGTTACTTTTTGAAGACTAATATCGGGAAAACTGTAGTATAATCATCATGATTTTAATTGTCATCAGCAGGAAGTTTTCATGTAGACTTGTTTTCATTTGTACTGTAATCAAGAAGTAAATAGTTTAATGAGAAGTTTATGTGCACATGGTATGTAGTTATAGTGAAGATTTGTGTGGATATGATGTAGCTGACAGTCCTGTCATAGTTCTGTTGTTAGCAAGTGTATTTGTTCTGTGAAAAAAATTTAATGAGAAGTTTATGTGCACAATGTGTGTTCATGTAGTGGAGATCCGTGTGGATGTGAATGTTTGCAGTATGATGTAGCTGACTGTCCTGTCGTTGTTCTGTTGTTAGCAAGTGTATTTGTTCTGTGAATGTACTTGCAGTCATTTGCAGCAGGCCAGTTCACTTCAGCTTGACACAAGTCGTCGTAGCAGCCTGTCTGATATCATCATTGAAGACATCGATGGAAATTTTGTTGAGCTTAATGACAAGGTAGAAAATGCAGAGATTACACTGATGATGTTAACCAGTCAGCTGCTGCTGCTGCTGCTGTTGCTAATACTGGCGTGGTATCAGTTTTTCATTCGGTTCCATGTAAAGCGGTCCGCACAAGTGCAATACAACTGCAATGCAAGAAAAAAATTACCGCTTTACAGTCGACCATTGTCATGGGATTTCCATCTGTATGCCTCACCTCTGTGACATCATTGTGTTGTGGCTAAATAATTACATTTTCTCCAAATGAGTTTCAGTAAATGTCTCTTGACAGTAACATTTCTGCACCACTTGATGAAAACAAAATTTGTCCTGTCTTCACTGTTACACTGTTGTGTTCACCATCATCATCATATTCTTTAATAAACGCTGAGTGAACGCAGCAGTAAACATGTTAGACATACAAAATACGTTCAAAGCTGATAAAAATACTGTTTGAATGTATATAGTGTCAGTAGACCTGGTTAGGCCGTGTTAATTAGTAGGAGTTGAGGTAAAGCATGCGCTGAATAAAGTTACTGTCCATGAAATGGTGAGTTTTGCAAGGGAGTTCCAAACTATGTTTCCTGTGTCGCAGATTATAGTTCTGGGAAGCAACTGACATCGGTGGCAGAAGGCCGTGCAAAGCATGCTTCTTATTGTTTCACTGTGCTGTTCAAACTGTCTTCACCAGCCTCGTGTTGCATGCACCGCAGTTATACACCTGCCAATCACTTTCATTGTCAGTACATGTCCGAAGCATCTTAGCTATGCAGTTTAACTTCTCAACTTTGATGTCTTCATCGGGCATTTCATTACCACATGATAAGTCAGATGCAGTTGACTTTTTAACTTGCTCTTGAGCATCTGTAGGAACCAATCTGATTTATTGGAAAAAACATCACTTTTCACGGCGGTTTTTGGAAATGTCAAAATACATGGAAAATTCTGGGATAGATTTTGAGAAATTCTTGGATATTTCATGGGCTCTATTCCAGTGTTATATCAGTGTAAAATAACAAAGTGCTTTGTATCTTAGTATCATAATAAACTAATGTTATAAAACAGTCTAACATATGCGGCATTTTTGTGCATATTTATCAGTTGGAAGCTAGCAAATCTTCACAAACGAATCTAAGTTGGTAGAAATTTGCAGAAAATCACATCTTTCACGGAAGAAATGAGTTTTCATGGACAGTGCCAAATTTGGCAGAAACTGTCATGGCCATGAAATTGTGAACTAGTTTGGTCTGTAACTAATTATCTGGTGGAAAATGTAAATTGCTTGCACCAAATTTTCTCAGTTTGCATAATGACAGTCGTTGCATAATTCATCTGTGAAGCATAGAGATAAAATTATTGGTTATGTATATTTATGTTGTTTTACAAGGTACACAAGTAGTTGAGTTGTCAACATGTGCGTGTCTGTTGGTGGGCAACGTTAATACTCTAGTGACTGTGTGTGATGTGGCGATGAGGTCCGGAGGCTGGAGCATCAGGTGCAGCATCTGACTGAGTCACAGCAACGCAGTGATGAGAGGCAAGCCAAGCTCAAAGATGAGAATGGACATTTTGTTGAAAGGTCTGTCTCATCATTGTGTCTGTGCGTGTGTCTGTGTGTCTGTGTGTGTGTGTCATCATTTCATTACTGCAGTTATTATTAGTTTGCGGTTCAAAGAATCTTTATCTCTGCCACGTGAACGGAGTGAGTGGCGGAGATACTGTTTTTGTTCGATGTGTGTGTGTGTGAGGGTGTTTCTGTCTATGTGTGTGCAGCAGACCAGTCAATCAGACCAGTTTAAAACGGTTAAAGCTATGGACTTCAGATTTGACATGCATGTTCCCAGGGACAGTCCGGACATGAGCCCTTAAAATTTTTTCGAAAAGGGGGCGTGTCTAGGGTCGCATGGTTCCCTAAATTTATGGATGTTAAATGCTAATAGCTCAAGTTCACTTGGCAGAGATATGCACTCTCACAAGTGCATTCTAGTTTATTTTTTGCCTTTAATTGCCTCACCACTACTTATTTATGGCTCAGTGCATCACTTAATTAGCGCAGACAGTTATGGTGGTAAACCGGTGTCTGGAGAACAAAATACCTGTTGACTGCAGCACTCTGGTCACCAGTCGACCGCATCTACAGTCCGTCAGTCAACATTACTTGACTGGACAATGGTATCAGTGACGTACACTCAGCCATCGGGCCATCTCTGTTAAGAGTCCAGTGACCTTAACTCACTGCCAGATAATCTCCGTGAGCCATTGTATGCTAGGGGTAGCTTTGGCAAGTGCTTAAGACTGTCCTGTTTGCTAGATAATATTAGTGCAGTAGAGATGCTGCGTGAAATTGCACTGCATGAATTCATTATCGACATTGACATTGGCTGTTATTTGACTACAGTGTACTGAGATATACCACAGTGGCACAATAAGTTGCTAGCCAGCTGGCCTTATGCCACGTATTAGCATTAGCTGTAGGCACAGTGCCAGCATCCGTATCTTGTTAGTCATGCAAAGCTAGATGTTATCAGCTTGAATTGTTTGCTGCCAGTTACTTGTTTTTGGAATAGTATTAACTTACTATAATACTTATGTATTATTTTGTAACAAATTTTTTTGATATTGGCATGTAAAATATATTGTAAATCATAAATTGCAAACTCATTTATTTGCAATGTTTGTGATTGATTAATATATTATATATTATATATTGATATATTGGGTGCTGTGACTGATATTGTAATGTGCATTTCTGCTGGTTAACAGAAGGTAGGTTGGCTTGTGTGTCTGGTATGCTGCTCATTGCGTTTCTGTTTGTCAGCTTGTAATTAATCAGTTTTTTTGTTACATAGTTATTAAATTTAATTCAAATTTAAGCAATATATGTAGTGACTAATACCGAGTTAATTCAAGTTGCTGTTGTTTTGCTTCAAACTAACCAGTCGTAGTTTATCCCAGATTATGTGTGAATTTATGTAGCATGTTCTTGTTGATGTTGTAGTGTTTGCATGAATAATAAACAATGTGCAATATGCACATTAAATAAGTAAATCTGTTTTTTTCATGGTTTATATCTAACAAGCCAGTTGTAGTCCATCAGTAAAACTGATTTGTGACATTTATTACATTACTGCAGGTCCATTACTTTGTTACCAGATTGACCTGAAATTTTTTGAAAGTTACAAATAAAGTAGTTAAATGTTTGGTATGGAAACTAAGGTTCAGTATTTTGACATTTAAACTGCTGATGATCCTCACCTTACCTTACCTTACCTTCGGGGCGGGTGCCGAGGCACACCAGCGCTGAGGCCTCAATTTGGGCCCAATGCACAACCCCAACAGACCTCATGGTCGAAGAAATCTCTTAGAGGCTTTTGCAAACCTCTTGAGAACTGTCCAGTGGATACCGTTAAGAGTGTCCAGTGAGAGAGTGTAATCACCGAGGATAGATCTTCGGAGCAGCATTATAGCACTGCACTGAGCAACAAAATGAATTGAAGTTTCCTCCTCATCTTGGCAAAGGGGACATACCGCTTCGTTGCGGAGACCCATGATTTTCAGATGACGATTAAGATCGACATGACCGGTAAGTAATCCGACGAGAATCCTCAACGACGAGAATCCTCAAGTCTTTCTTCTCAAGACTCAAGGCAAGATGAGCCAGACCTTTGTCCGGTGTGTTCAAGAATAGTTTAGCTTGCCTACACTTAGGCAATGCCTGCCACAGTCTACTTTGTTCCTGGGTAGCCTGTGAACTTATAGAGCTGCGGACAGTAGAAGTACTGATACCTACAGACGGCTCAGGTCCAGTGAAGCATGAAGAGGAGGCCTGCTTGGCTAGCAAGTCCACTCTTTCATTGCCCTCAATTCCACAGTGTCCTGGCACCCAGACCAAACGGACACTGTTAAAAATTGCTAAAGATTTTAGTGCTTTCATAGCAAACTGCTGATGATAAGATAATAAAAAATTTAACTTGCACTCAAAAATTGACAGCTGGCCGGCAGGACCATACAGAAAATTAGCAAATAAAGGAACTAAAAACGATAACGGATGAAAAACACAAAAAATGGCTGAATGATCTGTGAAGGCAGCAGTGTGGTGATAGATGTTTTGTGTTCTTGTATGAAGCTTGAGATTTGATTTAAAGCATGAAGCTGTCTGTAGCTCAGCCACATAGATGGCTGGAAAGCTGACTGTGGTGAGGTCATTCCAGTCTGTAGTGAGATCTGTAGTGAATATGAGAAATGATCTTTACACTGACCATGTCAACGAGATTTCTTTCAGCGTATTTTGAAGTTGCTACGTGGTTAACAGTTGTGACTTTGTTACTCTTCACTGTTAAGACATGATATATCTTGTCCCTGTTGGTGATGTTGTCGAAGACCAACCTGACTTATAAAGTCAACATTGCGGTGCGAAATGCACTGTTTTTAATTGCTAATTAGATTGATGTGAAAGGTAAAAAAGGTAAAGGTAGCATACTTGCTATAGCGCTGCTTACATGTGAACTCGTGACCAGAAGCGCTTTACAGTCTTGGAAGTGGCAGCTGATTGGCATGAGCTAACGATACCGCGGCACAATGGCACATTATGCGGCCACCCGCATTAGCGAACAGTTGGACCCGCGGTCCCGCGGTGCAGCACACAGACATACCACCGCCCCAATCAGCCACACTAGGCCTTCACCCAGTAGCTCGTAATCTACTGTGGTATACTTAGTTCAAATTACACACCGTCACTGCATTATTTGATGACAGAAATGCATCTTCAAGTTGTCGTACGTATTTAGTCTGCTGCTGTTGTTAGTAATATTAGTATTATTAGTTAATGTTAGTATTTGTTGTTATTCCAGTGGACGCAGACTCAAGTTTGTTGATTTTGACACATGGAAGCTGTAACTACTGATGATGATTGGTGTGTGTGTGTGCGTGTGTGTGCACGTGTGTGTGTTGGTAGGGTGCACCTGCTAGAGGAGCAGTTACGAGAGACCGAGATGAGAGCAGCCGATCTGTTGTCTGAAGAACAGCGCCGAAGTCGAGACATCATTGTATGTGTTATGTTCAGTCCCGTCTTAGTTCTCACATTTTCTCTTCTGCATTTTGTTAGTTTTAGTGCAGTTATAGTTTTTTTAGACTGCTGAGGCGTTTTTTATTTTACTTTTTTTGTGCCACATACATATACTTTTCTTTTTTGGTCCACAGTTTCCATTTATCGATGCCAACTTTGTGGAGTGACCTTTTGTCTGAACTGAAAGACGAAAACGTTAGCAGACTGCAGTTCAGATCTGGCATTACTGCCACTGGTTGTCATGGTGAGACTGGAACACTGTTGTGGCAATGCTCTTTTGTAGTCCAGATGATATTTCTGTTGCCCAACCAACGGCGTCAGATGTTTTTTCTGTTCGTAAGGATAACAAAATAAGAAATCGGATTTAGTAAAATTTCAAAGCAGTGCAGTTTCTGTGCAACAGCGGAACTTGTGGTTTGTAGTCAGTAGTGTCACGTTTCTATTATATAAGTTGAATGTAAAAAGGCAAAATGAGTTTTAAGTCAAACTGTTTTGTTTGTCATAGAAGTTTAGTCATTATTTGAATTAATTTCTGGCAACTTGTAGTTGTGTCTTCATGTTTCAGTCCCGGTGTGAGAAGGAGAAGACGGCTGAGGTTGATCTGTTGACATGCAGGTTAGACCCAACACTCTTACTAAGCAAGTTCATGTTTATGTGTAACATTAATGTTTCAGTTGAATTAACGTTGTGGTGTCTCTGCCGGTAGTTTTGCATAGCTGTATACAAACTTGCAATAATCACTGGTGTGGTTTTCCAGTGAACGTGTGTTAACTGTATGATTTGTGGTCTAGTCCAATATACTGTTCAACTTCATTGACTTATTGAAAGGTTCAATCGCACATTTTACTCAAATTTTGTTAAACACTGACAGCATTTATGATGTCATTGCACAACATAGAATAGATAATATTTCATGAGGCAGACATAAATAAGTAAACAGTCATTCATACAGGTAAAGGAAATAAAAATTAAGCACATCTGAGACTGTGTTAATACTTCAGTTTCACCTCAGTAAATATGCGACATTTGATGCCCATTGAGAGGTCACTTGCCATTGGTGTATAAATTTAAGATTTTTACATGTTCCTTTCAGCAGTATTTGTCATCTTTTGCAACCCTATGCGATTGATTCTGGCACAAAAATTTTTTTCTGACTGCCTTCTCAAAGATCTCATCTGTGTAGGTCTGTGAGAGGCTTGCCTTGAACTGTCTGGAACTACTGTATCAGAGATGAGCTGGTAGCTTTTGATATAGAGAAGAAAGACAAGCTGTATTACAAGAACTGGTAGAGGGGAGTGCGAGTGGGTTTCAGACGCCTGGGGTTGTCAGTGATCTGTTAGTGTGACAGGATATTGCCCAGACTGCATAGTGCAATGTTCTGCGACTCATTCACAGAGAGACACAGCTGATGTATGGAGGCTACTTGCACTAGCTTTACATTTCATTTGGTGAATCATTAGTACAGAAATGTTACAAAAAATGTGCAGCTATTGTAGTTGAAAGCCAAATTGTGGTGACACTGCTGTGTAATTGACCCAGGTGACACTGCTGCGTAATTCAGCCAGGTGAATTAGGCGACTTGTAATCTGTTGTCAATCTTGCACATGCAGTTAATCTTGATATGCCGTCTGATCAATGTTGGGCATCGATTGTAGTGATTGTATTCTGATGTGATGTTCTCTGTAAAGTTTTAGAAGGGTTATGATGCATTTGTGTCAGTTGATATTGATCATGTCTGTGTGCTCTGTAGTCGAGATTCTTCACTCTGAGGCACACATTGTGCTGATTAGCATTACAACCAGAATGCTGCTGATTCTCAAGTACTCCAAAACTTGGCCAGTTTAACTTTAGTGATAACCGTGGCATTTGAATGATATGCGCTATATAAATTTACGTTTTACTTACTTACTTTACTTTTACTTTGCTAAACACATACAGAATATACATAATATGAAAGCACAAAAATAAGGCAGAATAGCACAGCTTTAAAGGAGCGGTTACATAAAGCTGTGTTCTGTGCTCATGCCACAGTTGTTGTACAGGTGACGCTTAAAATAGCCGTGTTTTTTGTGACTGCATGTAGCTGTGTGTTGTGTGTACAATGCAGCTTGCGGAGTGTCGAGGCGGAGCTGTCTGCATTGAGCAGTGAGTTACCTGCGCTGAAGGCGGAGAATGATCAGCTACGCAAAGTACATTGATGAGTCTTTCCTTCTGTCTGTACTCTGTCTTTGTACTGCGTTGTTTACCTGATAATGATAATTGATAATTGTGAGATATGATAGGTTGATGTCATTCTTCTTACTGTGTTCAATTCCACGTGAGATCTGTTTATCATATGAGCTGAATGCCACAGTGTTTTTTTCAGTTTTAAAAAAGTTTGGGTTTCAGCTTTTTCTACCGCAGTAGTGGTTATTTTCTACAGAATTTTTGATCGTATCTGTTTAGTTAATTGGTTGTTTCGGTAATATACAAAATCATTGGCAAGTTTCTAAAGAATATTTTACACTTATTTCTTATTTCTTGAGTCCTATAAATTACATATGCAGTTGTTGTATTTAGTGAATGTGTATGGGTGGTCAATATTGATGTGTAAGTCAAGCATGTGAGCAATGCAAGTTACAGCAGGCAGCACATGTTGTCTGGCTTGCTGTTGTCTCTTTTGAATCTGTCTTTTATTTTGCTCACAACTCCTCTCTTACTGTTTCTCAAACCTGTCTGCTATGTTCCAGGTGTTCTGGGTTAGTTCACTCATCTTGTGCAATCCCACACATCGTCTGTACTCAAACACATCCCTTTCATGTCTGCAGTCAGCAGCTTTCTCTATGTTATTTTGTTGAAACCGTCGCCCCATCACCAGCAGCCTCTGCTACCGGCGACGTTTCGTCAGAGTGGGGTCCAGCCCTGAGCCCGTAGGCTGTCCTGTCGATCTCGTCGTTCATAATTCCAAGACAACTCCGGTAAATGGCAAAAACGGAAGTCACACAAGAATAACAAACGTTCTGATTTAACGGACAAGTAAAACAAGAACTGTGCACGATTTGATGCAGCACAATGACTACAACTTAGCTACAGTTCAGCTACTGTTCTCCTTTTCGTCCTTATTCCCCGCTATCTAGCTATCGCCCAGCATCCGCTTATATAACCTCGGGTGAGGGGCGGGGTGCGGCAGGGCGCCCCGCCACAGGGCCGGTCCCGCCGCGCCTCCGTAAGGGTCGGGGTCGGGGCCCCGCCACAGTGATGAGCCGACCTCCACGATTCTTGCTTTTTGCATTTTTTTATGTTATCCTTGCTTTTTGGTTATCCTTGCTTTGCCTATTGCCATCAATATTGAGCATATTTTAGTTGTTTGTCACAGCTGTAGCCGTATACTGTGAGCAGCACGCAGTGGAGTCTGTTGTCGTGGTTGGAAGACGTTTGTCTGTCTGTTTGCTAGGAGAACAGTCGACAGTCGACGGAGATTGACCAGCTGTGTGCTCAGCTGTCAGAGTTGACTAAAGACCACAAAACTCTGGAAGATGAATCCTCGCAAGTCCACGTGAAGATGTCGCAGGAACGGACTGTCCACACACAGGTCCGCAGTCTCTCAGCTTCTTGTTGAGACTAGAAAACAGATGCTTTTAGTGTTTTCTTGTCTGACAAAATGCCACAAACCAACACTGAGTTGAACTCACTGCCGAGACATTGATGTGATCTCATCCACAACACTGACACCTTTGCAAGTATCTTTAGGACATTTTTCTTTTTTGAGTAATAGTGTCCACAGCTTGTTAGCAGCTTCTTGGAAAGACGCTTCATATGATTTGATGTTTTACTTACTTACTTCCTTACTCAGTTGTTGGTTGACTGGCACACATATGTTAATAGTGTGTTAATGCCAGTGATATTTTAATTTCTGAAACAATTTATTTTCAATTTCAGTTTTTTATTACATAAATAATTTTCGTTTTTATTTTGTAAATAAT
>Ga0209679_1000919_pt1 | contig 11682 bp, 11 predicted proteins | sample WorMetHEROISLAND_4_FD_187408 | JGI IMG/M metagenome (GOLD analysis project Ga0209679, IMG submission 187408) | Marine gutless worms symbiont microbial communities from Max Planck institute for Marine Microbiology, Germany - Olavius sp. 2 HERON... ...
TGGTGTCACTTTCGATGACCTTGTGTGACCCCTGACCCGGTTTTCAAGGTCACGGTAGTTTTAAAAGGCGAGTATCTCCAAAGCGACGCATTTTACAGACAGTTACTATATAGGACGTAATAGGACACCATAGGCAAGCTATCGATAGGCAACCTAGCTATACAGCTTACAACCCCACTGCTCTTACGTAAGGCGTGCGAACTTTCGCAAGCGTCGCGCGGGTTTGTCAGCGACAGCTGGGCTTTCTTGTTTTATTTATTATCTCCGCCAAGTGAACGAAGTGAATGGCGGAGATAATGCGTTCGTTCGATGTGTGTGTGTGTGTGTGTGTGTGTGTGTGTTTGTGTGTTTGTTTGTGTGTGCGCAGCGGCCGGTCATGTGAGTTAAATGCCAATAGCTCCAAAACGGTTAAAGCTACGGATTTCAAATTTGACAAACATGTTCCCAGGGAGAGTCCGGACATGATCCCCTAAAATTTTCCCAAAAGGGGGCGTGGCCACGGTCACGTGACCCCCTAAATTTCTGGGCGTTAAATGCTAATAGCTCCAAAACGGTTAAAGATACGGACTTCAAATTTGACACACGTGTTCCCAGGGACACTCCGGACATGACACCCATAAATTTTCCTAAAACGTGGCGTCTTTAAAAAATTACTTGGCGGAGACATGCACTCTCACGAGCGCCTTCTAGTATTTTGTTTGTGATTACTTGCGCAGCACTGGAGAATACATTCTTGGGAGTATCACCACCGTTTTTTGCGTCAAATGACGTGTTCCGGTGGGGATTGATTTCCTAGAGGGTCTCAACTTCAAGGTCAAAAATTTTCCCCTCCTAAACCCCCAAAAACATGAATTTTTAGACCCCTTTTGATGGGATAAAATTTTCCGCGAAAAACGCTTCGTAATGGGGAGGCTCCTAAGTAAACTACGCTTAATCGTCACCGGAGCCCCCTAAAAGTTGTATAGTGAATAGACAAATCGTGGTCGGGGATTCCAAATATGTGGTTATTTCTGACCCCCTAACCCCAGGTCACGTGCCACGGCGCATGCGCAATACGGTTTTTGGCCTTCAATATGGGCTGAACAATGTATTTGCTGATTAGCACGTGTTAGCATATCTCCAAAACGAGTAGCGGTAGAGACAATCAGCTCAATCAGTTCGTTCTGTCAACTTGGCCTAGTAAAATGATTTTGCTGTTTTCGATGCGTGATTTGGTCGGTCTTACACTGTGTTGTAAACTGGTAAGTTTTTTTACATTTAATCACAGTGTAGCACGGTTTGAAAATGAATAGGAAAACCCCAATTTTTGACCCCCGTAGCTCCGTAACCCCCAACGCGATCGACTTAAAATTTGGTACGCGTGATTACGTCGTGGGTGCCACCCAACATGCAAAAACTTACAACAATCCGCCCAGCAGGGACCCCCCGGCAAAGGGGTGAAATATAATGTTCAAAAGTTTATCGTATAGTTTTTTTAGTTTTTTTTTATTTTTTTGGTGATTTCTTGCCAAGCTATATAGAACAGACGGAGAGACATATCGCCGTCGTTTTTGCACCAGATGAGGTGTTTCGCTGGAGATTGATTTCCTAGGGGGTCTCAACATTAAGTATGAAATTTTCCACCCTAAACCCCCAAAAAACACGATTTTTTGGTGTCTTTCAGGCATTTTGCAGGCAAAAAACGTGCATTCTATTGGGCGTTATATCTTTTGAACGGCTAAAGCTGTAAACTAAAAATTTCGCGTGCGTTTTTGCAGTTACAAGCGAAAAAGAAGGGAATATTTTTTTTCCCAAAAATTTGGCATGGCCGGGGTCACGCGACTCCCATAATTTTTTGCGTACCCCTTAATATCTCAGGAACGGCTAAAGCTACGAATATGAAATTTGGTGCGCACATTCACAGTGACAGGCTAAACAAGTCCCTTAATTATTTTTCCCGAAAAGGGCGTGGCCCCGTCACGTGACTCCCAAATTTTTTAGGGTACCCGCTAATATCTCAGGAACGAATAAAGCTACGAATGTAAGATTTGGTAGGACTATTCAGCGAGTTAGTCTAAGCAAAGGCCCCTGATTATTTTTTTTCGAAAAGGGGCGTAACGTGGTCACGTGACTCTCAAAATTTTTAGGGTTCCCCTAATATCGCAGGAATGTGAAAAGCTACGAATATAAAATTTGGTGTGCTTATTCACAGTGATAGGCTAAACAAATTCCCTTAATTATTTTCCCCAAAAGGGGCGTGGCCCTGTCACGTGACTCCCACAATTTTTAGGGTACCCCTTGATATCTCAGGAATGGCTAAGGCAATGAATGTAAAATTTGGTACGCATATTCACAGGGACAGTCTAAACAAACCCTTTGATTATTTTTCCCGAAAAAGGGGCGTGGCCCTGTCACGTGACAATTTTTTAGGGTACCCCTAATATCTCAGGAATGGGTAAAGCTACGAATATAAAATTTGGTGTGCATATTCACAGTGATGGGCTAAACAAATCCCCTTAATTATTTTTTTTTCGCAAAAAGGGGCGCGGCCCTGTCACGTGACTCCCAAATTTTTTTTAGGGTAGCCCTAATATCTCAGGACGGGTAAAGCTACGGATGTAAAATTTGGTACGCCTATTCAGATAGATAGTCTAAACAAATCCCCGTAATTATTTTTTTTTCGAAAAAGGGGCGTGGCTCTGTCACGTGACTCCCAAATTTTTTAGGGTACCCCCTAGTATCTCAGGTTCGGATAAAGCTACGAACCTAAAATTTGGTAGGCCTATTCAGAGGGATAGTATAGACAAAAGCCCCATATTATTTGTTTCGAAAAAGGGGCGTGGCCATGTCACGTGACTGCCAACTTTTTAGGGTACCCCCTAATATTTCAGGAATGGGTAAAGCTACGTATGTGGAACTTGTTAATAAAACAGGAAATATTAAATATGCGTAGTCTCACTAATAAAACAGCAAATATTAAATACAGAAACTTATCAGTTTACAAAACTGTGTAAGAGCGACTGTCACACATCCAAAACAGCAAAAATCTTTTTTCAGAAAAGTTGAAGAAACGAACTGATGGCTTTTTCATCAGTTCGGCGTTCTATCAACTTTTCTGAAAAAAAGATTTTTGCTGTTTTGGATATGTGACTCAGTCGCTCTTACACAGTTTTGTAAACTTATAAGTTTTTGTATTTAATAACGAATAGAATACAAGTTTTTGAAATTATCATTTTTGTCACACCGGCGCACGCCGCACCGGCCCACCTGGCTTTAGCCAGGCAGCCAGGCGGCCCAGTCCGCCCGTGGATACTGTCAATGAGTTTGCTGATAGTTGTCTGGATTGTCAATGTAAAGCACGCGCACTGAAGAAGGATAGACTGCCTATCTCTGTAATACCTAGAGACCCATATCCATTCTCTCATTTGTACATGGATATCATCGGTCCTGTGTTTGTCAAAGCAGAATATAATTACTGTCTTTGTATCACACTATTACTGATAGTTGTACGCGGTATCCTTTTTGCATTTCACTTGTTTTGTCCTACTGCTAAGGCTGTATGTGACTGCTTGTTCCAAGTATTCTCACTGTTTGGGGTGAGCACATTAATCACATTTGTACAGGGTAGTGATGTGTTACCTAGTTCTAGGGTTGTTTCCAGTAAATTAAAACACTTAAGCCTTGCACAAAAACAATGTATCTTACATTGCCTGATGAATTTGCTGATGTGTTTGTGGAACAACCTGGCTTATGCAAGTTGGTATGCATGAGATTAATGTAACACCAGGCTTTAAACCAAAGCGTCTCAAAGCCTACAGAATGCCAGAGTTATTGAAAGCTGAAGTTGTTCGGCAGTTACAGGAGTTACCTGATTTAGGATTTATTGTTCCATCAAATTGTGAGATGGTAAGCCCTATAGTTGTGTCTTAAAACACAAGGGTGGACAACAAGGAGCACCAAAGAGTTCAAAATTGACCCGGTGGTTTGTCATAAAGTGGTCCTTAAGCCTGGGTCTGAGAACCAAGCAGCTGACTGTCTGTCTAGGCTTGGGTAGAAAGTCAGTTGACTGCCACTAACGGGGGCACGGGTGGTCCACCCCAGTACCCGTCGTTGGTAATAGAAGACCAACACTGTTTGCATGTTTGTCGACATGTTGACAACAGGGATGAATGCTGATGATGTCTTGCTGTGGACAACGCCAGGCTGTCAACAGCTTGGTGGGGGCGTGTCACGGTCTGGCCATTCCGGTCTTCAGTCAGCTCGTGTGTGCGGCTTGGCGTGGAGCCGACGGCAGTGGTGACCGATATTGGCGTGGAGCCATTAGCAAGGTGACCCGGCCACTGCCGACGTAGATGGAGACAGCGTTCGCTACGTAAGGTGCCTACGTGCCATGACGCACGAACAGTGTCGATTTGACCTCCACAGACATGTATATAAACGCTGGTCTCTGCAGAGATACACGTGTATGGACTGGATGAACTACAACTCGTGGAGTCAAGCTGTCGCTTCTGTCATCAACTGCTTGTGACGTCATTTCCGTTTCGTTATCGTCGTTCATGTACATAATGTAAATAAAAGAATTCATTTGTCTACACTCTTCAACCGCACTTGCACTTGCACGTCGACCACCACGTGGTCGTGACAGTTATGTTGGTTTAAAAGTTCAAAAGATAGACTTTAGGCGTTTATAAATAGTACTGTAAAGTACCGTGACCTCGGCGGCACTGGTACCGTGAAAATTTGGTATCGCGGTATACCGTGGTGCCGTAAGTACCGCCCATCACTGCATTGGACAGACAATCGCATTTAAACTCTGGTGTTAAAACCATTTTCTAGCTCAACTGTCAGCCCGATAGACCGTTAGTTTGAACAAAGTATAGCTTTCAGTATCTAAACTACTCGGTTGTGTGCTGTGCTATCAGATGTTTAGCCAAGTTTGGTATTTTTCCCACTCGGACGCACGGAGTCGATGGCAGGCTACGATTCCACTCCCATAATCCGGTGAAGATGCTGGACAGCGATCCACGACACTATTACTTCGCGATGACGAATTATTCCAATGGCAAACCAAATGTGAGCCATTCTATTTGGTTTTGGCACCCGTTAGTTGCATGTTATCACACGGCTGTTTTCATATCGGCACGTATATCAAGCCGGTGCGCCGATAACTGCACGAGGCGTAGCCGAGGGCAGTTGTCGACCGAAGGCTTGATATGGGCCGATTAGAAAACAGCCGTGTGATAACCTCTTTATCGTACGATCGAACTTGCTTATTCTTCAACGAATCCATTACTTTATCTGCCATAGGTAGGTCCCTTATCACTGGTTCATTTCTCAGCTCCTCTATGTCCTCAGGCTCAAACCCTGAACCTGCCGTCAACCTGTCTCATGGTATGTTCCATTCTCAGCTCAAGACCTATCTTTTTTCCCAAATCTTTTCCCCCTCAGTTCCCCCTCTCCCACGGACTGATTACTTGGTAAATGAATTGGCACGTTGTTCGTAGTCGTTGGTGTTGTCAACTTGGTAAAGTGCCCAGATTAAGCTAGTTCAGCTAGCTTTTGGGTGCACTATACATGTAATATCACTACTTACTTACTTACTTACTTAATAGAATATGCTGAAAGTAACTGATGAGTCGGTTGCGGTGTTTATTGATCCCTGGCGTTAGTGCTAGCTGCAACAACCGATCAGAAACGTCTGTCGCTGCCCATGACATATGGAAATTCCAAACTAAGCTACGCTCTCTATAGAAGCGTTCGTATTGTTATCAGCCCTGTGAATTTCCATCTATAGCGGACCGTTGCTAATGATAACAGCCCCTTGCGAGGTTATAACAGCCCGTCCGCAAGCGATGTATCAGGGCTGATATACATCGATCGTATGATAATGAGTGATTAAAGAGTTGTTATGTATTAACCTTGGTATGGTGATTGTGCAGTTTATTATCTGTCACACTACTATAGCACAGCATGGGACAGATTATAAAATCACTTGCGTCGTTCTGTCAATCTGTCTCTTGGTCTGTCCTTCCGCACCCTTACGCTCGCATTTTTGATCGATTTCGACAAAAAATTGCACAGAAGTTAGGGCACCGAAAGAGCTTTTTCGCTAACGTCAAACTTCGATGGCCCATTCCCCTAATTCGCCCAATTGTTCACCACCGTCATGCATTTTCTATTGGAAGGTCCAACTACGCAGTAACAAGGCCCGTAGGCTGATTGTGTCGGTAGTAGTAGAGAACTGAACTACGTAGCTCATTTTCGCGCACGGAAGATATATTACACCGACCGTCGGACGGACAGACATTCCGACGATGGCTCGTACAGCTCTTGCATAGCAGGCTATGCTAACGCCTTGCAAAACGGAATGGAGTTGTATCCACTAAATTGGATTCGTTACGTCCTCTATCGTAAAAATGTGAGCTATACGAATACGACATAGATTTGTTGTGTTGCCTGTAAACTTTTCAAGTTCCTGGGGGTTGGTTGCTTCAAGGGCATCGTAAATCAGAGTAGTCATATTATCAACAGACGTCATAGATAGTGAAAGTAACTAGAAAGTACTCAGAGAGTTAAAACCGCCCCGCAGGATTAAATGGGTTTCCGTATTTTATTTCCGGCTGTCTTACACTTGAAGTGGAACATGAACAGAGCTAGTAATTCCCGAATATGTTAACTTTCCACTGACGTTTCATTAACGCAGCACTTCGTTACTATAGTCCAAAGTGACCCACACGATCGGACCCGACACGACCAAACCGAGTGGGTAAGGAAAAAATCTGGACCCGACCCGACACAACACGACCCAATCCGACCCGTGGATGGACCCAACCCATGTCCGACTCTGCACTCTGTCTGGATTGCTGCATATAACATTTTATTCTACGCAGTGTGTTTATTCTGGATTGACAAATACATGTCATTGCGTTATTTTTGCAGAGCGTCAGCATAGCTTGCTATGCAGAGCACTGTATTAGCTACGATAGGCTTGTCCGTCTGTCTCTCTCTCCGACTGTCCGTCCGTCTGTCACACGCTGACACTGCGTGAAAACGACGCGAGCTACGATGACGAAATCTTTACCGCCGGACAGCACGAGGACTCTAGTTTTCGGGAAAAAAAGTTCATCCAGAAATTCGATAGTGGTCACGCCGAGCGACGGCGTTAAATGAAAGTGGGTGCAGGAAAAATAGGGAAAAAATTCAATTTTCAGCCAATAAGTCGCCGTATTCAGAAACGGTGCAAGATTAAGACCAAAGTTGCTATTAATGACTAATAGGAAGTCGCATACGCCCTTTCGATTGATGCCAAAATCAACGACCTTGGATGACATTGAACGGCCGATACGCACTCTGTTGCAGAAAAGATGCGTCTTTCGGAGATCACTACAAACATTTGAATGAATATAGACCCATTCTATCACTAGCAAAACTGTAGGCCGGTGACTCTAGTTTTTAGCCGTATAAAAAAGGACGTGGTTGTACTACTGCAATTTATAGTGCACGCAAAACAATAATTGAGCATTTTGTTAACGGTGGCAGTACAGTCAATCTGTGCTCCATTGATTTATCGAAGGCATTCGATAAAGTTAATCACCATGCGCTATTTGTAAAACTAACGACGAGACATATGCCAAATGAATTGCTCTCTGTTCTGGAAAACTGGCTTCGTGATTGTCACACCTGCGTCAAATGGAACGATGCGACTTCTGTGTTCATTAAAATCGATTTTGGAGTGAGACAATGTTCTGTCCTGTCTCCTCGCCTATTTGCTGTATGTGTGGATGATATACACCGTGTCTCAAAAAAAAACTGTGCCAGTGTTATTTTTTGAATAACTCCGTGAAACACAGGCCGATGTTACTAATTTTTGGCACTCAACATCAAGAAGAAACTTGACGTAAACTACTCTAGTTTTGCTGACCTCACCTTAATACTGTTGCTACACTACCTTGTGAAATGTAAACGTCGTAGTTTGGCCGTTTACAACAATGAATTCATAATGGTAGCGCATGCGTCGGCTCAGAAAGTATTTGTGAGACCATAAAATCATTGAAAAAACGACCGTCTATACGTCCCCCACCAAAAAGAGAGACATCAATGCGACTCGACTGCTAAAAATCAGGTCAAATTTTAGCAAGTCCGTGGTGGTTTTCGTAGTGTCCAGTCTCGGTGCCAGTAGCATTCACGTCCTCGAACCAGGAGTCAAAATCAATGGGACGTATTATTGTGACGTCCTTTTGAGACACATGCTGCTTCCAGACATTCGTACAGCATCTGGAAGCAAGTTTTTCAGCAGGTCAGTGCCCCATCACATCGTTAATCATTTAATGTACACTTAATTATTGCGTTGACGGCTCAGCGTGATACTTCGAATTTCCCAAGGTTGTGCAGGCACATACTTCAGGTGAATTGGGCGTTTTAGGCACAGTTTTATTAAGGGTTTATTCCGGGACAACCTTTGCAATTTTTATCGAAATCGGTTTATACTTGACAGACAAAGAGCAAAAGATATGTTGGCACAGTTTTTTGAGACACGGTGTAGTTACACGACTTCATGCTAGTCAGCACTGTTTTATTGTGTTATATGCTGATGATATTTTAATATATGCTCCGTCAATTCGGGAACTACAGACTATAGTCAACACTTGTGAATTAGAACTCCAGTCGATTGACATGGCTATCAATGTGAAGAAATCTTGTACAATGCGTATTGGTCCACGTCACGATATTAAATGTAGTAACATTACCATAAATAATTAAAATGTTTTGGGTCGATGAGATAAGATATTTGGGCATTTACATCGTCATGTCAAGTAGACTTAAAATTTCACTCCACCACGCCAAACGCTCATTTCATCGCTCCTTAAATGCTAATTTTGTAAAAATGGGAAGAATATCTTCAGAAGAGGTAGTTTTGCACTTAGTCCACAGTAAATGTTTGCCTGTTTTGCTATATGGCCTTTAAGTCTGTCCATTAACAAAAACTGACTATCGTAGCCTAGACTTTATTGTGACGCGTTTTCTAATGAAAATGTTTTGTACGTCTAACACTGACATTGTAAATGATTGTCGGATGTACTATGGATTTAAATTGGTTAGTGGGATCATTCCGACACGCACCAATAAATTTATGTCATAATTGTCTAATGTTGTAAACAGCTGCTAGTGTATGTGACTTTTTGCTTCTCGTTAGTTAAGTTTCTTTAGTTAAGTGTTTCCTTGTTGTCTTTTTTATCATCGCTACCATGTCTATGGTGAATAACGATTATCATACGTACACGAAACAGAATTTAACGTTAAATGGCTATTCAAGGTCATTCAAGGTCACGTGTTCTGGAGTCAGTGGAAAGTTAAAACAGCAGATTTCTTGATTTGGGTCGGAGTGGTCGCACTCCGATGGTTCTGCCGCGAGGCAACGACCGAGTGCGGGAAACCGTCAGTGGTGAGCTTCGAAATCGCGACTTGAAACGATATCCGATCGTCTCCACGGCAGTCTGACGGATCTGCCACGTCTCGCTTCGTGGCCGAGATCTGAAAAAAAGACATGCTGAATTAACTCAAAAATATGACAAGGACAGAATCGACCGAAGATTTCGTATCGATAGAATAGGGGACTGTCGTTCGTCGAAATCGTCGATCGTACGACAAGTAAGAATCGACGCCGTCCGATAACTGACTAAGCGAATAAATGTTCGAGACGATAGAACTTAGCGATATGTAGGAACCGTCGACCGCGCCGTGTCGTAGGAGTAAGTTTTTCGCCGGGGTGTTTTTTAGGGGGCGAATTCATTTTGCGACACCGGCGCGAGGGTCGAGGCGCCACAGGGTGCCGAAGAGGTGGGATGTGGGGGGAGGGGGGTAGCGGACTAGGATGTATGGCGGAACGTCGTGAGCTCCCGCAGCAGGGTTCAGGGCGGAGCCCCGGCCGCAAGCGCATTTTTAGCATATTTTAGGGTCACAGAGGGGCTCTAGCAGAAGGAAGAATGCAACATTTTCTGCTCCACATTTTCAGTGAAAGTGAGCCACACGTACTGAACGATTCGAAGACTGTTTTAGCAACACTTTAGTGAGTTTACTGTTCACGAGACTACATATCAACAGTGTATTACAGAAAGCATCATAGTACTGAAACTGTTGTCCTCAAGATCGCGCCAGACATCCTGCAAGCAGCAGACAGCGGCAAGGTGACACTGCTGGGTCTACTATACATGTCAGCTGCTTTCGATACCGATCACTAGGCCAATCTTCTTCACCGCCTTCACACGTCGTTTGGCATTAGCGGTAAAGTCGTGTCCTGGATTGAATCCTTCATCACTGGCAGGACCCAGGCAGTCCACATCGGCGAAGACTAGTCCACTACTTCGGCTGTTATCTGCGGTGTCCCACAAGGCAGCGTACTCGGTCCGCTGCTGTTTCTGCTGTACATTGCCGATGTGCTCAAGCTGTACAGCATCACGGACTGACGGGCCACACACATGCCGACGACACCAGCATCAACCTTCATACAGACGCCAGCCATTGGACAGCCCAGTTATCATGTGTCGCAACGTGCATCGAAGACATAAACAAGTGGATGTCATCAAATCGTCTCAGACTAAATGCAGACAAGACCCAATTTATCTGGCTAGGTACTGCACCACTACTGGCGAAGGTAAATAACCGGACGATCACTATGGCTGACGCTGTCATCGAGGTCTCTGATGCGGTCACATGTCTCGGCGTTTTCATTGACAGCCAACTGAGTTTCGCGAAAAACGCGAAGGAGCTCGCGGGTAGCTGTTTCTACCAACTCCGACAACTTCGCACAGCACGCCGTTCTCTGACTACAGACGCTGCAAAGACACGAATCCATGCCATAATTTCCAGCCCCGTGGACTACTACAACAGCGTGCTGTACGGGATCTGTGAGGTCCAGCTGCGCCCACTCCAGTCAGTATTAAACGCAGCAGCGAAGCTTGTCATCGGTAAGCGTAAAAACTAAGTTCGACCATATCACTGGTACCATGCGCGACGAGCTACATTGGCTTCCGGTTCGACAACACATCCTGTTCAAATGTACGCTGATCTGCAAGTACCTTCGTCGCAGCGCGCTGTCATACCTGACAGACATGTGCATCCTAGTGTGAATGACTACTGGTCGATCACATCTACTATCGTGTTCATGCCGTGACCTAAGAATTCCGCGCTGTCGGCTGTTGCGATATGGATCACGTAGCTTCGCTGGCTCCGGACCATCAGCCTGGAACTCACTCTCAACAGCCGTTCGAGACCTATCTTTGTCACATTCCTGCTTCTTTAATCGTCTTAAAACTGAACTGTTCAGCGGAGCCTATGGCGTCAACTTACCTTTAGCATGTTCGTGATAGCTCGTAGCTATAAGAATGGGCGAAGATAAACATTCATACTGAACTGAACTGAACTGTATATATCACGTGTTTCACTTGCTGAGTTTTGCTTACTAGAATAGAAACTAACATTATTTGTCATTTGAAAACTTTTACAGATGTGGTTGAGTGTTTTTGTTTTTGCATTGTTAGCTATACTCGGCTGCCGACCTGAGCGACTCCACTCGCGCCGCTATTCGATCCCGCCGACACTAGTTTTAATTCTAACAATACGCTGTTGGGGATCGAGTCGACCCCAGACCAAAATTTTCGGCCACCACTGGGGAGGTCATCCTCATCCAGTAGGGGGTTAAACCCC
>Ga0209679_1000920_pt1 | contig 11680 bp, 11 predicted proteins | sample WorMetHEROISLAND_4_FD_187408 | JGI IMG/M metagenome (GOLD analysis project Ga0209679, IMG submission 187408) | Marine gutless worms symbiont microbial communities from Max Planck institute for Marine Microbiology, Germany - Olavius sp. 2 HERON... ...
CTTTAGTGCGCGAAGCGCATCATAGTTGAAACTATGGACGTTAAGTCCCTTCACTTTCAGTCCGTGGCTTGTCCACGGATGAGGACGTTAGTCCTCCAGACTATGGACTTTCAGTCCATAGTGGTTGATTGATGCGGTTCGCGCCTCCTCGTGATGCCATCATTGATACGGTTCGCTGCGCTCACCACATCCTACGACCTGCCGCGCTCACCGCATCCTAACCTTCCCGGTAAGACCGCCGTGCAACCATGGGGTGTGGTGAACGTAGCGAACGGTTCGAAGCCAGAGGCGACATGACGCTGCGACCAAGGCAAAGCAGTCCGGAGTCCATAAAGAGCCACAAGACAATGCCATTAACTTAACCGCGAAGGATACGGCCGATCGTTGACAGGCCCGAGGTGGGCGGCAACAGAATGTCGCTCAGCCGTGGCGGCCGCAGTGGCTCGGCGGCAAAATGGGCGGCGGTGTAATCGTTTAGCCCCCCGCTGTTTTTACCGTCCATGGCACTGGATTCCGATAATTCCTGCCGGAATGACGAGGTGGGGGCTGAACGGTTAGAGACTGTCTAAGAACTAACTTATTGATTCTGCTCGTTCCCACGCTCCAGCGTGGGAACACCACCTTGGCCGCTCCGGCGGCCAGGCTTGGTGACGCTGGAGCGTCAAGATCCCTCCTCCGTCGGGACAAGCTTGCTCCCACGCAGGAGAGACTGTGAAAGTATTGCTGAATTTCTGGAGTGGAAGGGATAGAAGAACATAATTTTCCTAAATTAGGCAGCATAGCTCGCTCCTAACTCCACTTGGCGTGAAATATGGCAGTTTCATCCCACCGCTATCAGGAAAAGCGAATACTTTCACAGTCTCTGGAGCCTGGGAGCCAGAGGAAATCTGTAGTTTTTCTAACTAAAAATCAATATTTTAGTTTTTAGTCAGCTTCTTAGGCTGCGGCCCGTTTGGATGTCCCGCCGCCGAATCCGGGCCGGTGCGGCGGGGAGCGGATGATGATGGTTCGCTGTTGCCCGTCACCCCGATGAACGAAAAAACCTATCTACCAGGAGAGTGGCTACTGATGACACCCGAAAATCGCGCTGCCTACTGGTCAGCGAACCTGCGTTTGCTGGTCATATTGCTCACCATCTGGTTCTTGGTCTCCTACGGCTGCGGAATCCTGTTGGTGGACGAGCTCAACACCATTGCGTTCGGTGGTTACAGGCTGGGTTTCTGGTTCGCCCAGCAGGGGGCCATGTATACCTTTCTCGTTCTGATCTTCGTCTATGCCGTGCGTATGGGTCAGCTCGACAAGAAATTCGGCGTTCACGAAGATTGAGCATGGGGGAAACGGCTAGTGGATGATCTAAAGATTCTTACCTACATCATCGTCGGCGCGACCTTCGCGCTCTACATCGGCATCGCATTCTGGGCCCGGGCCGCATCGACCGGGGAGTTCTACGTCGCCGGCAAGGGCGTCAACCCGATCGCCAACGGGATGGCGACTGCCGCGGACTGGATGTCTGCCGCCTCCTTCATCTCCATGGCGGGCCTGATCGCCTTCAACGGCTATGGGGCCTCGGTGTTCCTGATGGGCTGGACCGGCGGCTATGTGCTGCTGGCCATGTTGCTGGCGCCCTATCTGCGCAAGTTCGGGAAGTTCACGGTACCGGAGTTTATCGGTGATCGTTACTACTCCAGGACCGCTCGCATCGTGGCCGTGCTGTGCCTGATCATTGCATCGATTACCTATGTCATCGGCCAGATGAAGGGGATCGGTGTGGCCTTCTCCCGGTTTCTGGAGATGAGCTATGAGGCGGGCCTGTATGTGGGCATGGGGATCGTGTTCATCTACGCCGTTCTCGGCGGCATGAAGGGCATCACCTATACCCAGATCGCCCAATATTGCGTGCTGATCTTCGCCTATACGATCCCGGCGATCTTCATCTCGCTCAACCTCACCGGCATGCCGATCCCTCAGCTCGGTCTGGGTAGTGAGATGACCGACGGCTCGGGGATGTATTTGTTGGACAAGCTCGATAAAGTAGTGACGGATCTCGGCTTCAAGGAATACTCGACCCAGATCATGGGCAGCAAGCTCAATATGTTCGTCTACACCCTGTCCCTGATGATCGGGACCGCGGGTTTGCCTCACGTCATCATCCGCTTCTTCACCGTACCCAAGGTCGCTAACGCCCGCAGCTCCGCCGGTTGGGCCCTGGTCTTCATCGCCATTCTCTACACCACGGCACCCGCCGTCGGCGCCATGGCCCGCCTGAATCTGATGGAGACCATCCAGATCGGTCCCGTCGGCGAGGAGACCGGCAACCTGGTCTACGGCGAGCGTCCGCAGTGGTTCAAGAACTGGGAGACCACCGGGTTGCTGCAGTTCGAGGACAAGAACGGCGACGGCCGCATCCAGTACTACGACGACAAGAACGCGGCATTCGCAGCCAAGGCCGAGTCCTTCGGCTGGAAGGGCAACGAGATGGTCAAGGTCGACCGTGACATCATGCTCCTTGCCAATCCGGAGATCGCCGGTCTGCCCAACTGGGTCATCGCATTGGTGGTAGCTGGCGGTCTGGCGGCCGCGCTCTCGACGGCCGCCGGTCTCCTGCTCGCCATCTCTTCGGCCATCTCCCATGATCTGCTCAAGGGCGTGTTCTGGACCGGCATCTCGGAGCAGGGAGAGCTGCTGGCGGGACGTATCTCCATGGCCGGTGCCATCGCCCTGGCCGGATACTTCGGTCTGCACCCGCCGGACTTCGCAGCCGGCACCGTGGCCATCGCCTTTGGTCTAGCGGCGAGCTCCATCTTCCCGGTGCTGATGATGGGTATCTTCAACAAGAAGGTGAATAAGGCCGGGGCCATCTGGGGCATGATCGCGGGTATCGGTGTGACCATGGCCTATGTGTTCCAGCACAAGGGGATCTTCTTCGTCCCCGGCACCGCCTTCTTGGGTGACCTGGAACCGAACTGGTTCCTGGGTATCTCGCCGAATGCCTTCGGGGCGGTCGGTGCGCTGGTCAACTTCATCGTGGCGATCCTGGTCTCGAAGCTGACTGCGGAGCCGCCGGAGCACATCCAGCACCTGGTCGAGGACATCCGGGTCCCCAAGGGTGTCGGGGAGGCCCCTGCGCATTGATGCGGTGTTGGGGGCTGTTGACATTCATCATTCACGGTCCGATTGCGGCCCTTTTCCGCGCTGAACCGCGTTGCGACTCGTCAAAATAGGTCGGCTATTCCTCCTCGCCGCGTCTGGTCAGCACGCAAAAATCCTCGCAATCGCCCGCGTTCAGATAAATGTCAACAGCCCCAGGGACCGAGTCTTGTCCGAACCCCGCTCAGGCGGGGTTTTTTCGTCAACCCTGCACCTGCGTAATTGCGCTCTTCTCGGCACTCGAGGTAGAATAGCAAGTAGTGTTGTGATTTTGTTGGCTCTGGGTATACACCCTATGAGGGTATCTCTGTCCGAATCTCGCAAACACCAAATTAATACACTCCCCCAGGACGGTGGCCCCTACCAGGGGTGCAAGTACGACCGTCAGGTAGGTGTTTACCAGTTAGCTCTTAGCCTTCGTCCAATTGCGGTTTCATCTGAATGCCCGTCGCAATGGTCTAATAGGACAGGATTAACAGGATGTTCAGGGTTTTTTTCGTGTTGCCCTTGGCTTTCGCCGCACGGTTGCGCGCGTTCCGAATTCGTAAACCGTCTCTGGAGAATCAGCGCCGAGCTCATGATGCACCGCATAGGCTACCCCGATGATGTCCGCTGTCAGTTTCCGTTCAACACGTCCACAACAGCACTAAACTCCGTGTTCTCCAGCTAACCGCAATTAAAACAACGAAAAATCCTGTTAATCCTGTTAATCCTGTACGATTGGACGACACCACGAACCACGAAGAAGTGTTCAACCTTTCAGCGGTGGCGGTGTAATATACACGCTATGAGGGTATCTCTGTCTGAGTCTTGCCAAGCCCATGACTCATCATTCCGAAAATAAAAAAGCAGGGTCCGGATGCAGGAATGCGGGATGTCTTTTTGGATAGACGCTTCTCGTAAAACCGGTAGGCAACGTAATGGTTCGGACCCCGCTGCGTCATTCCGGCAGGGGTAGTGGTTAAATTTCAAGCGATGAAGTCTGCCGGCCCCTTCCCGCGTCGTTCCGGCAGGGAGTGCCGGAATCCAGGTGCCATAGATGGCAAAAGCAGTGGGGATCTGAATGATTACTAGCGAGGCTTCGCCTCAGACCAATGAGTGCCCAACTCGAGCGTCGTCGCAAAACACCAATAGGACAGGATTTACAGGATTACACATTGGTCCTGTACGATTAGCCGGCGAGACGAGACGTCGCCTTAAGCCCACCAGGCGTGAATTTTCATTGCTTCAATAACTTTAGTGCGCGAAGCGCATCATAGTTGAAACTATGGACGTTAAGTCCCTTCACTTTCAGTCCGTGGCTTGTCCACGGATGAGGACTTTAGTCCTCCAGACTATGGACTTTCAGTCCATAGTGGTTGATTTGTAAAGATACGGATCATTCAAGGGATCCTAGGCGACGGGTGATCACGCCGCCGCCGTATCCTCCGGTTCGAGATTCAACGCTTGAGAATCTGCAGGATTTCTTCAAGTTCCAGCCGCAGTTGGCGGATGATCTGGTGGCTTTGCGAGGCATCCTGCTGGGCGGTCTTGCCCGTTAGCTGCTGGCGGGCACCCCCGATGGTGAATCCCTGCTCGTAGAGCAGACTCCGGATCTGGCGTACCATGAGTACGTCATGATGTTGGTAGTAGCGGCGGTTACCCCGTCGCTTCACCGGTTTGAGCTGGGGGAACTCTTGCTCCCAGTAGCGCAGAACATGCGGCTTGACCGCGCACAGCTTGCTAACCTCACCGATGGTGAAGTAACGCTTACCTGGTATGGGCGGTAGCTCGTTGCTGCTATTGTTCGTTTCCAGCATAGGCTTCCACCCGTAATTTTAGTTTCTGTCCCGGACGAAAAGTGACCACACGACGGGCGGAGATCGGGATCTCCTCGCCTGTTTTAGGGTTTCTCCCCGGACGCTGCCGCTTCTCCCGGAGCTCGAAATTCCCGAACCCGGACAGCTTTACCTGCTCACCCTTTTCGAGGGCAGCGCGGATATGTTCGACGAACCTCTCGACGATGTCCTTGGCCTCCCGCCTATTCAGGCCCAGCTGTACGAAGAGGTGCTCTGCCATGTCGGCCTTGGTCAGTGCCATCGTGTCAATCTCTCAGTGTTGCCCCTAGCTCGCTTTTGATGCGTGCCAACACGCCGGAAATCGTCGCTTCGACTTCCCGGTCCGTAAGTGTCCGGGAAGATGCTTGCAGAATCAATCCAAAGGCAAGACTTTTTTTCCCGGAATCTATTTCCGGGCCCTGATAGAGGTCAAACAAGATGAGGTCCCGAAGCAGATCGGACGCGGCGCTCGCCACACAATCGCGCACTTGGTCGTAGGTTACGTCCGCGGCGACGATGATCGCCAGATCGCGCCGGATAGCCGGAAACCTGGACAGCGGCTTGAATACCGGCGGCAGGCCCGTCTGCAACTCGGCGAGTGCGATCTCGAACAGGAAGGCATTGCCGTCGATGTCGAGTTCCGCTGCTAGGGCCGGGTGCAGCATACCGAGCATCCCGATCTTACGACCCGCGTACTCGATGCGGGCGGTCTGACCCGGATGCAGGGCCGGATGCTCGGCGGGTAAAAAGCGGAATTGTTCCAGATGACCGGTCAGGCCGAGCACGGCCTCCAGATCCGCCTTGGCGCCATAGAAATCGACCGAGCGGACCTGTATACCCCATTGCACGGGGGCCGAGAAACCGACGACCAGACCGGCGAGCTTCACGTTCTGCTCCAGCTTGTCTCCGATGCGAAGGAAACACAGGCCAGTCTCGAAGATGCGTACGCGCTCCTGCCGACGGGCTTGGTTTTGGCGCGCCGTCTGCACCAGCCCCGGCCAGAGACTGGTACGCATGACGGACATGTCCGCGGAGAGCGGATTGGACAGGGTCAGGGCTTCGGGTTGTGGATCAATGCGACGTTGGAGCTCCGGGCTCAGAAAGCTGTAGGTAATGACTTCGTGATAACCCCGCGCCACCAGGGCCAGTCTGGCGCGGTCCGGATCGAATGCCGTCTCGGGAAGCGCCTTGATAGCAGCCGCCGTGCCGGCGTGGGTCACGGGGATCTGCTCGTAACCCTGGATACGGCCGAGCTCGGCGATCAGATCCACCTCGAGCTCCAGATCGAAGCGACCGCTGGGCGGAACCAGATCCCAACCATCGGAGGCCGGTGTGATCGCCATATCCAGCCGGGTGAAGATGTCCTCGACGGTCGCATCCGCCGGCTGCATCCCCAGTACCTTGCCGATCCGCTCGCGACGCAGGCGCAGCCGTTTCCGCCGGGGTAAATGTTCCTCCGCGTTCAAGATCGCGACCGGCCCTGGCCTGCCGCCCACGATGTCCAGCAGCAGTGCCGTTGCCCGCTCCACGGCCCGCGCTTGAAGCGCCGGGTCGACCCCCCGCTCAAAGCGGTGGGAGGAGTCGGTATGCAGCCCGTAGCTACGGGCCTTGCCGCTGATGGCCCGGGGGGCGAAGAAGGCACTCTCGAGCAGGATGTGGCGGGTCCGGGTCGTCACGCCCGTTTCGGCTCCGCCCATGATGCCTGCCAGGGCAATGGGCCGATTCCGGTCGGCGATCACCAGGGTATCGTCCCGCAGCTTGATCTCTTCGTCATTGAGCAGGAGCAGGCGTTCGCTGGCCACCGCCATGCGTACACGGATTGCTCCGTCCAGCCGGTCGAGGTCGAAGCCGTGCAGCGGCTGGCCGAGCTCCAGGAGTACATAGTTGGTGACATCCACCACCGGGCCGATGCTGCGCAGGCCGCTGCGGCGCAGGCGTTCCTGCATCCACAGCGGGGTCACAGCGTCGGGGTCGATGTCGCGGATGACTCGGCAGACATAGCCGGGGCAGGCCTCAGGGGCCTCCAGACGGACCGGGAAACGGTCGTCGTTGCGGAGGGGGACGGGCTCGATAACGGGTCCCTGGACGGGGCTGCGATTGATGGCCCCCACCTCCCGAGACACGCCGGCCAGGCTCAGGCAATCGGCCCGATCGGGGGTCAGATCGAGCGTGATGCAGCGGTCGTCGAGATCCAAATAGGCCCGCAGGTCTGTCCCCACCGGAGCATCTGCGGGCAAGGGCAAGATGCCCTCCGAGGACTCGGCGAGTCCGAGCTCGTTTGCAGCACAGATCATCCCCAGGGACTCGACGCCGCGCAGCTTGGCCCGCTTGATCTCGAAATCCCCCGGTAGGCGGGCCTTTAGCGTGGCGACCGGGACCTTCATATCCGCGGCCACATTGGCAGCACCGCAAATGATCTGTAAGGGTTCACTCGACCCCACATCGACCCGGCACAGGCGCAGCTTTTCGGCGTTGGGGTGGGCCTCCACAGCCTGGACCTGGCCCACTAGAACGCCGCTAAACTCGGGGGCCGCGGGTTCCACTGCGTCCACCTCGAGCCCCGCCATCGTCAATTGGTCGGCCAGGGTTCGGGTATCCACATCGGGATTGACCCACTCCCGCAACCATGACTCGCTGAATCGCATTTCACCCTTTATTCAAGCAAACTGCCTGAGAAACCGCAGGTCGTTCTCGAAATAGAGCCGGATGTCATCGATGCCGTAACGCAGCATCGCCAGGCGTTCCACGCCCATGCCGAAGGCGTAGCCGAGGTAGCGGTCGGCGTCGATCCCTACCTGGCGAAATACCTCCGGATGGATCATCCCGCAGCCCAATACCTCCAGCCAACCGGTCTGCTTGCACACTCGGCAACCCGTGCCGTTACACATAACACACTCGATATCCACCTCCGCGGAGGGCTCGGTGAAGGGGAAATAGGATGGCCGAAAGCGCAGCTCCAGATCACGGTCGAAGAAGTTACGCAGGAAATCATAGAGTATGCCTTTGAGATCGGCGAAGGTCACCTGCTCGTCCACCAGAAAGCCTTCCACCTGGTGGAACATAGGGGTATGGGTCAGATCGGAATCGCAGCGATAAACCCGTCCGGGAGCGATGATCCGCAACGGCGGCCCCTCCTTTTCCATGACCCGGATCTGCACCGGCGAAGTGTGGGTGCGCAGGAGCAGGTGCTCGTCGAAGTAGAAGGTGTCGTGCATGGCCCGTGCCGGGTGATGGGCCGGAATATTGAGGGCCTCGAAGTTATGATAGTCGTCCTCGACCTCCGGCCCCTCGGCGACGCTGAATCCGGCGTTGGCGAACAGCCGCTCGATCCGCTGCAGGGTACGGGTAATAGGGTGCAAACCACCGGGTCTCTGGCCGCGGCCCGGTAGGGTGACATCGATGCGCTCGGCGGCCAGGCGGTCGACCAGGGCCGCCTGCTCCAGCGATTTCCTATGGACCTCGATAGCCTCCTGGACCCGTATCTTGGCCTGGTTGATCGCCTGTCCGGCCCGTGGACGCTCGGCTTGCGGCAGCCTTCCGAGTCGCTTGAGCTCCCCGGTGAGCAACCCGCTCTTACCCAGATAGCGTACCCGTATCCGGTCCAGATCCGCGAGGTTCTGTGCCACAGCGATCTGTTCCAGGACATCGGCCCGCAGCCGGTCGATTCCCGGTCCGGTCTCGTCATTCATGATCTTGCCTGCCAAGTGCCTGCTATCCGAACTCCCGGGGCTCGAAGCCCGCGGGGTTGACGATGACGGCACTACTGCCCGTAGCTCGAATCACGAATAACCCTTGGTTCTGCGCATACTGCTCGCTTGCCTGCTCCGCGCGTAAATAGGCCACCGTACCTAACACCCTATGGTCCTTGTATTCAGGCAAGTAACGCTTGGCCCGATGGAGACGCTCGATGAATTTATCGACTAGCCTGACCCGCAGGGTCGTTTTTACCTCTACGATAATAATCTCCTCACCGTTGTGGGCGATGATGTCAAATTCGTAGTTCTCCCCGTCGCGGCATCCTTTACGCCGGGTTGAGGTATCGTAGATCCGGATTCCATGCCTGCCCAACAAGCGCACCAAATCCCCTTCGACCAGGCTCTCCACCAGTTTGCCCCACCGGCCTTCGAATAGCTCCTGCAAGGCCGTCATCTTCTTGTCCGTTTCCTTGAACATACGGTCCGTTTCCCGGAATTTGCGGTCTGTTTCCTGGAACAACTGCCAGACCTTCTCGAAATTCAATGTGGTTTCCGTCATGAAAGCGACCCTCTGTTGCTAAAAGTTGCCCTTCGGATCGGCGGATTTCGCCACCGGTTTTAGAGTCGAGAAAGAGGACTTAGTTTAGGGCACTTTGAAAAATACGATTTTTGTCTACGGCATATCTCAACAATCAATGACTTAGAGTAGGTTGATTGGTGAAAATACCTATTTTTCAAGGCGCCCTTTAGAAGCTGCTTTGCAAGAACCGGCGGTGGGTTTCGTCGAGAAGATGTTGGGATTTTACTCTTCCAGATATTGACGCTTAGCCTCTACATCACGCCAGCTATCGGCATCTTCAGGCGGTGGTTTAATCTCCGTAATAACCGGCCACTGTTTAGATAAGCGGGCATTGATCTCGAGAAATATTTCCTGGCCTTGGGGTAAATCATCTTCGGAAAAAATCGCGTTTACTGGACATTCGGGCTCACAGACAGCACAGTCGATGCATTCCTCCGGATCGATGACCAGAAAATTCGGTCCTTCATGAAAACAATCTACCGGACAGACCTCGACACAGTCGGTATATTTGCATTTAATACATTGTTCAGTCACTACATATGTCATTGCCCATTGCTCCTGTCAAGGTTGCTGTTGTTGCCTACCTATTAGGATTGCTGTTGCTTATTATAGATTCCAGACTGTTTTAGAGTGCGCCGGCATAAGCGGCGCGGCTGTATCGAATCTCAGCGATGGGGGATATAGGCGGCGTTTGCCGAAAACCTGAGCGCCGGGTTACACACGTGCCGCGGTGACGGCGCTTTCCCCTGGCCGCAGCGCCTGTGCCGGGAACGGTGCGTTGCCGAATCCAAAGCGGCGGCAGGCTTGTACCACTTGGCAGCGCCTTGGTTACGTAGGTACCGCAAGCTTCTGTTGATGCCGGAGTAAAGTTGCCGCCGCACTCCAAAACGCCCGGTCATGCCCTGCCATGATCGTTAACAGTCCGGAATCCGTAAAAAGCCAGCAAAGTTTATACGCACTCACCCTGCAAACTAGGGGCTGTTGACATTCAGCCCGTAGGATGGGCAAAACGAAGCCTATCCATCCAGCTGACCTCGCGCTCTGGTCATTACGCGGGGCTTTTCGAACCGTGGCCGCTGGTCGGGAGACCAATCAGGGGCAGCGTGCCCATCACATGGCGATGGGCACGCCGCGCTGAGTACATTCTCCCAGACCGTCGCGGTTCAGGGATCTAGGTGGCATGACCGCAGCCTTGAGCTCAGCTTACCGGGCGCTTGTTTTGCCCATCCTACTAAAATGTCAACAGGACCTAGTGCGAACCGTCAGGCGGCGACCGCCGCTTTTGCCTGCTCGGCTAGGGCCGCGAAGCCCGCTTTGTCATGATAGGCGATATCGGCCAGTATCTTGCGGTCTACCTCGATACCGGCCTGCTTCAAGCCGTTGATGAGACGGCTGTAGGACAGCCCGTTCTCGCGTGCGGCCGCATTGATACGGATGATCCACAAGGACCGAAACTGACGCTTTTTCTGGCGCCGATCACGGTAGGCGTATTGACCGGCCTTGATGACGGCCTGCTTGGCGACCCGGTAGACCTTGCTATGGGCACCATAGTAGCCCTTGGCCTCTTTCAGCACCTTTTTATGACGGGCGCGTGCTGTAACGCCTCGTTTTACACGTGGCATCTGTATCTCTCCGGAGTCGATTCGACCGGGCCAAGCACCTCTATAGACAAACAAGCCTGAACGCACCCTCGCCCGATAACCAGGCGAAAGAGAAAACTACGAATTGGGTGCTCGAAACTGCGAGTCAACAGTAGGGAATCATCCGCTGGGCGGATTTCACATCCGATTTGTGCAACGCCTTGGGGGCCCGCAGATGGCGCATCCGCTTGGTGTTCTTCTTGGTCAATATATGCCGCCGGTGGGAGGCGTTCCGTTTGAAGGTCCCAGCGGCGTTACGCTTGAAACGTTTGGCCGCCCCGCGGTTGGTTTTGATCTTTGGCATTTCTTTTTCCTACAGGATTTCCTTTTTCCACAATCAACCACTATGGACTGAAAGTCCATAGTCTGGAGGACTAAAGTCCTCATCCGTGGACAAGCCACGGACTGAAAGTGAAGGGACTTAACGTCCATAGTTTCAACTCTGATGCGCTTCGCGCACTAAAGTTGTTGAAGCAATGAACGCGAATCAACGCAAATGGGTTGAAAAATATGGATCATGCAGGCGTTATTACAGTTTAGTGTCGTGTCAGGCCATATCTGCATTGCCTTTAGCAGTAAACATGGTCTGTCCCTGACATATCCCCACAAAATCCGCCCTTGGCGTCAGTCGGTAAGGCAGGCGTCATGCGCATCAGCGACCCATTGATCAGGTGGCCCGATGATACCGATCAGTTCCGGGAGTACCTCGCGGCAACTGGCCAGTACCACCAGTAGGCGTGCGAGGAATAAGCGGGAGTAGACGCGGCGTTTGCCGTTGCCCGGATGTAACCAGCGTTCGAG
>Ga0209679_1000921_pt1 | contig 11671 bp, 5 predicted proteins | sample WorMetHEROISLAND_4_FD_187408 | JGI IMG/M metagenome (GOLD analysis project Ga0209679, IMG submission 187408) | Marine gutless worms symbiont microbial communities from Max Planck institute for Marine Microbiology, Germany - Olavius sp. 2 HERON... ...
AAGTATGCGCCTGAAAAGCGGTTGAATGGGCAGTCAGAAGTATTTTATTTTACTGCTAATGAAAACTCCGAGATCATTACAAACTGTGCACTGACAAAGGCGGTGAGTATGCTGAAAAATAAAGATATGCTCATTTGTCTACCTTTCGTTTAAATGGGTTAGGCTCAAAACTTTTTGACCGCCCCTCGTATATATGTGTCCAACAGACTTACATTACTACAGAAGAAACACTCATATATCCTGTCAATTCGCTGTCCACAACACCACATCAATGCATAAACTCCATCTATCCATAAAACACAAGCTTGTAACTGATGATTGCATTAACTTTCTCACGATAAATGATTTTTCTACTGAAGTGGAAGCTTAACTAAGATAAGTGAATCTTCAATTTATGCTGATAATTTGGTAAGTATAGGCAATGATGAAAGCCATATGAAAGCCATTATACTGCCATTCACATTAGTGGCTTCAGTGACTGACAGTGAGCAACATCACTGAGGCACAGAGTACAAGGAACTGCTGTAACTGATGAAGGCTAGCTATCGTCAAAGCTCTGACGTGGTCAAACAGTGTAGCAATATTAACATTTGCAATAAGAAAGATCAAAAGTCATGGTCATCAGATCCATCTGCTAAATCTAGAAATCAGACGTTTTAAATCTGACGAAAACTGCTCACGGAACAACATAAACTCAAAAGTCACAGTTTTGGGTCAGATCATCACAGGAATTCTATACTCTGCAGTATCTTAATCGTATCCAACAAGAACATTTTTCAGTTCAAGTCATTTAATTCTACTAAAAACAATACTTACTGTCATGCAAAGACATCACACAGGTCAACACCTACATAGTACAATCTCAAAAAACGATGACAGCCAGCACTGAAGACACAAAATGATATTTTCAACCGAAGCAATCATGACATCAGCGCCACACTTAGGGCTCCAGAACTGCAAGGGGCTACAAAGCTTGCAAAGGAGCCGCAAACAACCAAAAGTACATTTACAAGACTAAAAGGGCAAGGCAAGTGCTACAAGTTAAATGCTGTGGGGTAAGATCACTAAACACAGCATTGCATCACATTATACAGTACAATGCCATAAGTCACAAACAGCACTTTCTATATACAGGGTGTTCCAGAAAAAATGCTCATAGTTTTGCACACGATAAGTTTTGATTCATTAGTCAGAAAATGTACTTTTTTTGCACCAAAATATTTGGTAAAGATCATCATCTACCAATAAACGTAAAATTTATGTAGACGGGTTAGATATTCTTTGCCAAGTAGCCGGAAGTGGTTACACATCAGCAGTGACGTCACCTGCTTGTAAACATGGCACACGGTGGCAAATGTCAAACTGGTCATATAAATCTGAATCCTGTGAATTATTCAATTTGGGGTGCTCTTCAGCTGTTGGCATATCGTCAGAAGATCAACGACATCGACCATGTAAAAAAAGTTAGCCCCGTGTGGGACTGGTGGTCGACTCTTCCTGTGAGCAAAGTTCTTCCAACTTCAAAGTCGTGTGACACAAAAACTAGGACAGACAAGAAAAATCCGGCCCGAACAATTACAGTGCATTAAACTTTGTGCAGTTTTTCTGGAACACCCTGTACATTTCACTGATGCAGCTCAGTACAGCAATGCATAAATTCAACGACTGTACATCACAATGCACTCAAAATCAACGCAGCAAACATTAAGTACAACTAATCAGCACGGTAGTAGCAGATACGACTTGTCATGTTTTCAAAATAGAAAACAAAAAAGCACTCATGGGAATATAAACCTGCCAAGGATGAAAGAAATTCCTTCTACAGTTATTTCTGTCTCTAGAATGACCACAAAATAAGTGCAATAAGCGACAAAATATTAAAAACATCAAACACATACAGTGTAATCGTAGTAGTTTTCAGGATATCAGAAATCAAAAAATGCAGCACAACTGTAAAGAAATACATGTACGACTCAAACAATTGGGACTGTCATGGCTTAATGCTTCGACTATCAACAACTATCACAAACTAACTATGTACATACATAAAACTTACACACCTTAAAATACAGTACCCCGCATATAAATCATCACACGCATGCTTGCATTGTTTACATATGGCACATAAGATACAGTTCACATCGCATTACTGTATGGGAAGTCCTCATAACAGCATTCATAGAAGACAACTTTAACACCAGAGAACACGTATAAAATATGCCAAACACACAACTTGGTCGGCTTTTCTGTCAATGCAGTGTATCTTGTAAACGTCAAATAAAAGCAAAAATGCAGACAAAATCACGAACACACACAACTGCGTTGTTAACGACTTGGCAATGGAACGAGGCATTTGGCAGTTAGAACACACATTAATTCACAATGATAAAGCTCTATTCTGTCCTAAAAATTACTCATATGCCTCATATGCAGCTTGTTCGCAAGTGGCACTACACTATTACATTATCTAAATAAAAATTCAGATAAGGAGGAGTAGCTGCCAGACAAACAATCCCTTACTTGGCTCAATATGACTGGACAAATATACATCACAATACTATCTACCATTCATAAATTCATAAAATAAACACATCATATACGTATTTATAGACCAATATTAAAACTTTCTGCCAGTATCTGCCAGACGTGACAAAAATGCTTTTAATAAACGATGATATGTTACACCTCAAACGCTGACAAACACTCCACAGTAATAATAATAATAACTATAATTATAATAACCAGATGTGGCAATTCCCTCCACTACATTGCCAACCAATGGCCACCCTTTTGGGCATCATACAAAGGGGAGATGTGCAGCAGATGGGGAGGATTAGTAAGCTATTGTCACCCTCTAAAAACGACAAAAGTTTGAGGCAGCAGATCTGCTTAGCACCCGAGATATGATTGTTTAAAAATTTATACAGGGTGGGTCAAAACTACTGTCAGTAACTTTTTCTGTCAGTGGATCAACTACAAAAGATTAAACTACAACTTGGCGGAGTGTCTGTAGTTTTCAACGCACTTTTCCGATTGGCGACAACTTGCGCCATTCTGGAATTAACTGCAACAAGTCACGAAACATCTAAATTCAAAATGAAGTATTCGGGCTGTAAAATTTTAGTGGGAGTGCCCCCCAAAATTTCAACCGATTTTGCGACACACTTAACACCGTACACCATTTGTAAAATTTTGGGGTAGATCCCCATAGACCCTAAGATACAAGCAAATTTGCACTGAATTTTTGGCAAATTTTAGATTTCATCCCCAAAAATTCTTAGGGGGAGGTGTGCCACAGATGAGGGGTGGGTGCACCACTGAGATTATGTGTCGAAAAAAACAAAGAAACGTCAGCAGCAAAACATAATGGCCTGTCCTTACTAAGTTACTACCATAAGGGCCGCCATAATAAGACTTGAATAAATCTTGCAACATTACGTTACATTCATGCATTTTTATACTACGACATCACTTGTACTTTCAAAGAATTTAATGTCTCCTTGAATATCATGCAACATAATGTGCTTGCATTACATGAAAATAAACTTCCAAGAAAGATTAAACAGGATGATACTTTGATGCCTGATGCCGAAGCATCGATGTGGATACCTCCACCTGTCACAATAACTCACTCAAATTGACCTTGGCATAACCTTGACCGGTTGACCTCTCGACCTTCAAAACCTAATTACTTGATCAGTCGCCTTGACTACTAGTAAGCTGCTGTTTCTTTGTTTTTCTCGACGCGTAATCACCGTCACAAACGGTCTGTCGGTATCGCCGCATGTTCAGACTGTTATAGCGTCACGTGCACAAGCTCTGTATGCTCTGCATGTTTTGCATGCTCGCGGTCTACGTGACAGTGCACTGCAAACTATTTATAGAGCTGTTGTCATCGATAAGGTAATATACGGGTCTAGCTCTTGGACAGGCTTTACCAATGCAACAGACCGGCAAAAGACACAATCGTTCATTAATAGGAGTAAGCGTGCTGGTTTTTGTAATACTGAACTCAACGATTTTGATGCACTATATGTGCTAAAGCTGACAAGGAGTTATTTCAGAAAATCTTGAATAGTCCAGATCACGTTTTACATCCGCTTCTTCCGCCCCCTGTAGTGCAGAAATATAATTTTAGAAGTAGACCACATAACAGACATCTCCCAGAATGCACATCTTGTCTAACCGATTCCAATTTCATGATCCGCATGTTATATAGTCATATGTACTAACTTTTATTTTATTTTATTTCATTTTACTGCATTTTATTTGTATATATATTGAAATATGTTTTGCCATTTCCTTATTAAACGACTGATTGATTGATTGATTACGTCATCAATCAAAGTTTGGCGAAATTTTGTCCACTGGTTTGTAAGGTATTGTGCTAACAGGATGGATGCACGGAAGCACGCACGGAAGCACAGACTCACGCACTGGCAACCGAAAAACATAATGACTCCACCGCACCGATCGGTGATGGGCGGAGGCATAAAAACACAGAGGCATGGCAACAAAAACTGAAAAGTTGCAACAAAATGTTTATGCCAAAAAATGAACTCGGAGCATCAACTAATGCGTCTCACGCACTTTCAAACAGTTACTCAAAGATGATACACGTCTCCGTGTGCATTAATAAACTATCGGTAGATCAATCGATTCAACGCAGTGACTAGATCACTCCTTTTTCGATTTCTTCTTCAGCGTCGGTACCGGAACTTTGCTGACGACTGCCCTGGTGGTGTTCAGAACTCCGCTGCCAGCATCGTAACTTTTTCCGGCAACCCACTTTACGCTGCCAACGCCGAGACCGACAGCTCCAGTGATTGCACCTGTTGTTGTGCTTACAAGCCCGGTGGAAAATCGCCAGAGATATCCACCAGACGGAGCTGTGGGAGCCGCTAAACAACCCGACAAATGTTTACACTTACGGATTGAACAAACAAAGAATGAATATTCATTGCAAAATATATTTTGGCAATGGTGGGCATGTATACAAGAAGCCCATAGCAGACTCACAGCCAGTTGGCTTGATCCAAGTGAGCGGGTAGTTTTTTAACGGCACATAAAGCACATGAAAGGCCATTTTGTGCCGTGAATGGTATACATAAGACATGATAGTTTAAAAAGAAAAGAGGTAAAATCAAGGCTACTTAGCAACGATAAAAAGTAAATAACAAACACTAGAGTTAAATATGAAACAACGGTAAGAAATTGAGATAAAAAGAGTTACAGAAACAAGACTATTTAGCTATCAGTAAAATGTACATAACAAACATTAAAATGAATTTCTTTAATAAAATCAATAATATGACGATTCTCAGTATTTTCGAGAAGATCTTTGAGAGATGAGACAGAGAAATATCTCTGTTGGATTGGCTTGGTCCAAAGGTGAGCTGCTACTTGACACTCTTGTACATTCATCAAGTGAACTGCTATGATGACAGCACCATAAATAACGTCAAGCACCTTACATATTCGTCAGATTCTGTGTGACTGTCTGTTTGTGCGTGCAAAATATCTCAGAGTTACGTTACGAACGGATTTTAATGGAACTTTGTGGAGAGACGGAGGGTGGAACGGATAAGATTTTGGTGGCAATCCAGACATTTTTGTGGATCCTGGATCATTTTCCAGAATTCTTTACCATCAGCAGATAGGACACAAAAGGACATTTTGCAACGTACGTCAGCAAGTTATGAACGGATTTCAATTAAACTTTTTGGAGTGGTGGGGTGTGGCTCAAGGACCAATTAGTTAGATTTTGGCGGCAATCCAGGACAGTACCCTGAACCAGGATTCCTGAAACTGGATAGGGATCCAGATCCAGGAATTTTTAAACATTTTTTTGATGAAATTTTTGGCAGGATGGGGCGTGAGTGTGACTCAAACAACAGTCGACTAGATTTTGGTGGCGATCCGGATACAGGGTTCTGGAACCGGATCACGATTGGGATCACAGAATTTTTTAAAGGATTCTTTATATACTATTGCGACTCCTACAGACAACCTAGAATAAAACATGACAAATTCTCGGCGGAGGTACGCGCTCTACTGAGTGCTCTCTCATTATTATTACTACCATTATCAGGCAGCATCGCAGAAAGTGATTCCACCTATTGCAACAGATGTTACTGTAGCGTGGTCCATCTGTATGTCTGTCACACTCGTGCACCCTGCTAAAACCGCTGGACGGAATGAGATGCCATTTGGCAGGGACACTTGCATGGTTCCAAGTAACACTATATTAAATAGGGGCCCAGTCCTCATAAGGGGAGATTTGGGAGTCGTAACCCCCAGTTTGCAGTGATGCCGAGTATTGCCAAATTACTCTGGCCCTTGTTATTATCATTATAACTATCTTGTGAAACGGGGTACAGATCTTGCACCAGCACAAACATCAGTGCTGCAGTCAACTTCCCAGTTCTGTTTCACAGTATTTGATCTCTAGCTGAACAAGGAACATCATACACTTATACGGAGTAACTGTTTTAATGACCGATTTCTCAGTTTGCTCACAGTAGCCAGGTCTGCAGAAAAATTTAGGAGTCTTCTAAATCAAGATACCACTCACGATGCCAAACTGACGGTGTCAAAGCATAGAAGGCAGCTGCAACTGTATTTCTGTAGCAGAGCAATAGAAACAAGTGCGAAGAAAGTCGTAGGTGCGCAAATCAATAAACTACACAGCAGTGCAGCACATGCTGTACTGTATTGATCCACTAATAGCTAGGTGCAGATACACTATACTGCACCACTACACTGCTGCATCATTACTCTCATAAGCCACCCACACGGAGACAGCATTTAGAAACTGGCTTCAAACAGACGCCAAGTGTGATCACGAAAGCAGTGATAACTTTACTGTGATCAGGTACAAAAACAACAGCAACTGTTGCACATTGCTGACAACCGACCACACAGCTTCGTCATACTTCATCGGACATAACACATCTTACAATAATCACAACTGTCCACTGCCAGATTTATCCGAGTTATACCATGTCCTCAAGCTAGTTTCCTCTCTAATACTTTCAGTTTCCGTTTAAGTAGTCGACTGTTCTTGAATTAACCCAGGTTAGGCTGACTCCCAACCACCAACAAAGTTATGGAAAAACATGATCAGAAGAACGTGCTGGACCATCTAGGGAAAAGAAAATAGAACTGGTTTGCACAGACACTGAGAAGAAGTGATGAGCGCATTGTCAAACAAGCACTACAGTGGAAACTGCAAGGCCATAGAGGAACAAGGAGACCAAAGAACAGCTGGAAAAAGACATCTCGAAGGAATGTACAGATATTGCCAGAGTACAGCTGGAAGAAGACAAAGCTGGATGGATACAAGTGATCTGTGGGACTGTAGCCTATGTTCCTCTAGGATGACAAGGCTTAAGCCAAGTGAAGTTGCGTCCTAAGGAAAAATATTTTTGGAGACTGCTGCACGGTTTTCTACAGGTAGGATGCCCTTCCTGTCACACAGGCAACCTCAAAGCAATCGCAGAACAAAAACAGAAGTTTCACTTCATTTTATGTAAGCTAGATAAATCACCTGTCATCTCATCTGTCTTCTTATCTGCTTCGAAGTTGCTTTCTTCACTTGTAACGGTACTCAAAACATCACTCTCACCTTCCAGTATAACCATGCCAGATTCGCTGCTGCTATGGTCCGAAAAATGACCCTGTGTTACACGCAGAAACAAAAGAACATAAAAACCGACATACTTTGACAACAAAAATATTACCTTAACTAAAATGCTTACTGTTTTACTTTTTAAATGCAGTAAATGCTGAAAGCCGACTGACAATTAAAACAAATTCCAAAGAAAACCCGCTGGCTAACATGTAGCCTAACTAAAAAGACTTCTTATCAGCCTAAAAAAGATATGCAACAGAATCTAAGAATAAACTTAGATACTCAGTCTGTCTGCATCAACAACTTTCACAGTCTGCAAATTATACAGACCACCCACACGAATCATCATGGACATTTGACCAGATTTTCAAGCTCATTAGCTTTTTTAGTTTTTTTTCAGTTGCCAGACTTACTTAATACTTACTTCATTACTACTGCAATACTTTATTACAGGAAAGCCATACATATACAACTATAATCATTATAAAGTATGGTATCTTCTGTATAGGCAGTATATTCTACACAAACATCATTATGAACACAGAACACATATTTACACAAATCTGAGTCATTCATTGTATGAAGCATCATTCAATGCATTAATGCTGTTGGTTGGGTGACAGAAAAGGCATCCAATCTGTAAAAGTATTGCCACAACAATTCCCTAAAGTTTACTTTTGGAGACCGGTCTGACCTGAAGTAACTGGAAGAAACGTACTGGATCATCGCTGAAATTTTCATGGAATGATAGGGCAAGCTATAAAGGTGACAAAAACTTTGGGGGGTAGTCATGTGGGAAAAGGGATAGAGCCAGAATATGGGTCTATCTGAGTTTCCGATGCAATGGTGGTTAATGGTCGTTATCTGGTTTCACTGAATAAGTGGCAAAATTGCAATTATAGCTAAACTGGATAATAAAAGAAGTGATAAGTGAGTTTCATACAATTACTGTTATGAGTATGACATTGCCACATATTCAGTGAAAATATATTGTTTTGTGCTTCACGAATGCGCACACACCATACACGTGCAAAATAAAAATAAGTGCTATTAGTGATTTATGGTAGTTTGCTTTCACAGAAAAGGTAATTTATACGTTTCTTTATTATTGTGCTGTTGATATCTGTCATTATATTTAGGAGAAAATGATGATCTGATATGGAACTATTGCCGAGAAACCTAATCTGAAATATTATTCCAGAAAAATGGGCCTGTAAAACAAAACCGTGTGTGTATGTGGATAGCACTATTATCAGTCCGAGCCGGAATGATACCAGATTTTATTATCTGTCCGGGCTCGAACTGTAAATCTGAATCAAATAGCAACCGGTTTTATCTGGGGTCGAATCATATTAGTTGCAACGTGCAACAATTATACTGTGGACCTGGGTTCGAATCCCACCTGTACCATTTTTATTACTTTTATAAGTCTGCTCGACCCCAAATTTGGCTTATTCAGCAATATAAAACCGGTTGCTACTTGATTCAGATTTACTTTTCATCTTTTTCTACTGCGAACCTTTCACTTGACTTAGCAGTTCGAACCCGGACTGATAATAAAATCTGGTATCAGTCCGGCTTGGACAGATAATAGATTTTTCGGCTGCATTCGGAACAGGGTAATGTCCCGAATTTTCACTGAGCAAAAAAGTAATGTGAACAATGATCCTTATTTCCGGTTTTTCGCCTTTGATCTTTGCTTTTGAGTTCACTTAATAATGAACAGGGGCTATTTTAACCAGCTGATGTCCAGTAATGGTCCGTGTGCTATCTAACATGGCATAAATGTTTCATGAAATACCTCATTTTCCTTCAACCACAGGCGTTCTGCGACGCTTAATATGCCTCAAATTCGTTTTCGGCCGGAGCTCCACCCCGGGCCCCGCTGGGGGAGCTCACGACACTCCCCCAGATACCCTAGTCGGCTGGGGAGGGGGATATCCCCTCCATCCCCACCCCTCGACGCCTACGGCGTCTCGATCTCGACGCCTTTGGAGCCTCGTCCCGAATTTCATTTTCTGAGAGTTGGCAACCCTAGTCACTGCATGCAGCGCAGAATAGTTGGTTTATTACCAGAGATGTTTTGTTCAGTGAAGAAAGACCGCTTCCTCTAGCTGACACAGTCGTTGTCATCGCTGTGAGTTCTAAACGTCAAATGTTTAGACAGAAAGCCAGCTGTTTCACCACTGAGTGATGATGCTATCTTGGCCTAAATAACCCCGATGACGTCAACAACACCACAAAAGCTGTAAATCATATGTACAAAGTACGTCATCCACAATACAACACTAATTACGCATTGTACATTATAAAAGATCATCAACACCGCTGACTACTACGCAATCTGATCGAATGAGCTCTCTTCCCCTCTCCTCCTTTCGAGATCCCTCGATCGTATTTTGTAAACAAAGTTGAAACGGATTTTTCGTACAAAATAGGTCACGAGTAGTGATGTGTTAATATATCGAAATATCGATATACCGTGTCAATATTGTCAAGTCAAGTCAATGATGATCATCGGCAGCAGGCTAAAAGTTTCTTTTTCCAGATATTACTAAAGAGTTTACTAATTACATAACCATAAGTAACTTCTATCATACGGAAACCTAGTAGGCCTACTTCCGGAAGTAGTAATTGGCTGAGCTGTGTAGGCCTAATCATATACAAATACAATTACAAATCATGCAATGACCAGAACTTGTCTAGATGAGGCTTAAATGAGTTAATCGAAATGACCACATCACCACACTATTAAGGAAAACTATTCAATAAACCGGAGGACCAGGGGATTTTGAAAAAGAAATAGCGGAAGACATCAGAAGAGTCATGACAGAAAGAATCTGCATAAAGGAAACCCGGAAGAAAGGTGGATGTGTATTGTGTGACTCTGTCTCTCCACTCCAGACTCCAGAGGAGTGACCAATCGGGTCCAACCAACAACTACTAACAGTAGCATTCTTTACAGGTTGCACAATGCAGTTCAATCGAGTAATCCGTAATCGTTAATACATTCGAAATGTTAGATTACTATTGCTGTTTTTTGCTACTATTGGTAATAACATTTTTTGATCGAAGGGAAGTGATGACCACAGGTGAAGTTTTTCAAACTCCCATGGTCCTCCTACAGAACTTTGTTTAGTTCGACACTGAAGTACAGACTACAGATGTCATCGAGGAGATATGATCGAAGTCTTCAAAATTCTGCAAGGGATCTATGATAAGGACATCACAGATGGGATTTTGCACTTAGCACAAAACGACAGAATACGAGGTCATTCGTTGAAACTGACTGCCCAGTCATCAAGGCTGGAACAGTTTCTCAGTCAGGGTTGTAAAATCATGGAATGCAATTGCCGGAATCAGTCGTGTCCTCGCAAAGTGTGAAGGTTTTCGAATCAAAGTTAGACGAAGTCTGGAAGAATCAGCCTGTTCGGTTTGACTATAGAGAAGAGCTACAGCTCTAGAGCCTCGATCTGGATCACAGTGTAGCACGGTAGTGCGTAACACTGTTGTAAGAGCCGTTCAAAAATGAATAGGAAAACGCCGATTTTGGACCCCCGTAGCTCCGTAACCCCCGACGCGATCGACTTAAAATTTGGTACGCGTGATTACGTCGTGGGTGCCACCCAACATGCAAAAAATTAGAACAATCGGCCCAGCAGGGGCCCCTCGGCAAAGGGGTGAAATATCATGTTCAAATGTTTTTTTATTTTTTTTTTAATTTTTTTTTTTGTGATTTCTTGCGCAGCTCTGGAGAACACATTTTTGGGACTATCGCCACCGTTTTTGCGTCAAATGACGTGTTCCGGTGGGGATTGATTTCCTAGGGGGGTCTCAACTTCAAGACCACAAATTTTCCCCTCCTAAACCCCCAAAAACATGAATTTTTAGACCCCTTTTTGGCGGGACTTAGAAAATTTTCGGCCAAAAGCGCTTTATAATGGGGAGGCTCATAAGTAAACTACCCTTAATCGTCACCGGAGCCCCCTAAAAGTTGTATAGTGAATAGACAAATCGGGGTCGGGGATTCCAAATATG
>Ga0209679_1000922_pt1 | contig 11662 bp, 12 predicted proteins | sample WorMetHEROISLAND_4_FD_187408 | JGI IMG/M metagenome (GOLD analysis project Ga0209679, IMG submission 187408) | Marine gutless worms symbiont microbial communities from Max Planck institute for Marine Microbiology, Germany - Olavius sp. 2 HERON... ...
AAGGATGTCTTGCAGCAGTGGCCGCTGTTCTTCATCGTTGACTGCCGCCTGCCAAGTGATGGGAGTCATTGACCTGCTGTTTACAGCAGAATACCAGAAGAGAAGAGAAGAAAGAGACATCTTTTCAATATTTCACAAAGAAGTGTGTCTTCAACTGACGCCTAAAAATGTTAAGACTCAGTGCTGGATCGCAAAGACTGTCTGGCAGCGAATTCTGGGTCGACGGGCCCACAACAGCAAAACACCGACGACGAAAACTGTTCAGACGATAGCGTGGAACGATCAACTTCCACTGACTGGCAGACCGCAGATGTTGACGACCAGCATCATCGGCCATTGGTGTACAGCTGTTCCTCAGGTACAACGGAGCCGTTCCATGAAGACATCGATACATCAGCACGGCGAGCTTAAATTGTACTCGGTCAGTGACGTCGAGCCAATGGAGCTCGTCATGCAGTAGCCGTGACAAACCATCGTCGAACTTCCGAGTGTTGCTGATGACGCGGGCAGCAGAATTCATCACTCGCTGCAACTTGTCTGTTGACAAGTTATATTCTTCAAGTAATAGTCAGTGTGTCTGATTTGCGATCAAGATGTCACAAGTTTGTCTTCCGGCTATCTTGATTGTGCACTCTGGACGAGTCATTTGCACACACGTGGCTCCTATCACCAAACAGTGTAATTTGGCACTGACCAAAGAGCGATGATTCTCTATGGCTTGAAGGTAACCATAGACCGTGCACCGTGGACTTGATATACCCATCTACATTCTTAAGGCCTTTGAAGAGAAATGACCACCCCAGTTTTACTCCTCCGGGAATTGGCACCGCTTACTGTTAGCTTCTTCTGCTTTGTCAGTTTGTCTAATGAGTGTGGCTGTGTATGGTGTGTATCAGGTGACAGGTTCCAATGACTTCACTCTGAAACTTTGGGATATAAAAACTGGTCAAGAAAAGTCAAAACTCACCGGTCATATGTCAGCCATTACCAGTGTCTCCTACAGCGTAAGTGGTGTTTTAGTGATAATATTCTTTAAGTCGTTCCGTATTTTTTGTGTAGAGTTTTATATTACTTTAGTGCTGAAAAGGTCACAAAGGGGACACAACAGACCTTGGTTTATGCAGAAGTCTACTTTTCTGATGCATGTACATTTTATTTTTCATGCCGGAGAAGATGTGCATTTTCTTACAGTCGTTCATTTCTTGCCAGTCAATGTTTTGAGATATTATTCATATGATTTTCTGTTTAGCTCAGTATTGTTCCTTCAATGCGTTGTTGCTGTTGCTTGGACTACCGAAAGGTAAAACCTGGTGCATCAGTCCTCAAAGATTCCCTCAAGAGGACCCGGCCTAACGTGGATTAACCCTGAGGCCAGTTAAACAAACACTGAATGTGGTAGCCAATGATGGTTTTCTTTCTGTTACAAAGTTAGCATTACATCAGCAGGACACACAGTTGTCTTTTAGTCTTTTCGTTGTTTTTGTGATAGGAAAGTAAATTATGTCTACTTATCGATTTTTTGTGGCATTTTGATTTAAACTGCATTGAGATTACGAATTGTTTTTGTTGGCTTCAGTACGGCTGTATTGTATCAAGCTGCAGTGATGGGACAGTGAAGGTCTGGTCACACCGCGGAGTCGAGATCACTACACTCTATGGTCACTCACAGAAAGTAAATGGATGTGATTTGCTCGTCAGAGTTTTACATTCACAACAACGAGGTGTGTCATTTTTGTTTCAGGCGTTTTGTGAGCTAATTAATGCATGAATAGTCATTATTGTTTGCATAGCCCACAGACCATTGTAACAGCTTTCCATGAAGGTCAGTCTTGTGCCCCTAGAAAAGCATCCAATGGGAAAAGATCAGTGTTCTAATATATCTGATGGAACCACATAGTGTGAGTCCTGCCAGTTGCCAGTCCAGTTCTGGAATAACACCAATCTTGCCACGCAAGATACAGGTAGCATTGATGAGGCAAGAACAGTGAGTGGCAGACGAGCAGTGTCCAAGGTAACTGCATGACTCTCATGTGCAGTTTTTTCTGACATTTTGTAGCCTAGCGAGTTGTGCTACAATGCGTGAATGAAGATTATCGAATATTGTCTGTGATTGCCGTTAGAAATTATTTGATCCTATGACAGTGCAGAATGCTTGCTGTATATTGGGCACCAGACAAATCTGCTGCTGTTGTGCCATGAACTAGCATGTGCAAAAACGATTAGTTAGAATTGCATTACATGGTGCATAGTGCACAGTAGAAAATACTATCAATCATTTAACAGTTCATTAGCCTAAGCAACCAGTTTTTGCTATGCTAGGTATGGTAGCCAATAGTATTTTGGCGTATTATTTGTGGGTCCTTCTGTGACATTGAAATAGCTGAATTATGTTTGTAGTGTTTTTAAAAAATATACAGTCCGATGTTTTCAGTGAGTTCTTAATCAGGTCAGTTCACTGGCAACAGATGAACTCACAATGATTGTCTGTAACCTCACACAACTATTTCTTGGAATTGCTGGCCTTAGTTTGTAACGTGAATCATTGCAGTGGCTTTCAGCTTCTCCAGCTGTCTTTGTTTAAACAGAACTATCGTAAAAAAGCAGCATTTTAAAACGGTGTGAAAGGATGACTTAAGGTATGTCACGGAACTACAACAGAAAAATCAAAGGGTTAATATTTCGTTGCAGCCAAACACCATAATGTTGATGTGAATGCTGTTTTATTATGGATTTTTACTGTGGCTTGTGATATTTATTGTGTGTTAATTAATTTTTTAGTTGAAAACTTTCAAACAGGTGATTTAAAAATTTTAACTAGAAGTACTGTTTCAGTTATTATTAGAGCTGTCGAGCAATTAATTATTATTACCTCTGCTGAATGAAGGAGGTTATGTTTTTATCTCCATCTGTCTATCTGTCTATTCTTCTGTTTGTCTGTCTGCTAGATTATTCAGAAAGTTGTGAACGGAGTTTTGGAGGGGTGGGCCATGGCCCAGGGAACAGTCAATTAGATTTTGGTGGTGATCCGGATTACGATCCGGATCCGGAATTATTTTTGAAGGATTTCTTGTTTGCGAATCCTATATCCAGCCAAGAATAAAACATGAAAATACTCTGAGTGCTTACAGGTCATGTGATTAATTACTTTCTTTATTGACTGTGAATGTTAGATGCAGAGTCGGAGACAATGGACTGGGCGACAGTGGTAGAGGAGGAGTTGTGGCAGGAGAAACATGATGAGGTGAAGCTGAGAAAAGACGACATTACATTGGACTCAGTGTTGGTAGCTTCATGCTCGGATGATGGCACGCTGCAAATCTGGCTTCCAACGTTGGTATGAAACATGAACTGTCCTGTTGATTAGTGTAATAAAAAGTAAAAAGTAAAGTCCTTCCCGAGCCACAAGGCCCATAGGGCGGCGCTGATCTCCGTTTCCTTGGCCCTCAGCCAGACACCAGCTTACACTGCAAGACCACAGTTACGGGGCTAGTGTATCGCATGGTGTGCCCATTTACTCCCCAGCTTTCGCTGGTACTCATTGCGCCTACCCACAGAGGGATGGCCAGGCTGAGTTGACCTGGGTGGCTGGTTACATACCGAGATGGTTTACCCATCTGCAGACAGTCACCCATCCAAGTACTAACAGACGCGGCTTAGAGTAACTTCGTTGATCACGACCAACGCGTTAACCACTACACCACGCCGCCACCTGATTAGTGTAATACTGAAAAAATGGATTTTGTAATGATGTTAGCTGTTACCATTGTCCAGTTTATTTGGAACGCCTTGCGACAGTGCACAAATTCAGGTACCATTTAAAACCTATCTGTGATCGTGGTGTTCTGCTGCTGATTTTTCATGAATAACGTTTTTATTGTGATACTGTCGTTTTTCTTGTGACATTGAGGCACATTTCTGTTGAATGTTTATTGCTTCCTTAAATAAAGGCATTAACTGTAATTGTCATTAAACCAGGGTTAAGAAGGTAATGCGAAACACACACTCACACGTATACACTCGGTTTTTGTTTAACCGGCCCATTTTTCCAGAGTTTACTCCACGTTGCGTTACTCCAGGTTAGGCCGGTCCCCAAAAGTAAACTCTTGGGAATTGTTGTGGCAGAACTTTAAGGTGAATGCAAACATGGAGTTATGTTATGAACTGATGGATTCTGCACAAATCTGTCGGCTACCATTCTGGGACCACGTTTGCAATTTTTTGTTGGAGTGCTGCAAAATGAAATTAATAAGTTACTAGAGCTGTCGAATTAACGCGTTAATTAACGCGTTAACGCGTTAAAGAATTAATCGCGATTAAAAAAATTAATGCCGTTAAAAAAATTAACGCACATAAGTAAATTCTATGAAGCAGGAGTTCCAACACGCAATTAAGCTGCGTTTATTTGATGATAGAATAATACTCAATTAATTATTAACAACAAATGTCGGTTAATTTGTCAGTTTTGCATCACTGTTTGATGGCAAGTTTGACAGTGGTCGCATTTGTAGATGAGTTGTGAACAGCAAGACATGCAGGCGTTAGCTGACGGCAGCCTACAACATGAACTATACCTGTCGAATTGACGCGTTAATTAACGCGTTAACGCGCGATTAAAATAATTAATCGAGAAATTAACACGATTAAAATAATTAATCGTTCGACAGCTCTATAAGTTACTGCTTTAGAAAACGTGCTTTGCTGCAGTGAAGGTCCAAAACTGTTTAATGTGCACTGCAGTTTTGCTTTGTCATTCATGTTATTTTGTCTTTTTTTCTGTCAGATGCATCCATAACCTAATATTAATGATTGAGTGACATGACCCAGACTACACAGGGTTGTTGGGCCCCAAAATTTCAAATGTATTTAGCCCAAAGTAATTTTGAATGACTCCGTAAAACACTGCTTGTTTGGGTGCAACAGAGCAATGAACTATGCTGTCTGGCGGGACATTCAGACAAGGTGATGACGGTGGCATGTACAAGTGATGGAACCGTCTGCTCCGGGTCACTGGATGGAACTGTCCGCCTGTGGAAGTCGGACACACACACCGCATCAGGCAGTCACTTTCACAATGCCGAAGTTACATCAATAGCAAGCACGGAAGATGGCCAAGAGCTAGCTACTGCCAGCAGGTAAAAGGCTTACTGTTAGTTTGACTGAAGTAAGTAAGTAAGTAAGTAAGTAAGTAAGTAAATAAGTAAGTGATTTATATAGCAACAAAGTTTGTGTGGACAGAATCATGGCATGTTGGGGAACAGATAGGATAGTCTGACTGGAAGTAGAGTGTTTTTAGATGACGTTCGATTGTGATTGTGATTGTCTGTAAAGGAATTCAAAATTTTGGGAGCAGAGGCATGGAAGGCTAAATGATAGATTGTGACGTGGAACAGAGAACAGCTGAGTGGTGGATACATGAACTTTGTGGGTTTGTGATGCTGCAAGAATTGTTGGAGCATGACTTTCTACAGGTTGGATGGCGTATGAACTTTTTGTTGCCCAACCAACTGCATCAAAGCACTGTATAGTTTAAAGCACACATGCATAGATGTCACTTGAGTTTCCCTGCAGTACAGTAGTCTTAGTGCTGTTTCAGATGCTAGCCACATGTCAGCAATATTGCTATCAATGTTTGCTGTGCAGAGATGGTGTGGTCAAGGTCTGGCTGTATGAAACTGCTACTGGTACTACTGGCGTTCTGCCGCGGTGCTGCCTGACACTAAAGGTGAGATGTACGGCTCTGATAAGCAGTTTGTTTCTTACTTACTGATGATGACAATAGCATTTTGTAGTTCCTTGAACTTTCTTGCGCTGTATGTCGTAGTCAGGTCCGTTGTGTGAAACTGTGTTATTACTATCTACTTTGGCATTGTAAGTTCACGCAATTTAGTGTTGTGTTGTGTGCTAACTGTATATGGAATTGGTTTGTTGAAGTTACAAAGCAGACTGCTACACAGCCGTCCGTCATTCTTGTTGCATGGTTGTGCACACATTACCCATATGAATCTTTTATTTTATCACGTAACTGTTTTATGTTTTATTTCGATTTAGGCTCATTCGAAGTCGGTGAATAGCGTGAAGTTCTTGCATGGGAAGATGCCGCAGCTGCTGGTGACAGGCTCCAGTGATGCAACTGTTGCAGTCTGGTCTCTGCAGCTCTCTGATACAACTGCCAAAATGAAGTACTGTATCACAGATTACCATTTATCAGCTTTTCATGGTCGCCGTCTGTGTAACAGAGAAGCAGCCATTATCATTTGTTCATGTTTTTTTCTCAACCATCTTTTTCCAGTGTCTCTCAACCTACATTCTTGAAACTTTTTATCAATAAAAGTAATGCTTGATGCTGTTTTTGTACCTGAAGAAATTCCTTCATGTTACGAAATGAGATTGCAATATTGTGATGACTTACGTGCAAGCAGCCTAAAAATTATTTTTTGGTGAAAGTGGTTCTCCATTATTGTTAGTCAGGCCCCTGTTCATTTTGGTACAGATGGCAAACGATCATAAATGTTTGACACTATTTTTTGTATAATTGTGAAATTCTTTTGCATTACAATATTATATTGCAGAATTGTGATGCACTCTCTTAAAAAAAATTATGCCAATAATAGCATTTTGCCTAAATTTTGGGGTACTTTTTATATAGAACTGAAGGAAGTATGATTAGATGGGGTTTACATTGAAAGAAAAGAAGGAAAATGCAGATCTCAGAGAATTGTTGAGATTGGAGCCAGTCAGCTTGGTGATTAAGATAGGATAAGATAAGATAAGATAAGATAAGACAAGATTTCTTTATTGATGCAACCATGAATGGTTGAAATGATACAATGCAACAAGTATAACATTTATCGCTGACAGTCAGTTACTTATTTACATGTAACAAACACCAAAATTACAAACTAAGATCTCTAAAACTTCTTAGAAACGCATTATGGTACAAAGGCACATACATAGCGAGTAGCATTGCTAAGTGGAAGCTGATAGGGTAAGCCACAAAACCATTTGACTATGGGACAATTTAACAGGGGTAATAAGTACTGGAGTGGGTGCTTAGGATCTTTAAGAAGGAGAGATTAAGGTGGTTTGGAGAGGATAAACGTGAAGATGCTGATTGGTTCAAGCAATGTGACATGTTTGACAATGTTGGTCGGAATTACGTAGTGCTGATGTCTGAGGAAGGCTGTGGGATGGTGTCAATGAGGATATGAAAAGTTTTGGCCTGTTCCAAGAGGATGCAGAAATTAGGAACAAATGGCAATGGTAGGTCAAGAGGTAACCATCTAGTGCCCGGTTTCCACCATTCTGTTGCCGTTCTTCCGTTGCCATTTCGCCGTTCCTGTTAGCCATTACCATTTCCATCTACCGTTGCCGTTGCCGCTTACCAACCGAATTTGTTGAGAATTGGCTCATTGGTGTCGATGATTGGCAGGCCAGCTACAGACAACAGAAAAAATAGAACTCGATCATATTTCAATAGAAGAACAGTTATGGCAGCTTTTTGCCGTTTATGGCTGTAACAGAAGGGAATTTTCTTACGTAATTTTTACAGAACAACAGAATTTTACAACGGTAGAACGGCGAAACGGCAGCGGAAGAATGGCAACGGAATGGTGGAAATCGGGCATAACTCAGGTATGTGTGTGTGCATGTGTGTGCTTGCATATTTGTGGTTTATTACAATTCACAGCTACTGTACAAACGTGTTTGCTTACTTCTCATAGCTGCTGAAACTGTGACTTATCGTCTCTGTGTGTAGGCGAGTGAGCTGTGAATTGGTCGAGAGCCCTGTGACGGCCGTGACTGATCTGTCTGTTGGTGGAAACACATTTCTCATTGCTACTCAGTGGAATAAGAACATCAGAATGTGGGCCATTAACAGCCAAGGATTCTTGACACCTTGCAACTCTGTAGATGGGTGAGTGCTCATATGACACACACACTCGGTTTTTGTTTAACTGACCCAGTATTCTGCAGCACTTCGGGTTAGGCTGGTCCACAAAAGTAGATTAAATGAGACAAGTATAATATATCCTTTAAAAAACTGAAAATAAGCGAGCTTAATCTACTGCACAGAATCAAACTGATCGTTATTGAACAAAAGTACTAAAAAAGCCGATGATCTTGCAGAAAATCCTGTAAACAGTTGGAAAGTATTAACTTGATGTGCCATTGTGTTGGAAGCCAATGGAGTTGTTCGATGTGCCAGTGAAGGAATTTGTAAAGGCAGTCACCCCATGTGATAATACCTTGACATTGACACTGTTAGTTAGCTATCACAAAGAGCATATGATTCGTAAAAATTGCTTCAAGCTCTTCAGTGGACATCTGAAAAACTACTCCACTATTTGGAAAACGTGATTACTACAGCCTTTGTGAAATGAAGTGAAAGGACAGCTAGTCATTAAACAGCTCAGTACATATGTGTGTGTGTGTGTGTGATGTACGTGCTTTGATGGTGAAACAACATTTCATTACTTCACTCTGAATCTGTGCTGATACTTGTCATTGTGATGTGTTAGAAATTGTCGAATGCTGTTACGATAATGCTGTATTATTTTTATGTAATTTTCAGTGACGAAGACTGGAGTTTAATATGCCTGACAATGTGCCACGATGGACAGTCATATGTGGTAACTGGTGGAGTGGATGAGCGAATCTGTGTGTGGTCTGCCGCAGCAGGCAGAGTATGTTTTTCTTGTTGATGTTACGTGTGTTCTAGATTGTAATTTGTGCGGAGTAAATTACCCGACATCTCACTGGTGTATGCCCAGATACACTTCTGTATTGCAGTATAATCGACTCGGATGGTAGAGTCGTGTTTTAAAAATGTGTGATAATGATACGTGTGAAAAGATACATTACCGTAGATTATCAGTTATACAGTGAGACAAAAATAATGTGTACTGTACACTAAAGAACTGATGGATGGCCAGCTTAGTCTGCTGAATGTAGTCTGAACAGGATATTAAAGAAAAAAGGAATTACAAATGGAGAACAATGAGCACAAGATCCAAAGACTTTGAAGTCAATCAGTCAGTCTGCGATGGAAAGGATTTGATGAGATTTTGTGATGTTAAACATAGACATGCACTCCGTTTTTGTTTAATCAGCCCATTTTTCTAGAGTTATTCCAAGTTAGTTAAGTTACTCCAAGTTAGATTTGTATGATTTTTTCATATTACGTGTTTTTTTCTTCTTGTTTTATATAATCACTATACACATCACATGTTGCATTTTTTCGGGACTGTTACCATTACTTGTTCTGTGCTCTGTGTTCTGCTGCATTCCACTTTCCACTTAGATCTTTGTGCGTTTGTCACATTCCATAATAAGTGTGTTGTGTGTATTTTGTGTCGGTTACTCAAGGTTAGGCCGGTCCTCAGAAATGAACAGGGACAGACAAGAGAAATGTTAAATTGCGCCTCATAGTAGTTGTTGTTCATGTAATATTTTTGACAGTTTTTTTATGTCTGTTTGCTGATAATAAAATATAAACAATTTAATTAGTATTGCTGTGTACAATAATCAAACTGTATATTATGTGTTATTTGCAGTCTGACCTTGAGCTCACTAAGGTCATACACAATCACGTGACATTCCAGTCACCAGCAGAGTCTCGTTACAAACCTGCTGCTAACTGGATTATGTCTGCTGCTGCTTGTAACTCTATGGTGTACATTGGAGACAGCAGCGGTCAGCTCACTCAGATGAATTTCACGGCCATTGAGAATCAGAGAAAGGTACGTTGATTTTAAAAAAATGTCAGGTTTATGTCACAGAAAGAAAAAATACTGAGATTAGAAAATTACCGGGACTGGAAACAGTCAGTTTGTTAAGAGGGCAGACTGTGGTGGTTTGACATGTCGAACGTGAACAGGGTGGCCACAAACCTGGAAAACCTAGAATACTCAGGGATTTTTCTGAACATGGAAAACTCAGGGAATTCTCACGGAATTCTGTGCAATCTCAGGGAAAAATTGTAACAAACAAAGTATTTTTAGTTCGTCATTCAAATATTTGGTCAGATTGCAGTGGTGACCTGTCATTATATTGCTGGAGTTGATGTGGAATGACCCTTGATGAAGGTCATTATTACATTTACTTTTTGTTGTCTATGGAAAAGTAAGTTTATGGCTCTGGAAAAGCCTGGAAAATTCAGGGAATTTTTTTCCTCCTACTTTGTGGCCACCCTGATGAAGGTGATGCAGATTGGGTCAAGCGATGTATGTCGATAGAGAGTGAGGGAACTTCGCTGAGATTACGGCTGAAGAAGACCTGGTGGGATTGTTCAGAGAAGATATGGAGAGTTTGGCGTGTTCCCTGAGGACGCTCAGGATAGGGAAGAATGGAGCTGGAGAATCAGGCTGGAACCAGCTAACCCAGGTTCACCTGGAAAATGGCCGTTAAAACGGTGTGGCCGTTTATGGCACAACAATTCCCCAAAGTTTACCTTTGGGGACCGGCCCAACCTGAAGTAATTCCAGAAAATAGATGGTCAAACAAAAAGCGACTTGAGTGTTTTGCGACTTGTGTGTGTGTGCACATGTGTTTATAGTTTATATTACATAAAATTTGAAGTGAATAATGCAAAAACACTTCAGTCACTTTACATTTACAAATCACGGAATGAGACAGAGAGAGAGAGAATTATTGTGGCATAAAAAAGACAGCCAGAAGATTAACGTGGATTACAAGTGTTATCTATTACAGTTTAATAGTGCTTAGGCACAGCATTGTTGTGAGGGCATTAGAATGTGGACATCTGGCCTGTAATATGTTCTGCTCCAACAGACTTCAAAGGTTCCTATATGAGATAATTTGTAGTAACTTCAGAAACTGAGATAAAATAATAGCAATAGTCAATGTTTGTGCCATTTAGATACATAAATCTGGCATCACCAGCGTCGTGGTTTTTGATAACTACATCTGTACTGCATCACTTGATCAGACGATTAAGATTTGGAACCTTCAGTTTGAGCAGGTTTGATCACGTTTTGTCTTGCAGTGGTACTTGTATCTGTTGTCATACTGGGTAGCGAAATTTCAAACTTGCACTGCATGTCAAATGTTAAATATTGAAGTAAAATCTAATGTTTACTATTGTCTTATTAAGATTATTATTCCTTCATAGCTTTGATACTGTTGGTTGGGCAACAGGAAGAGCATCATGTGTCTTGTAAAAAAACCAGCATCGGTGATACTCAAAGGTTCTTCGTTGGGTGCCAGCCTAACCTGGAGTGACTCTTTAAAAGTTGGCCGTTTAAACAAAAGCTAACAGTGGTGGTGTTGTATTGGTGGCAGTGATGGTGATGGCGGTGGGGGCGGCGCGTCGGTAGTGGTGTTAGACTGAGTGGGGGATGTCTGGAGGAGAATCTGGGGGATGGTGTTAAGGGGAATATGAAAAGTTTTGACCTGAAGATGCACAGGTTAGGAACAGATCGAAAAGAAGAATCCGTCGGTCAACTGGCTAAACCAGCTTTACCTGTAAATTGTCTGTTTAGATGGTGTGTGTATGGGTGCTGTGAATGCAGGTTGGAATGTACTTCTGCTCGTCTCCAGTGACCTCGATGTCACTGGTTAATGGTCATGACGACAGACGGCGGCAGCTCGTCGTTGGAACTCAGCTTGGTGAAGTGCTGTGGCTACACTGGATCGTCCCATA
>Ga0209679_1000923_pt1 | contig 11652 bp, 6 predicted proteins | sample WorMetHEROISLAND_4_FD_187408 | JGI IMG/M metagenome (GOLD analysis project Ga0209679, IMG submission 187408) | Marine gutless worms symbiont microbial communities from Max Planck institute for Marine Microbiology, Germany - Olavius sp. 2 HERON... ...
AAGTTTCGTCTCGATCGGCCCAGCCGTTTGGCCGGCTATACGGAACATAGATCATGACAAACAGACAAACATATCGCCTTTTATTATATAGATAAATACGACTGCGAGACATGGACACTACTCGCTGTCGACACGAAGCGTCTGTAAATGAAATACCAACGTGAAATAACGAAAATCCGTTGACAGAGCCACGTCCGCAAATACGGAAGCCACCACCTCAACCGGTCTCGGTCCAGTTATTCATTCATTCCCCGTCGGATTTCAATATTCGGCCACTCGTCTAATGCCCGGTTTCCGCCATTCCGTCGCCGTTCTTCCGTTGCCGTTTCGCCGTTCTGCCGTTGTAAAATTCCGTTGTTCTGTAAAAATTACGTCGTAAGAAAATTCCGTACAGCCGGAAACAGCAAAAAGATATGCAGCGGCAGCGGCAACGGTGTACGGAAACGGCAACGGCTAACGGGAACGGCGAAACGGCAACGGAAGAACGGCAACGGGATGGTGGAAATCGGGCATAAGACACGCCAGCTCATCAGTCTGCGGTGTCGTATCATATCGACCTCATTCAGCCGCCATCGTGACCGAGGTTGGAGACATTGCTCCGGCCGTCCGCAAGCAGACGACTGGACCATAAGAACACACCGCCTGCTGATTTATACAGACGGGCCGTGTCACGCGGTCATTCGTGGTCGATCGCTGTCTGCCGTCCAGATGTGCGTGGACTCTTTCTGCCGTCGATGCTACAAAAAGTGTGTGCAGTCCACGTGCTAATCAGTCACCGAATTGGAACGCCATCTCGATGCTGCGACAGGCTTTTGGCCGCTTACGTTTCTCTGACTGCCTTTTTTGTTACTGAAATGAAGTCTATTTTACTGAAACAAGCACAGAAACTTAACATCTAATCGATAACATCATTCAGCAACTCTGTTGAGTAGTGGCGATTACGGAACAATTGCACATTCTTAGCTGGCTGGCTTCCACTGATGTATGACAAAAATCATTCTATAAACACTATTCCAGCAGAAAATCAGTTTATTTAAATTACCCCAGTCAAACCGTCGCAGCCATAGGTCAAAATTGATAGCGTAAAGGATTCAAATAAAAACAACATTGGCATCTCATGATGCGTGAACACGTTTAGTGTACGAATATGCTGCATTAGCAGCAGCATAAAATTCACGAACAACCCATGAATAGTCCATTTACAAGTACCTGTCCCTGCCCGAGATAACGCAAACTCTGAGGTATTTAACCTGATCACTCCAAGCAACTTTACAACCATCAGTGATTAATTTTGCGACGCCCGTCTATTGGCTACGGCCCTGCACCCTTGCCACAGACTGGCGTCACATTTCGGATGTCAGAGGCGGTTCCCACAATGTCGTCGTCGGTGCGACGCAGCGGACATATCGATCGAATGGCCGGAGCGAACGCTGAGCTGAGCAACTGCTGCTTTACGTGAGATTACTGACCGTCGGTTCTTCCGTCGCCACCCGCCGGCGTCTCGACCGGCCGCCGTGAAGTTGCGACGTACGGCCGACGGTGGGTACGGATCTCGCAGCCCGGAATGAAATGTGGGAGCGTATGGAAGGCCGGATTCAGTCGATTTTGCACATGAGCGAGAAAAATCGACAGGGGCGGTTCTAATCCAAAAATTCTGGGGGTGGGGCATAGCCCCATCAGCCCCTTCATCGCTGAGTCCATTTTCTCCGTGAAACGAGGGCCAAGGACCGAGAGCGCGGGTGTGGTGCTTGGGAGGAGGCAGCGACAGCGATCCCCCTCGCCATCAGCTAGAGATCTGGGGAGCGCTGTAAGGAGCCCCGGAAAATTTGGATTTTGGAGCATTTTAGGACCTCGGAAATCATGTCAGAACGGTCAGCTAGCTATCGAATCTGACGGAGGGGGGCAACAGGTGAATCTGGGCTGGGGGAGGGCACGTGCCCCCTGCTCAACGTAGAACCACATCAACCGCTCCTGAAAATCGAACCCCAAAAACGACGCAGAACGTCCTGTAATGTGACAGGCCTTGAGTTTTGATTGACTTCGACTTCCGCCAGAAGTAGAAATGTCACGCATGATCAATCAATCAATCAATCAATCAATCAATCAATCAATCAATCAATCAATCAATCAATCAATCAATCAACCAATCAATCAATCAATCAGTCAATTAATCCACCAAATCTAATATTTGTACGGCGTCACTTAAACTGAGTTTTCAGAGGAGCATCCCAGAAATAGGCTTACACAAAGAGCCAAGTCGTTAGGTCCGACCTGAACTGTTCACGACTAACACGAACTTCCTGGAGAGGAGATGGCAGCGTGTTCCAGATCTGAGCTGCCAAGACACAAACTGCACGGTCGATAGCGCCCGGCCCGAGTGTGAGGCACGATCATGTCCTCAGTCTCACGGTCTGCTGAGCGAAGTCGGGAGAGAGAGGCGACAAAAACGATCGGTATAGCACGCTCGGCGAAAAAAATGACGAAAAATCGCTCCAAATATTTTCAGATTTTCTAAGCGTTTTCGTACGGTAACTGATCTCAGTGAGAGTGACGAAGACGTCAGATTTAGTAAAAAAAACTACAAAGTCTAACTCGACACGAGATGTCGAGTACTGTATGCTTCCGCCTGTACAGTGACGGTTCTAGCATGTTATTCCACTGTGAACTTGAGCTGTGACCTTTTGACTCCAAAATTTTACGCACTCATCTCTGTCCCATAATACGTCATTGATATAAGTTTGGTGAAAATCCGACAAACACTTTTCAAGACATCATGTTAACAAGCCCAGAAAGTGCTGTTTCCAGCATACTTTTATTCCACCGTGACCTTGACCTGTGACCATTTGATCCCAAATTGTGAAGCGTTCATCTCTGTCCCATCGTGCATCGTTGACGTAAGTTTGGTGAAAATGTGTCAAATACTCTACGAGAATATCGTGTTAACAATATTTCAGGACGCACACACGGACGCACGCACGCACGGACGAACAGGACAAAAACAGTATGCCCCGGCCACACGAAGTTGGGCGGAGGCATAAAATAGGCGACATACGTTGGGACAGTTTCATTTAGCGCCCCCTCTCCGAATCACGAAAAGACGCGTCCCCTGTCCATGGTTTACGCTCGTGGCTACTGACGTAAGACGTTGCCGATCTGCGCGCGTCGTCATCAGACCTGGCGGGTATTTGCCGCGGCCCCGGCCCCGGCCCCGGCCCGGCCGGCTGCAATATACGCCTACGGACCATACGGACGAAATTGCGGGTCGCGCTGCATTAAGTCGGCGATGATAACGTCGCTTGAAAGGCGCAGAAATTGCCGACGTCCACGACCGCGTCAGCTGTCTCTGCCGGGAGTGTCCGCCGGGATCGGAGTGGTCACGTGAACGCCTGGCGTCTCGGTTTTGCCGGTTCTAATAAAATAAGCAAGTATACCGAGAAAGAAAGAGCAATTTATACTTTGTAACTTGCGCTTGTTGTCGGCGAGAGGCTTGCATAAAAACGTTGCACAGACGTTGCACGAATGTTTCAGGCCCTGGTTACATGTAAAAATAAAAATGTTTTAGCCACGGGCAGTCAACGGCTACTAAAACATGTGTGCAACATTTTTATTTCACATGAAACCACAGTCTGAAATTTTAAAAAAAAGAGAACGGGTGGGGCTAGCAGTCAATTAATGTTACGTAGTGCGTCGCTGGGTAGAATGACGCCATTATCACGTAAGCCGACGACACGCTGGGTCATGTTGACTGCAATAACTTTGGCTCATGTATATTTAGGACATGCTTGATTCCGCTAATTTTTTGCAAGATTTATGCAACAGTTCTGTTTCTCTTGCAGACGCAGTTATATGTAGGATGAAAAAAAACATTTTTATGTTTTTACATCCTCGGCGATGTCTCGGCATAGCCGCGCATGTGGTCGTCGTTGGCTAAAACATTTGTGCAGCATTTTTACGGGCGTCAGCATAGCTTGCTATACACAGCCCTACGGTCGGGTTCTCCATCTGTCTGTCCGTCCGTCCGTCTGTCCGTCCGTCACACGCCGGCACTGAGTCAAAACGACGCAAGCTAGGATCATAAAATCTTCACCAGGGACAGCCCAAGGACTCTAGTTTTGGCGATAAAAAGTTCATCCACAAATTCGAAAGGGTTCACCACTAGCGTTGGCGTTAAATGAGAGTGGGGTAGGAAAAATTCGCAATTTTCAGCCAATAAGTCGCCGTATCTCACAAATGGTGCAAGATGTGACCGAAGTTACCATTAATAGCTAATAGGAAGTCGCGTACGCCCTTTCGATTGGTGCCAAAATCACCGACCTTGGATGACCTTGAGCGGCTAGCTGATACGCACTCTATTGTAGAAAAAAAATGAGTCTTTCGGAGCTCACCACAAAAAATTGAATTAAGACAGACCCATACTATCAGGAGCAAAAATGTAGGCCAATGACTCTAGTTTCTGGCGGTATAAGGTTTCGCGGAGGTTTCCTGGGGAGGGGACGTCAAACGATAGTGGGGTTGTCGAGAATGGCAATTTTCAGCGTTTTTGCTGGCTATTTTTCGGAAACTTTAGAGATGAGGCCAGCATTATTATATAGCGACACGCAGTCCATCGTCAGCTTTTTAGTGATCCAAAAATTCATGACCTTGAATGACATTGAATGGCTATTTCTCGTTAAATCTGTTTTCGCGCCGGTTTGGCTGGGTCGGACAGTACGACTTTCGAAAAATAATTGCGTGAAAACTAATGAAGATAGACACATGATGTCAGCGGTCCAAATCTTCAGCAAGAACTCTAGTTTCTGGCATATAAGGCTTTTGCGGACAATCGTTCGGGTTCTCTAGAAAGAAGACGTTAAAGGACAGTGGGGTCGGGCGTTAACGCTCGTCTTGAACATCTTTTCTTGGCTTTCGAAAACATTGCGTAAAATGAAATACAGACAGACCCATATTACAGCAGCTGTCAAGTAGTTCAGGGACTCTAGTTTATGACGATATGAAGTTTATTCGGGTATTCACTGGGGTTCTATAGAAAGAATAAATCAAACGACAGCGGGGTCGCGCGTCATGCGCACGTGCTGCGGTCGCATGCTGAAGTATTTTGCTGTGTGCGTAACAAATTAGCCGGATCATCGGACGTAGGTTCCACAGGGATGATAGACGTAGATGTAGGTCATTACGGTAACTTTGCTACAAAGAAGTGCATTGCTGACGCCCCGTTTCTAAGCGGTGGGTGAGCTTCTTGTTATTTTACATTGTAACCACTGATTATGCGGCGTATTCAGTCTGCGCTGCGAGCCAGTAACAGTGCCTTTCAGAGAGGAGGCTGTCGCCGAACACGTAGATTAGCGCACAGCACAGCACATCCCACGAGGTTTATTCACTCGCTGTCAGTCGTATGTAACCGTCATTCAATATTTACAAAAGCTTAGAAACACGACGGCGACGCGGGACAAATATCGTGGCTTCAGCAACAGGTTAACTTGTGCTCGATCACTCGACGTCACTGAGTGACGCGTGACAAGATAATTCGCACGCTTTTATGCCATTTAACCCTACAGATCCTGCAAACATCCTTCTAACCATTGACTATTGGTAACCCTTTATAGACTGCCGTCGCAGATACTGGACATGCACTATAGTGTTTTTCGGAAATAGTGTTTTCATGCTCGTAAGTTTTCTGTTTCATTTCTTATTCATTAATTAACAGCGTCTTAGCATGGCAAGCTGTGCAAACGATGCTATGGCTACGGTCGGCATGTCCGTCTGTCTGTCCGTCACACACTGGTATTACGTCTAAACGACGCAAGCTACAGGATCATGAAATCTTCACCGACGGAGAGCGCCAGGACTCTGTCTTGGCTTTATAAGGTTCGTCCATAAATTCGAAAGTGTTCACCCCGAGCGAGTCAAGAAAAGTTGCAATTATTTTTTAAACTTTTTTGAAACTAACGGGACATCAAACAGACATTTTATGAGACGGCTTGACCTCTGTCTACAAATCCACCCGAACTACAGATTTTTTAATAACAGGTTTTGACTTCGTTTTCAACGTACAGTACATAGTGTGTCAAATATGCATGTCATATGCATACACGTACGTATACGACGTACGTATATACATCTTTCCATTGTCAACAAACTGCTCATCCGCATTCGGTGCCTATTATTACACCTGTGAAGGTTCGTATCCGTCGTTGCAGTCTAAATAATTAACGTTTGATATACAAAGACATCGCCACTGTTAGCAAACGCCGCCTACCGTACACAGTCGCTGTCGAGCCTGGTTTGCTGTTGCAATTAGTAGATCAAAGGTGTAGGCATGTGACTGATGTCTACTGCAGGGACAAATTAACGAGTTATTTTTGGTCGCCCTTCGTGTAACGGAGAACGACCGTTATGCGCCGTTAGTCAAAAAAGTATGCCACCGAGTTTTGTTATAACCTTATCAAATATTGGCCGATTTCCGAAATTCTTTCACTGTCATATTTCACAAGAAATTTGCAATAAAATCATTTTCATTTATTTGTTTATTTATTTTCACTGACAGGCTCGAAGCCCAAAGAGAAATACAATATCAAAAAATAATAATATACCACCTCAACTTAATCGCGTAGCTGCACTACCTTGCGAAATTAATCGATGAAATTTATCACGTGATGAAATTTAACGAACATTTTAAACAGTCCAAGACTCCATAAGTGAAGGTAATTTGTTTCACAATAATAGCGTCACACCGAATGTGTTCAAAATGTCTACCTTTCACCAGCACACAACCTTTAAGCCCATCTTGCCGTTCGTTATGCATAGTTCTAGCTCTACCACTACCATTTTCTGCCGTTTCCAATGGAATTCTCTCACAAGTCTCCGTAGTCTGTAAGTCCTTAACCAAGTACAAATTCTTAACAGATGCTTTATCTTCTTCAGTGAAAACCATTTCAGAGGCTTTTCATAGGATTTTTCACGTTTACAAGAAAATCGTTTGCAAATAATCACAAATAACACAGCAAATTTATACCGCAAGTTCGGCTCCGTTAACAGCCAGCGCTTCTAACTAACCGGTTCAGCATTGGCAACAGTCTTGGTAATATATGGCCTAATATCACGCAGAACTCGCCGTTTCTTCTCTAGGGATGGCCGTAACTATTTCCAGTACTCATTACACCTACCCACGGAGGGACGGCCAGGCTGAGGCAAAGAAAACAAACGGAACTGTTTTACTGCTCGTTAAAAGACTCGATCGATAATGTTGCTACTGTCATGCAGCTCCTTAAATGACACTGTTTGCCATCGACCACTGCCGTGACAAGTAGAGTGACAGATGCGTTAACGCCGACGATTGACTATTAAGATGTAATTTTCTGGTAGTGCGTAGCACGACAGCTCACGAGCGTTTAATTATCCGTCTGTCTGTATGGGTATCCGGACAAAAGCCCACACGGACAAAAGCCCATAGGACATAAGCCCACATGGACAAAAGCCCACAGGGATAGGTCAGAAGCCCACATTTTATGTATGAACGCGTTGGTCAGCCATGGAGGCCTGGTAACGGCCTGATCAGTATTCTAAACATTCGTCTGTGTGTCCGACTGTCCGTGGACGGCCCAGGATACGCGAAGCTTGCGGAACATGAAGACGACTCTGTTATTAAATGTGTGGCAAACTGTGCAGTTGTGTGCACAACCACGCACTACCAGCATATCCATAACCGTTTTAACGAGCAGCGGCAGTAGCAGCATCGTCATCGACAAACAGAACGACAGCGGCCACTTGTTCTATGTTGCCTAACGATTGCGCATCTGACTCGTAACCGAATAGTTGCCAGATTAAACTTCTCACGCGGTCCACAGCAGGCAACAATAAGCACGTTGCTAACCTATTAACGTGTGCTCAGACCAACGCAGCCTCCTACCCTCAGCTGGATGGAAAATAAGTAGTAGATTGCCTAGTGTCCCGGGGTAGAGGCATAGCGCGGCAGATTAGTTTGGTGGTAATCGTGGTATTTCTGCACAATGAGCTGCGGTACCATTAGCTTTGTAATAGCCAGCATTCGGACAATTAGCTCCGGTTTATTTTTATCTCATTCCGTCGTCGACAAACCAACCGGTCGGAAACAGCATGACCGTGGTTACATGTAAAATAAAACATTTGCAACACATTTACGAAAATGTTTTAGTGTTTTATTTTACATGTAACCAGCGTAAAACATTTGCAAAACATTTGCAAAAATGTTTTAGAGGCGGTTACATGTAAAATAAAACACTAAACCTTTTTGCAAATGTTTTACCGTGTTGAACACATGTTGAAGATAGGAGGTGGTTACATGTAAAATAAAACATTTTACAACATTTTTTACGGCCACGACATAGCCGCGGGAAGTCGACGGCCCTAAAACATTTTTGCAAATGTTTTATTTTACATGTAACCACGGTCTAATACTCACGGCCTCTGTTCTGTTCTTCGTATTACAGTGCAGTTGCCAGGCAAATATTCCAGAGCGGTGTATACCACGTGAGCAGTATCTCCGCCAGGTTTGAAGATCACGTGATCAACCATTCTTCAGTTATGTGCCTGCGTGTCTCCGCCACGGTATCTCCGCTTTATGTCCGGTATATGACAATGACCTTCAATCATTCGTCCTACTCTTGCACGCATGCATGCACGCATGCACATTGACCAATGACCACTATAAGTGAGAAGAAATAGCACACCATAGAGGCACCCCATAGTGACAGCATTTGCAGTCCATTTCTTGAAGTATTTCGCGCAGAAAAATAGTCTTTGAAAATGCACTCTTGATGTAAATGTCTTATTAGCGCTGTACGGGCGTATGAATCGCATGAAAAAAGGTGTTATAGTCTACGATGTTATACTCATCGAGTCTACGATGCTAATTTCCTGTTCAAGGCAGACATCCGTAATTCACTAATTCTACGTTGTGTTGATATCGCGATGTGCACATAGTTGGGTGGTATCGTCATGTGATAGTTGAGTAACGACCCAGAAAACAGTATTATAGTACAAAGAACAGTGCTGTCACGAGTGTAAATTGGTGACTACCGGTGTTAGGACATTGCAGAATAAGACTTCTCGTAACGTGAGAGCTACATATCGTACAATAGAAGCTGCGAAAAGCATATTAAGAAAATAATATAAGTTTTATGAAGCAGTATTTTTGTCGACTCTTCTGCATGGCCTTTAACAGTAACATAAATGAGATAACTGGAAGCAGATCATCACAGAAGCAAAGAATCATATTGCGCGTTTTCTGGAAAGACAAAGCGCAGAATTTGTACACAGAATACGCTGCGCGTTAGAGTTAATAACTAAACTATAAACGATACGCGAGAGTATTTTCTCTCTACCTAGTGTACAGCCGACCGCTGAAGACTGTGCACGGTTTATCGGCTGACTTGATTTTGGGCCCGGCATGTTTGTTTTTATTCTTTTTTATAATTTTACTAGCTTACTTAGGGTGTGTTTTCGTGGCATTTTTTATTTGTCTGTTTTTTTCTGTCTATGATGCACTCCGTGTACGATTTAAATAGTAATAATAATAATAATAAAGTAACAATTAATAAAGAGGTCAGATCTATGAACTGGACAACAAAGCACTGCACGTATAACACACCGAGAGAGGAGACTTCGCTGGCTCGGACACGTGATACGAATGGATCACTATAGCGCATACCACAGCAAGCGTTGTACTGGGAGGTTCTCTATAGGACTCAAGAGACGATAAGGTCGACCGCAAACAAACTGAAGGAGAACAGTAAACAAAAACTTTCAAAAGAGATGAGTCTCACCTGGGAGTACGCAGAGTTGGCAGCTCTTAACAGAAAGAATTTGGCGCAGGAGTGCAGCCTAATGCATCCTTCTGATGCGGGCTGAATCAAGGTCAAGGTCGACTAGAGATGGGCAGAAACAAGAAAGCATAGTGGCCAAAGAACTTAAGAGGAAAAGCGTGTCTAATGCAGACGAGCGCATGCAATTCAGGAGAAACTTGAGTTATCGTCCACGCATCTCGGTAATGAGATCGCATGCGCAGGAACAAGGAAGATATCACGCACCTGTCTTTCTCTCATCAGCTAATAGCTCTACAGAGTAGTATAATAGCCCTACACCTTCGTTTATACTGTTAGATGTAATCGTCTAATGCCTACGTGAACGCGATGTAGCTGTTTAGCTGAAGTCGAAAACCACTTTAGACGCAAACTGCGTCTTTTTGTCTGAAGACACGCAGTACGCGGTTCTATTACTTCTTATTGCATTACACCACTACCCTACCAGTATCAGTACCGGGCGGGGCAGGCAATACAACAGTAAAATAGAAAGCATTCAGACAATCCAAACCTCTGCCAACTCTCATCGTACACTGCATACTAGTTAATAGTCAGGAACACGCCATTCGCACCTTACTGTTTATGTCGTTTCGCTATTAAAATACGAGAATTATAGTATGCGTCCGTTTCATCTATAATTCATTATGCATTTATTTACTTCGCTCGGTTAAAAAAGTAAAAAAAAAATCCTGTACCGGACTTCTACATTTTACAACATTAGATCTAAATACAATTTTGTTATAGTATACCGTCTTACATACTGGTACGGTACGGGATTGGAAATGGAATGATTGGAAGTCGAAAGTCATCAATGACGCGGTTAAGTCCGCCTGAGATCGACTGACGGCAATTCTTCTGTCACTGGTCATCTCGGAATCATGAGACGCTATTAATCACAGCATCCTTCTTGATCGGCATCTGCGATACGTGAACATCCCTCATCTGGCTGCAATCTTCCGCCGCTGACTGGCCATTAATTGGCCGTAGTGGAGAACTGGAGACAAAAAATACTTCGTTAGCTCTTCGTTAAAAACTGTGCGTGCGTTTTTACTCCAAGCTTTTACGTCCGACATTCCCGTGTCTTGCCGCTAATTGTTGTTGTCAATTCACTGCGCATTCGACTATATAGTCCCGCATGAAATGAATTCAACTGTTATAACAATAATAGTAATATTCATTTCTACACCGATGTCCACAGAACGTTCCACTTTCAATTTTGCAGCAACTTTGGCAAATGTGTATAAATTTTAATAATACTTTCACTCTTGCATTCATAGATAAGCTGCGGAAAAGCTAGAATAAACATACCACCTCACCTCAAATCTGTTGCCACACCACCTAGCGAAATTTTAGTTTTGAACTGTGCAACAATTAATTACGTAAGTAAGTAAATTTATACAGCGCACAACGTCAGCGGAAAAGTCCGCTGAATCATTCATGTTAACCAGAATCACGATGTAAGATAACTATTTATGATAATTTTTACTAAAACAGAAAAATACAACAATAATCGCTGGGCTATTTATCGTACACCGTGCCAGAATACACAACGTCAGACGTTAATTTCGTTTCAGGATGAGAAACTAAGAGATATTTCTTTGTTTTATAGATCTATTTTCAGCTGACTTATTTTTCTGGGTGCTGCTGACGTTATCTGGCAGGATTGCGATATTTTGTGGCAGCGCGTGCTGAACGTTTGGCACTGCGGCATTGAAAAATGCGTCGTTAACGCAATCCTTTGACCACGGCGTGCGCTATTCAGAGCATGTTTGCGTGCTGATGGTGGATATTTGCTTAGAACGAGCACTTAGTACCG
>Ga0209679_1000924_pt1 | contig 11651 bp, 7 predicted proteins | sample WorMetHEROISLAND_4_FD_187408 | JGI IMG/M metagenome (GOLD analysis project Ga0209679, IMG submission 187408) | Marine gutless worms symbiont microbial communities from Max Planck institute for Marine Microbiology, Germany - Olavius sp. 2 HERON... ...
GCGGTAGTCCGTCGGCTTCAGTTGATTGGATATACTACAGCCTATCCGCCGTGCAGGTGTCTCTCTTCATCGTTTATTCCTCCGTTCTTGCCTCCTCATCGCATCGCGTGTTTACACCGGCGTCCACGTATACAAACATCTTGATCGCGGCTGTGACGACGTACACGCGTCTATTCCCAGAAGGCAGAGCCGGCCAGCCAGCTGTCAGCGGAGCCTGACTCTATTGTATTCCGTCACACGACAGGCACCGAGCGTTGGCATTAGAGAACTACACGGATCGTGACAGCCTGAAACCTGTGATAGCTGCGGGAAAATCAAGGTGAGGGGGCAAAATCTGCCGTAGTATCTCGAGGACGACTATACAAAACAGCCGTAACTCTGGGGACGGACAACGGTATTACGCTGCACGGATGGAGAAAGGAAATGTGAAATCATTCTCAACGAAGCAAAGTGCGATTGCTGTGATCCAACGCTGTCGCATTTTATCGTAGACCGACACGGCGACAGTGATGCCGTCTGTCGTTCATTGACGCGCAATTGTGTCCTGAAGCGTCGCCACCTAACAGCCTAAGACAGTTGGATATAGGCGTGCTGAAATAGCATAAATAATTATATTGTTCATTGCGTGTTTGTTAAGTCGACTCCTCCGATTCCTCTGAGTCGACCTAATAAAGCCTGCCTCGATGTCTGTCCGTCCGTCCGTACGTCCGTCCGTCCGTCCGTCCACAAAAAGTTTCTCCGATTCGAATGACGGTATGCTATGTGGCCCGATCCAAGGTCAAGGTCAAGGTCACGTGGCGTTGAACGTTAGAAATTCTTCCATTTTCAAAATCTATCTCGTCCGCCATTTTCAATGGCAGCTGGCAGATGACTGCTAGTTCTTAAACTAGAGGACAATGTCTAAATTTGTTCGGGCCGGATTTTTGATGCCTGTCCTAGTTTTTGTGTCACGTGACTTTGAACTTGGAAAAACTTGGCTCGCAGTAGGAGTCGACCGTCAGTCCCGCATGGGGCTAATTTTTTCATGATAAGTTCAATAAACTTTAAACATAAACAGACAGCACAAAATACACATGCAGTCACTCGGTGAATAGATGATTACACTCTACTTTGCTAACTATGATTACTTTCGCCGCCATTCAGTGAGCGATGGGAATTGTGACGCTCGGCGGCGTCACGCTGTCAAAGTGTGTGTGTGTCCGCCGCATTAGTCTCGGCGGCGAAGGTAATGCGCTGTATCCAGTGCTCTCTAGTTTACTTATTGTAAATAGTATACTGTAACAATCATGATCACACAGACGTTGAAGGGAAGTTTTGAATTAAATTTGTTAACGCTGTTGACCTTTCTTAACTGATGATACGAATTTCGAATTAACTGCTGGCATTAACGGATTAATGCCGGGTTCTTATGCTTTCTGCTATGCTTGTTGGTGTGCAGAACGACATGGACAAGTGCCCAATACGTTGCGCGGCGACGCCTAGCGAACAAGAGACAAAAAGCGGTATAAACCTCGCACATGTTTTGCTCTGTCTGTTGACTTCTTATTATCTCGTTGTCGTATAGGACTATATTTAGACTATGTGCTGGATCTGGCTCTACGGAGTTATTGTTGGTCACGAGGGCGTTAGATGAGAGTGGGTTTAGAAAAAGGCGTTTTTTGTCCAGTATAATAAGAAGCCGTGTCTCAGAAACAGTGAAAGATGAGACCCATGTTGCCACTGATTACTAATAGGAAGTCGCATAAGCGCTTTTGATTCGTGCCAAAATCAACGACCTTGAATAACTTGAACTGCGCACTGCGCACTGTGTTTCAAATGCATGTATTTTTCGGAGCCCACCATAAAATTTGAATGAATATAGACCTATACCATCAGCGGCAAAAATGTTGTCCAGTGAGTCTAGTTTTTGGCAATAAAAGGTTTGTACAGACATTTGCGGGGTTCCCTGGAGAGGGCCGTCAAACGACAGTGGGGCGGTCGACAACGGCGATTTTCCGTGCTTTTGGTCGTTATATCGTCGGAACCGTTAGAGATAAGGTCAACATGTTTATACAGTGATAGTCCCTCGTCGGCTTTCACTGGTCCCAAAACACGTGACCTCGAATGACCATCTTTACCTTAAATTCTGTTTTCACTGCAGTTTGTTGAGGTTGGGAGATAAAGACGTTCGAAGACAATTGTATGCAAACGAATAAAGACAGACATTACACTATCAGGGATTGTAGTTTCTGTCGATATAAGGTTTATGCGAATATTCGCGTGAGTTCCCTATAGAGAGGGGCGTCAAACAAGAATGATGTGCTTACGTGTAGTTGAAATCGGCTATTTTTTAGCTTTTTCGTCTGGATATGTTCGATAGTTCGAGAGTTGTTGGCACAGTATATTGTAACATTATCTGTTACAAGCTTCAAAGCGAGTGACCGAGACATGGATGACGTTGTGCCACAACTGTTGTTTAACCATTACAGTACGCTTTGCGGCTGTATAGTGATGCGACTGGTGGTCGGTATTGGTGCGAGAGAATGGAGAAATATATAGCGTGACTTGTTGCTTTGCGTTTTTTAATTGTTAGTTGTCTTTATTTTATATTTTGTTTAATAGTGATAATAAAATTATCATACATATACAATCCGCCAGCCCGTTACAGATTGGCGCTGCGAGCATGATGTTGTAATATGCAGACAGTGCAGTTGGACATAATTTTGTGTATGACAACGCGAGTAGAAATTGACGCTGTATATAGTATTGCTTTGAGTTAGATTTAATTACAGTCGTTAATCATTCTCCATAATGCCTGTAAGTTAATGGTAAAGGTATAACTGTGTTTTTATTACAACTGTAATGGCTATTTGGTTTCGGTTACGCTTGTGGATAATAGCCAGGCTAACGGGACTATACAACGAAATGTATAGCTGACACCATGTTATTACTGAGCGGTAACTGAGCTTCTTGTTAACAAGTCCTATCTAGCACTACCTGAAATTCCGGGAACTCTGTTGGCCTGGCCACCTATCCTGTAATAAGGCGACAGTCTTTCAGTCTTGTCTCATCAAGTGAAGGCGATCTCTATTCATCTTCTCATCACGTTCACCAAAATCATAAATTTACGCAATACGGTACAGATTTCATGTGTCATCGCCATGAATTAATATTACCGGTAATATTAATATTAATACGAATACGAAATCGGCGTAATGACAGGCTTTAAGTTCGAATTTTTACCCTGCCCCCGGTAGGGGGACGTGGTATTGTTTTCGAGCGATTTCTTTCTTTGTTTCTTTGTTTGTCGAAGGTCAATTTGTTATCACCGGCCATAGCTATTTGGTTTGATTGCGGTCTTCTGGCAGTCCTGTGCTGCCACCTAGCGACTGAGAATGTAATGAAATTGCTGTTTTTGCCTTTGGCTACGTGGCAGCACGGGGGCGGGGTTTGTTGTGCCACGCACCACAGCTTGTGCAGGTCATTTTTGTTGTTTTGTTGTTTATCATCATGAAAATAAACACGATCCAGTTTTCCTGATCGTGTAAGCCACAAAGAAAGCGGGTTTTTCCTTACCGACGAGGTGTTTTACGCGAACCAACCAATAAACAACCAGAACAATCGAGTTTGGTCTCGGAGGAAAAAGTCGGAAGTTGCTGCTAATCGAGCATGTCAAGTTTGCTTCAATTTGCTTCTCTTCATCGTTTATTTCTCTCTTCTTCCCTTCGCATCACGTCAATAAAGTCAATACTAAACAAGCTGTGGTGCGAGGCACAACAAACCCCGCCCCCCTGCTGCCACCTAGCGAATGATACTGACGTGTTAACGCCAGTCCTCTGAGCTACGGCCGGTGATAACAAACAAAGTAACCTTTGACCCGCCGACCCGTTTACCCGAATTGACCCAAAATGTAATCAGGTCGTCCCATGGTCACTGCACACCTTCCCTGAAAATTTCATGCAAATAGTCCAGCCGTTTTCTCGTAATGTTGCTGACAAAGAAACAAAGAAAGAAATAAATCGCCCGAAAACAATACCCCGTCCCCCTACCTGGGGCGGGGCGGAGTAATCATTGAAGTACTGAAATGAAATACGATACTTGACATAGGTATTTTTCATCTGAATATTAATCTAACTTGCCTCATGGCTATAAATTCGCAAACAGACGCATATAGCAGTTATTAATAGTAATATTGTGAGCTAATGAATCCGCGTTGAACTCTACAGGTGGCTTCCGTGATGGCGCATCGAAACGTCGAAGAAATCGGCACAGACACGGGTTTCGACGTGGTCGATCAGTGCCACCCAATGCCACGCTGGCATCGGGACCATCCAGTGCCCGAGGACGTACATTTACTGTCGCAGTCGTGGCCACCGGCGACGATAGCGTCAATGGTGGGCGGAGGGGAACAACGTCGACGCCGCCAGACGTCCTGCTGACATACGCCGTGCGTACCACCAGAGACGGAGGTTTGGAAGTTCAATTGTCGTGGGATTGGGCCGCATCAACGAAAAAGAAAGTTCCCAGATCGGAAATGCTGGAGTTTACGATACATTGGGCTCGCAAAACGTGCAACGTGGACGATCGTCTACCGCACTGTGACGACCCGGATGCCTATTACAGCAACACAGTCTCGTCACGTGGTTCCAAGGTACGTGTAGGTTAAATTACGCCGGATCGATGTCGAGTGGCCGGCCGACGAGTGACATCTGCCTAAAAATTCATGAATCCACTTTGTCTAATGCTCGCCGTCACACCGTGTAATGGCGTCGTGGGTGGTCGCCTGGATGTGACGCGTTACCAGTCCCTCTAGAGATATAAACCTTGATCTGATTTAGTGGCCTTTTTACTTTGTCGCGAACAAAATTATTCCGTCGTACAGTGAAAGAGTACAAAATGAGAACAAAATAAATTATTTAAATGCGGTATTTTTAATAGACAATCACACCCTATACTAGTGCATCTGTAACGCAAAGAAACGAGACATTGCCATAGTAAGAAACACGTCAATGTCAAAGGTCAACGTTGGTAGACCAAGTAAAGCCCAGACGCAAAATGGCTTGTAACTAAGAATTGAAAGACCTAAAAGTTCAAATTTGGTGTCCAAGTTTCTTGTAAGTATGCGAAAGATAACGCACTTTAGGTCAAAGGTCACAAAACTGATACTAAATGTCTTGTAACTCAAAAAACAAAAGGTCAGTAGTTCAAATGTGGTCTACGGAACATATCAAGTATGTTCTTATGGTTGAAAGGTCAATGGTGACGGTCACTTGACATTAAAAAGCTCAGGCACAAAATTCATAATAACTGAAGAACGAGAGCTCATGCGATGTTCAAACTCTGTGGCAATTTTTAACTTCATAAGGAGCGCCAAATATCACGGACTTTCGAAGATCAAAATCATGCGGGTTAGACAACGCCCGATTTAACGTACTCAGCTGTCGATAGCCTGTCGATATGTCGTGAAGAAAACTAGTAATGTAACTGCCATTAATGGCCACTGAGAACGCCTCGTTGACGCTTCAGGAGAAGCTAAGCTTTGTTGTCGATTGGCGCCGTTGTCAACTGGATTTCTGGACGTAGGTTAAAATAATGACGAAGATCGCTTATTGATCATACCTACACAATGCATATGGTACTATGTCGATATGTTTGTATGCCTACCACGAGGAAAGGCAAAATCCTTCTGGGTTGTGTACAAGTCTAGACAACTCTGCCTCTTGCTTGTGTGATTTTCACTACACCGCGTAAGATGTAGATTTGTATAAATGTAGGCTATTTGCAAATAGCGATAGTTTCTAACAGGTGCGCTGTCGTTTATGTCAAGTGCGCGATTAACGTTCGCAACGATATACCCGCAACAAAACAGGCCTAGTTGTCCAGAAACAAAATATATTTGAGAGACATCTTTGGAACAGTTTTGTTCCAAACAAAATGATGGTGTTCATGCAAGCTCTCCGTTAAAATGGATCAAACTCATTACAGATGTAGTAGACAAACAGCCATACTCGAGCTGCTGGCAGCGCCTCCGTCGTAGCCACAAATCGTCTTGTTTGGCATTCGCTTTGTCCGTTAGATTCGATCGGTAGGTGGTTTGTCATGCTGGCGAATTGTACGGTCAACTGTCTGTCCGGAGCTCTGTAGCTTTTTCTCACATACATTAACGGCGATCGAATCTCCTGCCTCGACAACGGCGTAAAAATGATGTTGTCGACGTTAGCCTTTAGACAGCTCCTTGCCACAAGCTTTTGAATCACTTTCAATGAAATTACGAATTATAATGCGAGATTATCAAAAAGCAAAAATATAACATGACAATAGGTCGCCAGCTGTAAAAATTACCGAATACTTTCTGACATTATGGTGGGAAAATAATTGAATGCTGACGCTGTGGCAAAGCCTTGTTCTTCGTTTATTTTTTGTTCATTTGATTTGCTCATAAAAGAAATGTGTACTTAAAAACAATATATGAGAACACAGTACAGTACGTAACTAAGCTACCATTGGCTACCAGCGACCTATGGTTGCAGCCATTGTGCCAGCACCTTATTCAGGAGACCCAGGCACCGTAAATTATGCAATGGCTGGGTCATGGAGCCCTACATAATAGCAACTGGAGAGATAACTCCGGCCGCCAGCCAGAACAGGCTGTACCAAAGCAGGCCGATAGCCGGCTGCTGCTGCTGCTGTTGCTGCATCACTGAAAGTGGGTCAACTCGAGTTTGTTTGTCATTTCGCGCGACGTTTGAATTGTCGAACTAGCAAAACGTAGCAAAGTGTAATTAGTGTACAGTGTATAGTGTTGTGTATGCGTCATGAGCGTTTCGTTGCACTGCGTTGATACGTAAATTGCGTTCTATTGCGTTATTATCGTGGAGTATCTATCTGTCTGTCGTCAGCTTGTGGAATACAACATGGCCATGTGTGGTGTACTCGTCCTATAGAGATCATCGCGCTGTTGAGCTGCGCCGTGGATACTCGTTGTCTGTTACACTGTTGAGATTGTTTGTTCAGTACGTGTTTATTATGGGGTTCAAGTGTGCTGCTTACGGATGTAAAAGTGGATATGCCACTAATACTGATGTTGATGGCGTCACCTTTCATGCTTTTCCGGCCGATCCTGTGTTGCGTAACCAATGGATAAGAGCAAATCCACGAAAAGATTTTAGTCCAACAAAGTTTTCGCGGATATGCTCCCTTCATTTTCGGGACTGTGACTTTATTGATGTTCGCCAAGACAGCAAGAAAAGTCGGCTGAAGATGAAGTCAGAGAAGCCTGTCAGACGGCGCCTGAGGGAAGGTGCAGTCCCTTCCATCTTCTCCAACGTCCCTGCTTATCTGTCATCACCAGCTCCAAGTCCAAGGACAACGAAAGCGATTGCTTCACGTCGGCTTGCGGACGAGGAAAGAAGACTGGAAGAGTTGGAAGCTTCGTTTAATGCCAGTGACGACATCACACAGATGACACATTTGGAGATTTCTCAGAGTCTGCAGTCTGACAGCAGTGCACCTCAGGGTTTTATTGTCAACAATGTCAACGAGTGTTTACTTATCTACATGTTACGTATGACCAATGAGGTGCCTAGAATTGTTGTCAGCATTTGTTTGAAATCTGACATGAGTGTCGTCTGCAGCCTACACGATAAGGTCGTTCCACAATCACAGTACTGCGACTTGCTGACTAATGGCCATGTGACGAAACTCTCACAGCTCATCAATCTGATGGCCAGATTGAAATCGTGGCAAGTTGACGAAAGATCCAAACAGCCATTTCTGTTCTCGACAGTGCGTTGGAGAACACTGCTGACCGTGACACTGAAGAGTTCCGAAAGCTGGACTTTATCAATGAACAACTGCGTCTGCTGCTGCATAGAAAACACGGACGGCAATATTCACCACAGTTGATGATCTTTGCTTACCTCATTATGGCGTCTAGCTCCGCGGCTTATAAAGTTCTGCTCCAAGAGGATGTTGTCAGTCTGCCGTCGGTAGCAACGTTGAAGAAAATCACACGGCGAGTTGACGCAGCTACAAATGTTGACAATTCAGCATACTTGCAGCTGAGAGTGAGCAAGCTCCAAGAGCATGAAAGAACTGTCCTGATGATCATTGATGAAATCTACGTCTCCAAACGGATTGAGTATGCTGGTGGTGACGTCATCGGACTAACAGCTGATGGGACGGTTGCGTCGACGTTGTTGTGTTTTATGATCAAGTCTGTGGCCGGTCACTACATGGATATTGTAGCCGTTTATCCGATGGACAAACTGACAGCTTCCAAGCAGCACGAATGCTACCTGGACGTCATGCGTCTACTGCACAAGACACCAGTCACCGTCGTTGCCATATCAGTCGACAACGCAGCAGCAAACCGGAAATTTTACATTGACCACCTCTGTGACGGCACACTCAAGACCAGCATCATAGACTCAACTACTGGACAGCCAATGTTTCTGTTATTTGATCCCGTACATACTCTCAAAAATGTCTACAATAACTTTCAACGACGTGGAACCTTTGAATGCCCACCAATGGAGCGTAACCTGCCAAACGGCTGTTCAGCCAATTTCAAGCATGTGACTGAACTGTTCAACATAGAATCCACCTTGAGTCTTAAAAAAGCACATAAGATCACCCCCGCTTCACTGAATCCACGGAACATTGAAAAGACATCCGTCAAACTGGCTGTGTCCATATTCTGTGAGTCGACACGTGACGCTCTCCAGTTTTATGGTAATCACCAAGGCCACCCTCAATGGAAGACGACGGCAGACTTCATCTCTCTTGTAATCAAACTCTGGAATGTTTTGAACGTCGTGGTGTCGGCCTGCTTTGGTATCGGTCCGCAGCAGGTTTACGATCCAGGTGCTAGTATATAGGTATCCATGGCTGGGTGCTGGATGTCAGGCGATTATTGAAGGCTATCGAGTCGGTGTCGTCGCGTGCTCAATAAAAGCGCTCTCGCTCCTGCCGTGGCTAATGAGTACACCGACCTCACGGTCAGCGGTGTCAAACCGCCCTAGCGGTGCCGACCCTCAACCAAATCATACAGACACTACCAGTGCATATTGGATCGTATCTCATAAAAAACCGACTATAGCTCTTCATGGGAATTCACCTCAGAGCTACGGGGCGTCAATTGCCATATGGGATCACACAATGTTACCTGCCACCCGACACAAGTGAACGCGCTCCGCCATAACTCCAGCCAACCATGCAGGATGGAAGGCTGAGTTGACCTAGGCAGCTTGATAGCGGCCCGACCGGGAATCAAACCCATTACCGCTTGATCGCAAGTCCGACGCCCTAACCGCTACACCACCAAGCTATAGCACAGCCAGTTTGATAAATTTGACCATTTGATTCGGATGATAAGAAATTTTTTATGGACTAGATACGATCGACAGATGTGGCACATACAATGAGCGGCAAAAAAGTATCCCTTAAAGTCGTTTGGCATTTTCTAAGCAACTACTTAGAATTTTCACGTGAAATTTTACACATTTATTACTTGTTCATATCCGCATAAAATGCCAAGAGGCAAACATTCCGTGAAAGTCAGAAATGACTACATGGTCACCCAAGAAATTTAATAACTTTGTCACAATTAAAAATAATACAATGACGCTTGGTAGTTTTACGCGATTATGAATGAGTAATAAGTGTGTGAAATTTCATATAGAAATTCCGAGCGGTTGCTAAGAAAATGGCAAAAACTTTAGGGGATACTTTTTTACAGCACACTGTACACTGATGATCACTCGTCTGGAAAATTTGGAAATGTCAGGGAAAAAATCTTGTCAGAGAAAAATGTTTATAGTTAACATCGTGGTTGATTCAACACCGGTGTTAGTACCATAGCAGTAGCGTAATGTTCGTGATGGTGCATTTTCGTAGCGCACTGCATTTGGCTTAGTGTTGTTAATGCTTCGGTCTTGATCAACGAAGTTACTCTACACCCGGCCCGGTTAGTACTTGGATGGGTGACCGTCTGCGGACGGGTAAACCATCTCGGTATGTAACCAGCTACCCATGTCAACTCAGCCTGGCCATCCCTCCGTGAGTAGGCGCAATGAGTACCAGCGAAAGCTGGGGCGTAAACGGGCACTCCGCACGATACACTAGCCCCGTATCCGTGGCCTCGCAATGTGTGTAAAGCTGGTGTTTGGCTGAGGGCTAAGGAAACGGAGATCAGCGCCGCCGCATGGGCCTTGTCGCTCGGGAAGGACTTTACTGTCTCAGTTATACGAGAACAGTTATTACTGTTGTATTTCATTATTATACTGTTAGTATGCTTGACATGGGTAGCCGCAACGTGTTAGTGAATTTCACATCGCTATTTAATAATCCTGGCCTTATCTCTAAAGTTTCGAAGAACTAGTCAGCAAAAACGGTGAAAATTGCCGCTGTCGACAACCCCACTGTTGTTTGACGACCCTCCTTAGGGAACCCCCGCGAATATCCATATAAACCTGGTAGAGCCATTGGTCTACATTTATGCCGCTGACAGTATGGGTCTATCTTCATTCAAATTTTTGTGGTGGGCTCCGAAAGACGCATCTTTTCTGCAATACAGTGTATATCGGCCGTTCAAGGTCATCCAATGTCGTTCATTTTTGCACCAATCGAAAAGGCGTATGCGACTTCCTATTAGTCATTAACAGTAACTTTTGTCCTATCTTGCACAGTTTCTGAGATACGGCCCTTGCTCGGGGTGAACCCTTTCGAATTTCTGAATGAACTTTTTATCGCCAAGCGTTATCCGTCGGTGAAGATTTCATGATCTTAGCTTGCGTCGTTTTGACACAGTGCCAGCGTGTGACGGACGGACAGATAGACAGACAGACGGACAGACGGACGGATAGCTAATTGTTGCTTATCCTTTTACAGGGCTCTGCGTGTAAAGCTATGCCGACGCCCTGTAAAAAAGGATAAGCAACAAATTTAGCCATTTGAAAATCGGCTTAACCGGGTTAGGATTTGTGCAAGTGTTCTGGGCAAGTTGTATATTCGCTGCAGCAGCCAAGACGTGAAACACGGGTAACAGATTTTTAACTGTACTACATGTATAATGACCTGACAGTGCAAATATAACGTGGATGCCGTAACAGTGTCCACGTATATTATCGTCATTTTGCTATTGCTTATTGCAAGCGTCATACAGTGCCACTGCGGCAGCCGGCTAGGGGCGACACGGCAATCGATATCAATGGGCATTTACTGGCGCAGCTGCTGCATCTACAGGTACGGTGGTACAGAACGGATGTGACCCACACGTGGCACCGTGCGGCGCCATACACTGTCAGCCGATCTCAGCCACTGCAGGTGTGAGCTGACTGTGACGGCAGGTCTATCAGGCTATTAATTCCGATTTTATGCAGTATAACGCTTCATTTTTCGAGACGACGATTGGCTTTCCACTGTGCAAGAAATCGAATTCATTCTACCCAGGAGTATATGTCCGTATATGTGATGCATGCAATTTCGCAAATGAAGCACCAAAGAACATTGAAACAGCAGTACTACAAATCTCGGTAATACACACGCACTAGCTTGCTTGTCACACCATTTCTCATCCGCTGTACCCTCCAGTCAGCTTCGTAACATACAGCGATCAGTGAGTAAAATTAAAATACTAGAAATATGGGGCAGAGCCCAACGTAAGGCCGCCC
>Ga0209679_1000925_pt1 | contig 11648 bp, 2 predicted proteins | sample WorMetHEROISLAND_4_FD_187408 | JGI IMG/M metagenome (GOLD analysis project Ga0209679, IMG submission 187408) | Marine gutless worms symbiont microbial communities from Max Planck institute for Marine Microbiology, Germany - Olavius sp. 2 HERON... ...
ATTGACATCCATCGATTCTACTTTCGTAATAAACCACCTGCCAGTATATATGTATAGGATTAACACTTGTTTAATTTACTAAACGTTTAAAATACAACCACTAGCGCTCAAAATTTAGAGCGCATCGCGCGGTCTTCCCTGCGACAGCACGGCTTTCTTGTTAGGTTTTAATGTGCGAGGACCGGACACAAAATTGCGACCCATAAGACATCCATCTAAACACCGTATCTTAGAGATAAATCGATTGAGGGAACGTCATTAAAGTATGATTAAACTCGATATGATTCAAATTGTTGAGTTCTAACTTCTGAACTTTTAAAAAATATGTGAGTGAGAAAACTATTACTATTTTTAGAAACAAAAAAAATCTTAAAGAGACCTAAAATTTGGACTTTTGGGTTTTGTAGGTTTTTTAAAAACCTGAAAAACCTAGATTTTTAAAAAGCGACTTCTACAGCCCTGAACCACGGTCTAAGCCACTGTATAGTGCCCAGGCCGATTGTTCACGAAGGGCAAGCCTGAATGATCTCGATGCAGTATTGTCATAGTACAGTAAAAGGCGCCGTAGGCGCCTACGGCGCCTTTTACTGTACTATGGTATTGTCTGCCAGGTCCGTCGAGTGTTACGAATCACATTAGGTACTCCATGGCACCAGATGCGGCTGTCGGCTGCCACTCGCCAGAACTATCTTACTTCAAACAGGCTGTTATTCAATCATGATTCGGAGAGATAGCACAGATGAGACGATACGATCGCCGTAGTCTGCTCCTAACCGGCCAAGCTCAGGCTTTTAACATGTTAAGCCGGATACGACGACGTCCAGATTTCGTTTGTCAATTTGTCAACCAGGGCACACGCGGCTTACGAAACCATTTTACTGTATATACTGCACATAGGAAGTTTACTTTGACCAAATTTTCTCACTACACACATTTACTGTCTTCACATAATTCGGATTAAACTTTCTCGTTGTTTCCTATATATCTACTATGTAGCGACTAAATGACCTCGAATGACCTTGAGCACTCGTCGGAAGTCCGAAAGTCTCTCTAAGGATGTTCAACTTATTAGTGGATCGTTTCATTACTGTGAATTATTGCATTACTTTCTTCATCATTGCTGTGATATAATATTTGCGACAGAGAGAGAGAGAGGTGGTCTCAGGTGGAAATGACCTTTAAAGGTTTTGCTGATGAGCAATGGTACCAATCGATAAAGCGTTTAGGCCCTCGACTTCTTTATGTAACTCGGTAGTATTCAATGTTATATGACATCCACCGTTTGTTAGCTGCAGGCAGAGTCTGTAGTTGCTAGAATACCCTTTTACCGCGCAATGCACGTAGTGCTAGCGCGGTATTGCTATCGTAGGTCGTCCGTCAGTCTGTCTGTCTGTATTGCTGATGTCACTACCGTGAGCAAATAGGTCGGACTAGTTCGAAATTAATTACACGAATAATTAGCTAAAGTCTTAAAGAAAAGTCCTAGGAGCGACAACATCGGCAATCGCAATCTAGTCCAAGGGGAGCCCCCTAATATTCGGATGGAACAGATGAGGTGGGGTCGCTCTTCAGCAAAAAACCTGCAATATCTCGGAAACAGGGTAAGATAGGACCGAGGTTACTATTACCAACAGCAAGTCGCATACGCGCTTTCGATTGGTGCCAAAATCAACGACCTTGGATGACCTTGAAGGGCCAATACGCACTCTGTTTCAAAACACGTGCGTCTTTCGGAGCCTATACCACTGTGAGCTGTGACAGTACCACGAAAATTTGAATGAAGATTAAACCATAGGCCTACTATCAGTGACGAAGATGTAGCACTATGACTCTAGATTCTGGCAGTATAATCAGTGATGTGAAATATCATGATTTTTTGGCGCGAAATATTTCATGAAATATTTCGTGAAATATTTCTGAAATATTTAAAAAATTTCAAGACGGACTATGGGAGCAGACTGTATATTCCACTGCAACAAAGTAAGTAAACCAGTTAAAGGTAAGTATCTGTTGTTATACATGAATACCGTAGTAAGCTTATTATGTATTTCCTGCGAACTTTATATATTATTTCATATACTTTAATCACGTTTCAAAAGTTTTAAGTCACTTTATAAGGAAAATTAAAAGTTTCGTGAAATACTTCAAAGACCGGGTCCTGAAATATTTCAAAATTTCCATGAAATTTTAAATATTTCAAAGTGAAATATTTCATCGTGCATCCCCATTCCCCAAGTATAATGTTTATGCGGATATTCATGGGGTTCCCTGGACAGGGGGCATCAAACAACAGTAGGGTAATCGAAAACGTGGATTTTAGGGTTTTCGGACGCTACCTCTTCGGTACCTTAGGAAATGAGGCCAACATTATTATACAGTATTATTAAGTCCCTTGTCGCCTTTCCATTGACCCCAAACTACATGACCTTTAATGACTTTGAACGGATTGAATGGCCATTTTACGTTAATTTTTCACTATTACGAACTGCCATTTGCTAATTATTTGTTACGTGTGTACAGCAGAGTTTGTTTACATTACGCATGTGACCAGCGCAGAAGTGCGGGTAGCGGACTAGCGGATCGTGATCCGCAAAATATTTGGAATCCGCGGAAAACTGTGGATCTTTCGTAGACGCTACATTGTCGGAACCTTAACAAATAAGGCAAACATTATTATATAGTCTTACGTAGTGCCTTATCGCCTTTCCACTGACTCCAAAACACGTGACTTTGAATGACCCTGAAATCCTGAATCGTATTTTGTGTTAAATACTGTTTTGCGCTGGTATGTTTGGAGCTAAGACGTGATCTTGAAAACGAGTACGGCATACCATTCGTGTATAATATATGGACACAGGCATACGTAAATCTAGGGAAAATTTACATAAATCTTGAGAACCATGGGTGTAGAGTCATTGGGCTATATCTTCTACGACTTCCTATAAGTCATTATTAGTAAGTAAGTAAGTAAGTAAGTAAATGATTTATAAAGCGCCAAAGTCTGAATGAACAGAATCAGGGCGCGTAGTAACTTTGGTCCTACCGGTATCTTGCCTCGTTTCAGAGATAGGCCCCGTTTCAGCGCATTAGAGGTTTTCTTAAGCGGTATGCGCTATATAAATCCACTTTACTTACTTAATTACTTACTATTATAGGCCTATTGCAGGTTTCCCCGAGAAGAGCGACCCCACCCCTATTCCACCCGAATTTTAGGGGTGTTCCCCGTGGACTAGATTGCCGATGTTGTGGCTCCGAGGAGCGAAGACCCTAAGCTAATTATTCGTGCAATTACTTTCGAACTCGTTCGTAACATATGCCCGCTGTCCTGTCCCTCAACGTCGCAGTCTCGCAGACGAACGGATGGACCGTAACGGCATGGTTCCATTTCGCAATGCAACGACAGTTAGATAGACCGGATGTTTACAGTTGTTGTTGTATTTTTTATTTTATTTTCATTTTTTGTTACGTTATTTCAAGCATATAATACTCACCAATAAGGTATCGAAAACACTGAATTATAAGGTGTCGTTATAATCGTAAGTGTTGTCTGTTTTTGCTGTTTATTGATGACCGTGACCGAATTGAACTTACACAGTTATAGGATAGGAAGTGTGACCTAGCAGAGACGCTAAGACCTTTCGTTGTGTTTCAACTCCGGCAGTAACGGACACACGTCCATATCCGGATACTTACCGAAGAACCGAAAAACTCAGCATCAAAAGTCATTCACTGCAAGAACTGTTGCTCAGTGGAATTTACTAACAGACACCATCACCTACGTGATAAGAATAGTAGATAAATAGGATAACGATAATTGTAGCACTTCACTGAGTGAGTCTAAGGCCCGGAACTTGCCGCTGCTTTATCTCCAACAAGTCAGCGACACTTTGGTGTTTAAATGACAACTCTGATTTTTCTTTAAAATTTAGTTTCAGTATTAATTATTGGACTTGGTAATACACGTCCTTCGGTGCTTTGCTGCTGTTTGTTGGGTGACAGAAAGGGCATCCAGCCTGTTAAAAGTACTGCTACATGTCTCCCCGTAGCAGCACAGTGGAAGCATCCTATCTCCAAAGCAAGAACACCATCTTTCTCACAGGAGAGATGCTTCCTTGAAGCCGGAGACCAAAGCAGCCCATGCAACTATCGCAGTGTTCCTGACCCACTATGGCAGCATGGTAAGTAAGTAAGTAAATGTACTTGTACACGGCACACTTAAACAAAGAGTCACAAGGCGCCAGTGGTACCAAGCTGTTCCTAGTCAGGAACACTGTCATCCTTCAGTGCTTTGATTCTTTGATTTGGTGAAAGGAAGGGAGTCTGGCCTGTCAGAGTACTGCCGTAACATTTCCCAAACATTTACTTTTCAGGACTGGCCAAACCTGGAGTAACTCCAGAAAAATGGTCCAGTTAAACAAAACTTGAATGTGTGTGGGAGACTTTGGCTGCGTTCTTTTTCACTCGCTCAGATCGCTGTGTACTATTTATGTCCACAGTTTTGAAAAGCTCCTATCATTTGTTAAAATGTGTATTTTGTACTGGACCATCTGCTTGGAACGCTCTTTCTGGCTCTCTCGAGAGCAGTACACTTTCTCTATCTACTTTTAGTTGCCAGCTCAAGCATATTCTACTTCTTATTCTACTGGCACAGTGAGCACATTCCACATTTACAGTTAACATGCTATTTAAGTTACTTAGTTACTTACTTACCTGAAGGGACAGTGTTGTATGTGGGTGCTTTTTTGGCAGATGCAGACGAAATCCAGTGAACGTGAAGATATCACGAAACTGCTGCACGATGCATTTGTGCGTATATGTCAGCTGGCAATCGCCGACTGTGGAGTGTCAGTTGCAGAGTTGACATTGTATCTTAGTGTGCAGCTGAACACCGAAGTGCCTCAGATTTTCAGTACCACACTGGCAGAGACCGTTAGATCACCAGTCGTTAAGGACAGCCATCATGCAGAGTATTTGGCAGCCAGTGGAACTGAGGCATTGAGAAAAGGACCGTCTGTTGATGCCACAAAAGTTGACAGTCACAGAGACGAGAAGGAACCGTTTCCTTGTGACCAAAGTTTTGATTCAGCAGTACATGTGGCTGACGTCGAGGCGGGAGATTTTATCAGAAATGTAACAGTCGGATCACTAACTCCACCATATACCAGTAAGAACACATTCACACCTGCAGAAGACAGCCAGTTGTCGTCGTGTCCTTTAGGTCCCGTGAGTCCTGTAAATACTGTAATCTTGCCCGAAGACAGTCGTGACACTGTCCCTCTTGAAGAATTACTGGCAGGTGTGGGGGAGTCAAGTGAATGCAAAAAGTATGCAAGTGAAAGTCCTTCAGCATTATTGGAAAGCGGAGAAAATGCTCCAGAAGCGAATAGTGTGTGTGGAAGCAGTAGTACAGCACTGTTGAATCTCGTTGCTTCTGAAGACAGTTTAGTTCCGATAAATGGTGCTTGTACATTACCGACGCTACGGTCGTATAATTCCGATATGCTGACTCGGTGTACGACAGTGAACTGTGCTACCGATGTTGTCTATAACTCCGGTGGACAGTGTGACTCTAATAATTCATCTTTTCTCCATGATTGCCAGTTCAGCGAAGATGATGCGTGTTCAAATTCTGCCTGCATTTCTGTGGAGTCTCCATTCTGTGGTCTTTGTGAATTTGTGGAAAAGTCTCCAACAGCAGATAAAGTGTCTGGCACTGACAGTAATCAGCTAGAAGGGGAGAGGCTGTCCACTTCACAGAACAGCTCCGTGTGCAGTAGAACTGCCAATAGGTCAGCTCAAGAAGGTGACACTTCTTACGAAGATGAGCTTGTACTCAATGAGTCTAGTTCGTGTTCTGATGTCCATTCTTGCCACATAGTAGCCACCGAAAGTTCAAGTGCCAGCTTTTGTCTTCCCGTAAGCGGACAGCCAGTGAGCACTAACGCTGCGGCTTTTATTCAAGATATTTCACTGCTAAGGCTGTATCCTGTCAAATATATGCCGTGCACACTTTTCCCGGATGCATCCGATTCGTCATACTCTCAACAACCTAATGCATTGTCCATTAGTACCAGCAGCTGTGGATTAATTCCAACGAGTGCTAATAACACTGAATTTCCAAAAACATCACCAGTCTCGAGAAAAGTTGTCTCTGTAGCAGACGCTGACCGAGGCAGGTGTTTTTAGAGCTTTTTGTTAATATACTAGCTCACATCACTTTAGAAGTCTTAATTTATAGCATGCACAAGTAGGATTTGCCATATATTTGTACTAATTTTCTCTTTTTCTGTTTGATAGATTTGCATTTGCATTTTATCAGTCTGTTAAACGTTTTTTATCGTAGATTATTTCATGGCGTGAACATTTTAACAACATGTTTATTTTTTTTGAGCCTGCTTTTCGAATGATACGCCACTGCTGAGAAAAAGAATAGCAACGGACATGTGAAACGTACACAGTTATCTCAGTTAAAACATCCAGTGAATATCGTGAATATATCGCGAAACTTAAGGTTAATTTAAAACGGACCACTGTTGTGATTACTACGTGAAATTTCACAATTTTCTGTCGTATTTGTGTGTCTACACCTTCATGGTAATTTCCCCTTTTTATACTTACCGTAAAAATTCTAATAAAAGCCGGGTCTCTAATACAAGCCGGAGGTCTAAGTTGGTTGTTCTAATACAAGCTGGGTCTTCTGTTGAAGCCAGGTGCCACCTTATGACGTAATGACGCTATTATAGACGTCATAGCCGGTGCGATAGGTGAATAATAATGGACACGAGTACAGGCAGTAGTCTGAAAAAGAAAGGCACACACGATAAAAGCCAAATTAACTGCAATTGCGCACACTATATAGAAAAAAAATTATTACCCTGGTATGGCAAGTTGACAGTGTTTTAATAGAAGCCGGGGACTTCTATTAGAAGTTTTACGGTAAACGGCATGTTTTACAGATGATCTGCATGCATTGAAAGCGTATGTGGATGCCAGTCAGTTTGCTGAGGATCGAGTGAAACGATATCCTTGTATGCAGTGTAACTGTAGCTTCTCCATGCAAACAAATCTTCGTCGGCACGTCAAGAAAGCGCACTGCCAACCACTCTGGAGGCCAATCCCATCTGTTACGGGTTTAGTATCTAGTCTCACTCATACCTGTGGAGATAAATTTGAACTGTCGTGCAGTAGGATGAGTAGATGCTTGTATTGTGTTCTTGCCAATATCGCTGAGACAACCCTTGAGCTATTGAGCAGAGGTTTTTGAATCTTTCTTATTTGGTGGAACCACAAAAGTTTTCTAACTCAATCATTAATGCCAGGAAGTAGAAAAAGGTGGCTGTGGACGTCATTTCCTGTTTAATGTCAAATGGTACAACAGATCACATGCTGTGTGGCAGTTACATCAGATGACATACAGTATATACTAGGGATGAGATGTAGACTATGAATTTCTGTATTGTATTTAACATTATCCGAAATTTTTGTCTCCATTTGCTTGCAGATCCCATTGCAAAGGTTTGCGGGTGCCAGGCGTCCACAGACCGCAGGCTCCACAAGACCACTGTTCTATCTGGTGGAATTATGCATACAAAAGTGTATTAGAGAAAGTGATTTATTTCTTTTGTTTGATCCCATAAATTCGTAACAATACTGAGTTCAGTTATTATACATTTTGGCAACAATAATGATCACGGTTACAGCTTGTATTTACTGTAAAACACATTTTTCGCATGCATCAAATTTTCACGAATTTCGTGAGTGGGATAAAATCGCGAAATTAAATACCCGCGAAAATTCAGTTTGCCCATCAAAGGCCTGGTAAATACTAACAGAACACTGGGAAAATGCCAAATTAAAATACAGCAAAATTTCTACATTCCAAAATCGCGAAATTAAGATGCAGCGAAAATATAATGTTTTACAGTAGTAGCTTAGTTAATTTTAAGCAATTGCTAACGAATGGGTCCGGACCAGTTTGTGCAAATAGGCTGGTTGAGTGGTACTAGCATCTTCATGTTCTTTAGGGAATCTTTGGGGGATCTGGCTCAGAAAACCAAAAATAGTATTTGTATTTGTCAGAATGCTATTTATTTGTGATTTAATACGCAGAGAGCAAGAAACAGTGAGATGAAATGCTGAAAGTTGCACACCTAGTGGCAGAGTCGTTAGTATTTTACGGCATTTGATGCCGTCTTGTGTGTGATTTTTCGACAGGCACAACTCGGCGAGAGCCAAAGACAGAGACACCATCGAAACTTGCCCGCATTTCTTCAAAGGAGTCGTCGAGATATCGTCACAAGTGCACGATCTGTCAAGCTGCGTTCACACTTCGTACAAACCTGACACGCCACGTCCGAAAGGTTCATGACCATTCAGGCAGTACTTGACTTAACAGTGATGCCTGCAATGCATTTATTGATATAAAACTGTTATGTTAATCTGCTGGCAGACGATGTTTTGTTACCCGATGAATAAAGGTAGAGTGTTTGGTATAATTAGGACCTGCCTACTTACAATTTCGGGGCCGTTACATTTACTAGGGGCTTCGCTGTGTTTTTGTGTTTTGTTGTGTGTATTTTAGTTAAGATAGATAGTAGATAGGGTCACTGTATTTGGTTTTGTGTGTTTGTGTGTTGGTTGTTAATACCAGTGCAAGTGATTGTCTGGAAAGGACTCGTCCCCGAAATGATCTATTGTGTGTCGAGAGGGACGTTAAACTCTACTCACTCACTTAAGAAACTAATTCTTCCGAGAAAGCCGAGATGTTCTTTAGTTTCTTCCACTCCTCATTGTTGTCAAAACTCTAAGGGTTAGGGCTGTACCGGAGTTCGGCTCTGGTCAAAATCCGGCCTTTTTTACAAATCCGACTGATATCCGGCTCCGGCCAAAATTGGGCCGGATTTGAAATTTTGCCGGTTTTAGAAAACTTTTATTAAATAGTACAAATTTGAATGATTTATACATACAAAATCTATTTCCAACAACCTACGCATGAGAACCGAATACATAACCTAATTTGCGTTGCAGTTGCAGATTTGTGACTTTTGAATTATGAAATGTGAATGTTTGGATTTCACTGTTAATTGTTGGTGATAAACTGTGTGACTATGTAATATGTATTTAAAATTTAAAACTTATTGATGACTAATTTCATGGTGAAATCCGGCTCCGGCCGGATTTGCTTTACAAATCCGGCAACATCCGGCTCCGGCCCGATTTCCCAAAAGCAAGTCCGGTACAGCCCTACTAAGGGTGTAAGGGCGGGCTTCTTGTTTGTTTTGGTGAACTAATCAGTTGGTTAACTGCAGCTGCCAGTTAACATTGACGCGTTGTTGAATACCTCAGTTACGTAACTGAAGAGTTAACTCGTGAACGGAGCCACATAATTATAGGGGCAGTTGTTACTGGATTATGGTGATCACATGGTTATGTAAATAGAGTGATGCAAGTGCAGGCCAGTCAGCCCAGGTATGGAAAATGTCGAAAATATTGGATATTTTTGATGTTTTCTATATATATCGGATATTTTCGATAATTTCATTTTACAGCATTGGATTGGGTGATTTCAATTGAAAGGCTTATGTTTATTTAAGTTGTGAATTTCAGAATGGGGCTATTAAGAATAATAACAATAGCAATACCGCGCTTTGCACTGCATGCATCTCGCATCAAAAAAATGTTAAAATTATTGAAAACTTGAAATGTCTATTTTCACATTTTAGTGAGGTTTTTACATCAAGTAATAAAGTAATGTTGAAAAAATATGGAAAATATCCAATTTTGAAAATATCAAAAATAAATATATATGCGATATATATCACCGATATACACTGTGTCTCAAAAAAACCGGACCCCTGTTATATTTTCAAATAACTCCAACAATCCAATTTCAATATCAACAAATTTTGGTACAAAGAATCGTCATTAATCAGCACTTAATAGCAATTGTTACTTTGTGATATATGTTAAGAACGGAGTACCAGCTGAGGTTTTCTGGGCTTGTTAACACGATTTCTAGAAAAATATTAGTCAGATTTTCACCTTACTTACACCAATGATGTATTATCGGTCAGAGGCATTAAATTTTGGGGTCAAAAGGTCACAGTTCAAGGTCATAGTGGAATAACATGTTGGGACCGTCACTGCACACGCGGAGGCATACATTACTCGATGTCTCATGTCGAGTTGGACTTTCTGGTTTTTGTTGTGTTTATAGCGAAGGTTGTAGTGGCTGTTGCTGCTTGTTACTACTAATTTCAATTATTGTTTAACATATGTTGGTTTACATTGAACGAAAGGGGGAAATAAATGCAGAGCCGAGAGAATTATTAAGATTGGAACCAGCAGTGGCGGTTCTAGGAAAAATATTTGGGGGGCCTGGCCCCTCATCATTTGGGAGGCAACAACGGCTAAGCGAAATTTACTATAGAACCAATTAATTCAACCAGTAGCAGAACTACTGTGTCAAAAATTTGGGGGGGCCTGGGCAAGATTTGGGGGGCCTGTGCCCCCTGGCCCCAACATAGAACCGCCACTGGAACCAGCCAGCTTGGTGGTTATAATGGGCAGATTAAGGTGGTTTGGACGTGTTGAATGTTCAGTGCTGCATTGTGAAACAGTGGGGTTGACAGGGTTACAGGTCACTAGTCCAAAGGGTCACTGGTCCGACATTTGCGTCGAGTGTAACGATCAAGCGAACATTCACACATGATAGATATAAGCCATGATTCAGTCAGGCAATCACAGCATGCGCTAACCCTAAACCCTAACCCTATGACCCTTCGGACCTGTGACCCTTCGGACTAGTGAACTGTCCCCAGTTGAAGGAACTAGGCAGAGGAGACCGACGCCTGAAGAAGACCTGTGGGGACCAATGGAGAATGAGAATTGCTAACCAACCCAGGTTTGCTTGGAAAATGTCCATTAAAACAGGTGTGTGTGTGCGTGCGTGTGTGTGTAACTGACCAATTTTTCTGGAGTTACTCTAGTTTAATCAGGGCTGTAGAAGTCGCTTTTAAAAAACCTAGGTTTTTAGGTTTTTTAAAAAACCTAAAAAACCCCAAAAGTCCAAATTTTAGGTTTTTAGGTTTTTTGTTTCTAAAAATAGTAATAGTTTTCTCAATCACGTATTAAAAGTTCAGAAGTTACAACTCAACAATTTGAATCATATCGAGTTTAATCATACTTTAATGACGTTGTTCCCTCAATCGATTTGTCTCTTAAGATACGGTGTTTGGATGGATGTCTTTCTGGGTCGCAATTTTGTGTCCAGTCCTCGCACATTAAAACCTAAAAAAGTAAAAAACCTTAAAAACCTAAAAAAAATTCTTTAAAAACCTAGGTTTTTTCCAGCTCTGAGTTTCATTGGGTGCCTCAAAGTTGGAGCGTATTGTAGCAGCTCGGTGATCTTTATGTAGGCTATGCATGATGTGTTCACGTTTTGAATTTGAAAGCATTAGTGCCTTATGTTGTGTGCTTGCTTTTGTGAGTGCTGATGTTAAATAAAACATTATTGTATCGGCCTTAGCCGATATATTGCAACCGCCACGTTGGCCATTACAGCGGTTTTTCTGGAATATCTCGGTCAATTCTTAATCGATTTGCACCAAATTTGCAGGCATAGTAGTGTGCCACAAAACACGTCTCCC
>Ga0209679_1000927_pt1 | contig 11648 bp, 5 predicted proteins | sample WorMetHEROISLAND_4_FD_187408 | JGI IMG/M metagenome (GOLD analysis project Ga0209679, IMG submission 187408) | Marine gutless worms symbiont microbial communities from Max Planck institute for Marine Microbiology, Germany - Olavius sp. 2 HERON... ...
GCAGTTTACTTATGGAAATATCATACAGGCGGTATTTGGTCGAAAAATTTCTAAGTCCCGTATTTGGTCAATTTTTCACCTTTTTCGTGATTTTTCACGTATTAAATATTGATTTTGGACGTTGTAATCCCAAAAAGGCACATCCTTGCGTGAGACCGCGTCGTTTGAGCCATTGCGCGTGAAAATCCATCAAGCGGTCTGACCTGTAGGTGATTTTCTGAAAAATAAGGTATATCTCAGAAAAATATCGGTTATATTTCACGCATTTGCCGAGAAGCCCCTCGTGGACGGATTTGCACGAAATTTGGCACAGGGGGTCGCCTTCCGGACGTAATCAACTATGCCAAATTTTTTGGCAATCGGTTCAGGGATCTCCATTCTGTAGGGGATCAAATTTTGCCCTTCTCCATTGACTCAGGCTGTCGCCGTTAATACAGTGCTGCGCTACCGCGCGCCTGTGATGTATGTGTGTTAATTTTTTTAACAGCGTTAATTTTTTTAATCGCGATTAATTCTCTAACACATTAACGCATTAATTAACACGTTAATTCGACAGCTCTAAATCAAATACATGCCCAGAAGCAACGACATGGTTCTTGCACATATCGTATTATGCACATTTCGTATGTTTGTTTTTATAATACTCACTAAGTCCTATGGGCACTGAATGTTTTGCCAACAACTGCCAAACATTCCAGCCGATTTTACGCTGTTACATTGAACGATACACGTAATACAAGCAAATTGAAAGTGACAACTTGTAAACAACAAGAGAAATATGCTTAGACAATGACGTACCTTACCTACTGGCTGTATGTATATCTGACAATTATTACGTAACAATAACCCTCTTGCTCTAAAACATTCCAGCCAATTGCATTACAATCTGTCCAAGTGTCTGCATGTGTGTTTGGTCGTGTATTGGTGAAAGAAATAAGAGACGGATGTCAAGCACCAATGAGAGAACTCCACCATACAATGTTACACTGCGTACACTTTCTGCAGCATAACAGACAGTAAAAGAAGTTTGATGAGAATGTTCACAATGTGATCACTGTCAGGAAACACTGGAAATGTCACGGAATTTAACAACTGTCAGGGATATGTCATAAAACTGACCAAAAGTCAGGGCATTTATCAGATCGATCTGAGCATTTCCATAGATCGCTCAGAGCGATCTGAGCGAGTTGAAAAAGAATGCAGCCAATACGTCAGGCGGTAAATACCTTGAACTAGTAGTATTACTTAACAAAATTACTACTAAGAAATTAAACAGACCAATTGCAATGTCAGGATTATAGACGAGATCATCGAGCAGATCATCTCCATCAATGACAGTCGGTTCCTGTCATTCAACAATACATGTAATACAAGTAAACTGTAAGTGACAACTTGTAAACAATAAGAAACAAGAAAGGCCAGCTGTCGCTGACAAACCCGCGTGACGCTTGCGAAAAGTTTGCACGATTTACGTAAGAGCAGTGGGGTTGTAAGCTGTATAGCTAGCTTGCCTATCGATAGCATGGCCTATGGTTGCCTATTAGCGTCCTATATAGTAACTGTGTCTGTAAAATGCGTCACTTTGGAGATACTCGCCTTTTAGAACTACTGTGTCCTTGAAACCCGGGTCAGGGGTCACTCAAGGTCATCGAAAGTGACACCATTCGATAGCCTGCATATGGTTTCCTATTACCGTCCCATAGTAACTTTGTGTGTAAAATGCACCGTTTTCGAGATATGACAACATATTGGTCGAAAATCGCCAAAAAAACTCAACCCACCCTCATTTGGCACGTTCCTTTGGGGTGACCCCTTGCGAATTTTTCGACGACTCATACCTTGCCAGAAACTAGAGTCATGGGGCTATCAGAGGGTGTACATTTCACGATCCTGCTTTCGCTCTGCTAGGCACAATACCGGCGTGTGACAGACGGACGTCCGGACAGACAGATGGATACGTCGCTGTCGCAACGACCCGCGCTAGCATAGCGTCGCGCGGGTAACTAGATGTGTGCCAACGCCCAGCGTGATGGCCACCCATTGGGTATGCGTGCTGCCCCCTAGCGAATGATACCGACTTGTTAATGCCAGTCCTCTAAGCTATGGCCGGTGGGTGGATCAGAACTCCGGTCATATTTTTCGCTATTTGTGGACCAAAGTAAGTTTGCCTGTGCGGGAGTGTCCGTAGTTTGCAACGCCGTTTTCCGACTGACGATGTCTTGTTGTGTTCCGGAGATATTCGCGATCAAGTCATGAAGTTGTCCGAAATCGTGCCGAAATTTGATGTTTTTGGGCTGCCAAATTTTGGGGAGAAGGGGCTCCCGAAATGTCTGACCGAATTTCACAAATCTGGGTCACCAATGACCACGTGGCAAAGTTCGGTGACGACTGGCCAAGCGACTTCAGAGACTAGGCGGCGAAAAAAGATCATAACTTGATAACTACAATGGTAAAAAATGGCCCACTGTAACAGTTACACTGTGACATCACCACTACATCTTTTCTATATCAATAATAAATAATAATAGTAATTCCTGCCTAAGGCCAACAAATCCTACTGTTGAACTGGAAATCTTTCAGTGCTTTGATACAAGAAGGGCATCTGGAGCCGACAATCCTGAACATTTGCTTCGGGAGGTCACCTATAGCACACCAGGCTGGTTTAACAGTGAGCATGGACTAAAACATTAGACAAACAAAACCCAAGGGTGACTGAACAGGAAACCATACACAGTTTTATTGTGGGAATAATCCTGTTACGTAAAAACAATGACTAACTGTTACCAAAACATCAGACGGTGGTGATGCCATCTCTGACTGGGTCGGTAAATCATCCGTGCTGCTCCTCTGCTGAGCCACTGGCGACTTTTGCTCCACTTCTGCTTCCTACAAAACCACACACTGCATTAGTGATTCACCGATTCTATTTTCTGTTATTTTCCTGTTACTGTTACTATTATTACAATAACAGACACTCAAAACAGGATTTTAAAACTGTCACTTTCTGCACATCCAACACTGCCGAAAGTGAATGAGCATAACAGCATTCAAACAACATAGTTTTCAGCCACTCTATATAACAGCGAGATGTTAGCAGTTCACTAGTGTTGGTATTGGCTGGCTGACCGCTGTACAAAATCTTATCAGCAGTGTCAGTAGAACCCAGCCTGCATCTGCTGCCAAATGAAAACACACAAACGCACACACACATGTGGTTTTTTGTTTAACCAGCCAGAATTATTCCACGTTAGGTTACTCCACGTTAGGCTGGTCCCCAAAAGTACTCTCGGGAATTGTTGTGGCAGAACTTTCAGCCGGATGCCCTACCTGTCGTCCAAAACGGCGTCAAAGCACTAAAGGATGAATCCGAACAGACTGTTAAAATACAGGTGTGCATAAAAAATGACAACAGCCGTATGAATATACCATCTTTGCAGCCGGCTTCTCTGCTGATGACTTGCCATTGTCGGCTTGCGATCTGTACGACTTCATGGGACTTGGCGGTGGATTTCTCTCATTGGCGCTTCTAGACAACTCTCTCTTTTTCTTTCACAAATACACGACCGACCAGACACATGTACACACTAGGACTGTTATATGCACGTCGGTTTCTTACCTAGTTTTCTGTTCTGTAACTTTCAGTCTCACTAAATTGTCGTAATTTATCGTACACACACAGATGAGCTTAACAAATATATGTGCAAGTTTTAAGACACGTGTCACGCTTGAATGCTTGAGCATCGTCATTTCTACTTTTTACTTGCCGCTGGCACATGTAGAGCCCAGCCAGTACAGAGTAAGTCTGCTTTGAGCGTGTCTGGTTGGCGGACGTGTCCGCTGTTGTGTTGTTTGCGAGTGTTGTCTGCGAGTTCTGTTCTGTTCTATATTGATTAAAATTAAAGTTTCTTTACATATATCTGAGTTCAAGTCAATACAGATAAGTACGGCTCGGTCGGGAGATATACCTGGAGGTGACAACATGTACAATACATGTGCTCTAGATGTAATGTTCCCCTATGAGACATGGCCAAAAACGGGACACATTTATTCAAGACAGCTACCACGGATGAAATGAAAATCTGACCATGTACTGCAATACAGTCAACATAAAACGTGTGCACAAGACTGTTCAATTTTGTGACCTTAAACCAGCAATTAACAGCAAGTACTAATTACCACTTACAATTTCTGTCTATCCATGCAATTTTCTGACCATTTCTAACATGTCCCAACACATGGAGATCAAAGAGATCAACATAAGAGTGTGAACGACATAAATGTCAAATGTAGGGGTGTGTGGTTGGCAAAAAATGACTTCGGTTTGGTTTTGCAAAAAACCGTGGTTTTCGGTTCGGTTTCGTTTTTACAAAATTAACGGCGGTTTCAGTTTTTCGGTTTGTTTTTTTTGCACTATGTGTTGTTTAATGTGTATGACGTACTTCCGTGCTAAATTGGCCCAACTAATTGTCAGCCGAAGTGACTCAGAACCAGATGTGCAGAGATACGACATGAAGAAAAATACGTTGACTGTTTATCCTATCACGTTGGAAGATAAACTGTGAATGAGACAACATGAAAAAACTGTCCCCAAACCGCCGAAAACGTTTTTGTGAGTTTTCCGTTTTGAATTTTGAGGTCAGTTCGGTTCGGTTTTTAGAAAACCGATATCCGACATTTTCACTGGGTTCCGCACACCCCTAGTCAAATGCCTGCCCGGCACAACCATCAATTAGTATTAATCCCATTACTGGGCAGGCCCTGACAGTTGGTTGTTAAAAAACAACACATATGCACACAGTTTTTGTTTAACCGGCCCATTTTTTCGATAACTCCAGGTTAGGGCGGTCCTCAAAAGTACAGTTTTGGGATCAATTGTGGCACAACTTTTACAGCCCAGATGCCCTACCTGCTGCCCAACTGACAATGTCGAAGCACTGAAAGACAAACATGGACAACAACAACATTACTGTTAATTGGGTACAGCGAGGATGGGAATATATACGTTTGCAAAATAAAGCCAAAATACTGTCGCTAATCATCACATCACAGGCTCAAACAGTTGAGCAATGAGTTCAGCCTTGAAACACTGAAGCATAACTGTAAATCTTGAATGCAACAGCAGATGCAGCAGATGTTAAGCTGACTGCTAGTTAGTTAAAATACTGAGTGTATTTTAGCTAAGCACTGACAGTTTCAGATGTCTGCTTAAGACTCATTTGTTCTTAGAGTGCTTGTACATACAGTGCATTAGAAGTATCACACTTTATGCGCTATACAAATTTACGACTTACTTACTTACTGACTATACCTTATCACTCGTCACTGTCATCCCGATCATCACAAGCAGCAGCAGCAGCAGCAGTCTACCTGCTTGTGTTCAGCTGAGTCAATGTGAGACACGTATGCTGGATAACTTGCAAACCCATCCACAGCACACAGCTTGCAGCCTCTCTTTATCAGATACTGCCGGTTCTGTCCAACAAACACAATTACGCTTGTACATGTTAACAGTTCTTGACACACAACAACCCGATGCCTGATACAGACATCGCCACCACCACCAGCAGCAATATCTGCCAAAGATATGGAAAGAGACTATGGTTTTTTGATCACTCACAGTATGGTATTTTTGGACCCGGAAGGCGGGCCCCAAAAGCCACTCTAGTTGTTGTTCTTGTTGTTATCAGTTCTCTAAAAATCCCTAAGGCTTTCTTAATACACAGTGGAGAGCAACAAAACTTTGCACAAACATTCATGCTGACATTTTCCACTTATTTTCTAATGAATGAGCAATTAGCTAGTTAATTAGCACAGACAGCTGGTCAGCTCAGCATTCGTACAATGGCCAGCTGTTACAACTGTTGCATGCACTCCCTTCCGGGTCCAATAGTACCTTTCATACTTGTTAAAATACTTATTCACTGCTTTCAGTTCTCTGTATCTCTGGTTTTTATTTGGTTATTTTGCTCGGCTTCGGTTTCTTTCTTTCTGTAAAACTGCTGGTCATCTAATGCAACGGTAACTCATTCACTCATTGCTGTTTTGAATATCAAGTAAAGCTGGTAAAGCTGTACCCGATAACGAATGTACAAATCACTAATGTACACGTTTGTTAATGACAAACAACTATCAACGACACCTAATCAACCACGTGCTCTCCGGGATGATTAACTGCTTGATCGGGGCGTTGTGACCTGACTGGCAATTTTGTCACGTGAGTGGGTAGTTGTATTCTTTACTATTCATGCTGTGACTATTTAAGAGCTTTCTGGGAACTTCCTGGGGATGGCAAATGGGTGCACATGGTGGCCTAACTCTTCAGGGTGGCTCAGACTGCCAAGCCCCAACTGGAAACTGGAAAAACTGGACAAACCTTGTGCTCACTGGTCTGCCTGTGTTCATACTCTGGCACTCCACCGTAATGCCGATCACACACTGAACACACCGCACTCCTGCAACCATTATACAGCAGTCAGTAAGTAAGTAAGTTAAACATCACTGTTGTATATAGTGAAAAAGTGAAAAAAATTTAACATTATAGTCCGTCTACTGACTGCAGTACTCCTGTAACTCCAACAGCAAACAATGTAACTTATGGGAGTTTTGCAGGCAACAGGCAATACATGAATGCGGTATATGCAGGGTGGCCACAGTTTTGGAGGAAAAAAATTCAAGGACTTTTCAAGGACTTTCAACCAACTTTTCCAGACCCATTCTGGCGACGTTTTACCAAGTTATTTAATGATGGAGGTTTTAGACATTATTTAATATGTCTAGTATCATATAAAAACCGTATCATATAAAAACTGTTAAATAGCATAAACCACAGTTATTATGAATTATGGACTTAGGCATTGACTGCAGAATTTGCATGTACTAACTATGATTATGAAGTACTCAGATTCAAGGACTTTCAAGGACCTTTTACATCAAATTCCAAAACTTTCAAGGCCCTACTCTGTTTTCAAGAACTTTCCAGGTCCTGGAAAAATGACAACTTTTTTTCAAGGACTTTCAAGGACTTTCAAGGCCCTGTGGCCACCCTGTATATGATGACATATCAGTTAATTCGTGCTGTAAGACAGTTTTGTAGTTAAGTTTGTTTAGTTAAGTTGTTCGTATATTTTTCTTTCTACCTTATGGTGAATAAAGATGAATATATAGTGCATCTTCAACAAAAGTTCCTAATATGCTGAATAACATGACAGATGCCCTAATCAGGTCAAGTCAGTTATAGCCCAACAAAGCAGGTGACGTCAGGTATGATACTTTATCTATACAGACATGACCTGATTTAAAAGTCTGTAAATTTTGTCAGTTCCAGTGTCTTTACCCACAAACTCTGTAAACATTACGCATCCAATCACAACAACACAATATATGCCATGATTCTGCATTCAGACTTTGGCACTTTAGAAATCATATACTTACTTACTTGTCACAAAAACAAGTATCATTCTATCTGATCTCTGCCATTCTGCTTAGCAAACCTATCGCAGCAACTAACAGTTCACACCGACCTGACCTCGATTACAATCTATGTATTTAGGTCAGGTTGTACTGATTCTCCAAGTCTGAATCTGATAACATCATTTTAGAAAACACTACCAAGCTGCTGCTGCTGCTGCTGCTGCTACTATTACTATTCTCAGTTTCTGTTTCAACTGCCTTAACTTCTTGTGATTATGCATATCAAACTTCAGACTGTAAGTACCTGAGTCAGACTTTAGACGGCTTTCCTGTCACCAATTCTACAGTGTGGGACATTGCTATAACCTGTAAAACTCAATAGCAACAGTCAGCTTCAGTTTAACTGTGGATGACAGAACTTCAGAGAAAATCAGTTTGCCGAGTATGTAAGGAGACGTTACCTGCTGGCGCCAGTGGAACTCTTTCGGCTCAGACTGTCAAATGAAGAAGTCAGCAGCTGCTGGTTCTTGTCGTGATAGACAGCAGACATTACTTGCATGTTGGCAGCGTGGCCGTCACTGCCCATGTGCTCATCAAACTCCTGAACACACACACACACACACACAATGTCCAGGGCCCCCTTTTTTCTGCGGCAAATTTTGCCAAATTCCGTGGCGCAATTTGTGAAACTCCACGAGGCACAATTATACCCAAATACCCTACATTCCACGGCCAGTAGGCAATGTTGTAACAACTGACAACACTTCAAAGTATAAGGAATTTATTGTAACCTGTAACACGAAAACAAATTACATTGGACCATTAATGATGAAAACAAGCCGGTAGGCGAACTGGTATGCGCTTTACGTGGGTTTCTTTGAACAGTCACCATTTGCGACAAGTGACATCGTCGGCCACATGAACATAAGTTTCGTAATATATGCTGTCCTGAGATATGATCATTCGAGATTTTCCATGATGGCAGGCGGCCGAATCTTGCATTTGGTACAACCGGAAGTAGGTCCATTCGATCCGCGTGCCAGAAAACCCCACCTAGGATCAAACAGGACGTCGATCGGACAAGCCGTTCCGGAGATGTGGCCATTTGAAATTTTCCAAGCCGCCATCTTGGATTTGGTCCCACCGGAAGTAGGTCCAGTCGATCCGTCGTCCCCGAAAACCCTACCATAGGATCAAACACGAAGTCGATCGGACGATCCGTTGCAGAGATATGGCCATTTGAAACGCTAACTTTGATGACGTCATTAATTACGTCACAAGGCCCATATCAAAAATCTGCGAAGAATTATTTTCCCCAGGTAGGGGACCATCGTGTTAAAAAATCAGCTCAATCGGACAAAAACTGACAGAGAAGAAGCATTTTGAAAAAATGCTTGATGACGTCATTAATGACGTAACAAGGCCCGGATCAAAAATCCGTGAAGAAGAATTATTTTCCCTAGGTAGCGGACCATCGTGTTAAAATATCAGCTCAATCGGACAAAAACTGACGGAGAAGAAGCATTTTGAAAAATGCTTGATGACGTCATTAATGACGTCATAGAGCCGGGATCCACTATCCGTGAAGAAGAATTATTTTCCCTAGGTAGGGGACCATCGTGTTAAAATATCAGCTTAATCGGACAAGAAATGACGGAGAAGAAGCATTTTGAAAAATCGTGCGGACAGACACACAAACAAACACAGCCACAGAATTCTGCCTGAGAATAAGGGATGCTTAAAGCGCATACCAATACTGTCGTTACTTCATGTCATTCATGTCATAATACTCATAATTATCATAAAAGTAAGCTTACAATGACTAGATTTTATTGTTTTATAAATGGTAAAATTAAAAAGGAGCCCGAAAAACCTTGAATTAGATATAAATGTAGCGAAAATGTGCAATTCAATGTTTTTCAACACATCAAAGTTTTTCAACGGTCAATTCCGCAGTGTGGCGTGAAAATCTGTGTGCCGTGGATACTGCTGGACCTGACAATGGGTGAGGTCAAGTTCTGCTAAGCGAAAAGTCTTAGACAAAATGCTTAGACCCAAATTTGGTCTAAGACTCAATTTAAGAATGAACTTGACCTCGCGACAAAGACTGGGTCTAAGAATATTCTTAGACGGAATTTTGGTCTTAGACTTCTGCGTTAATCGTGACTTAAGTCCAAGAAAACTGCTAAGACCAAAGTTAAGCTGAACTCGGCAGCAATTGGCTGGGAATTCCCAATGATAAAGTAATGCATTTTGGTCCTAAGTCTTAGTGCTTAACTTCGGTCTAAGACCAAACAGAGGTCAAGTTAGGTTGTATCTGAGCTCCGACTTAAGTCGGAACTTTAGAGTTCAGCTAAGACTTCTGTCTAAGCATTTACTCTAAGACTTTTTGCTTAGCGAAACTTGACCTCACCAAATGACACATGTACAGAGATACAGACAGACATACACAGAAGAAGACAGAGAGACACTCAATTTTTGTTTTAACCAGCCCAACCATTTCCTCGGGGTCACCCAGGTTAAACATTCACAAACTGCTGCAGCAGAGGAAGATGCACAGGGACATACAAAGAGTTGGAAAAACAAACATAGATATGCAGAATCCAAATGTATCATCTAACTGTTTGCTACCGACAAACTTATGCATGCATCTCCAAACACTGCTGTAAGTCAGTGGCCTGTTATGCTGTGCTGTCCATCTGACAATTAACAAACAGCCAATATGCCGATTAAGTAGACAAAATAATAACATCTTCCACAGGTGATTAGCAATGATACTGATGACGACCACGACAATGACGAGGAAAAATAACAAAGTGTTAGTAACTGACGTCTATAGAAGAAAACTGCAGACGACAAACTTGGCACTTGAACTTGCCGCCTCTGCCCGATCTACGATCTTCAGCCTGCAGCCATAGACACAGGGATAGAAAAAATGTGCCAGTTTATATTTGACAACTGAATTACTCTCGGTTGAAATCTTTTAACCGATATGAATAATTTTACACTGCTTAACCCAGAAAGAAATTATCCTCGTGCTGTATGGAACTGCCTACTTCTGCCACCGTAACAAGTTTATTACTGTACAGGTTACATCACAAAATTACAAATATTACTTACATTATTACTTTGACGGTGTTGGCTGGATGACAAAAGGGCAATTGGCCTGTAAGAAATTCTAGTTGCTCTGGAAAAAATCGGCTTATCAAATAAAACTCACGCGGTGTGTTGGAAGACTTACATTAATCTCAATCGGCAGAAACTACGATGGTAAATAAAGAATCTTTAAAAAATTTCCTGTACCTGGACCACAATGCGGATCCAGGAATCCCCTTCGAAAAACTGCATCAGAATCTGTTCATACCTATTTGATATATTTTACACACAGACACACACACAGACCACTACGAAAACATAACCTCTTTAACCGAGGCAATTAAATATATTACCTATCCAGTTTTCAGAAACTGTCCACAATTTCAACCACAAGTCCTCCACAACTGTTACTATTTATCCATTAACATTACAGAATGAAACTGAACGTACATCAATGTCATCAAAGTTGCTATCAGCAGGTCGGCTGCGTTTCATAGGCGGAGAAAATGATGAAGTAGAGCGACCTACATCAGTGTGGCATTATCAACAACATCATAGTTAGACATACGATAGATACATACACAATAACTACTATAAGACATTAGGCATGTACTGGATTTCGGCCCCGGCTTTGGTAGGTAAGTAAGTAAGTAAGTGTACTTGTACACAGCGCACTTAAACAAAAAATCACAAGGCGCCGAGTCTCAGCAAAACAAAGAAGTCTTTAGAAGTCGCCTAAACTCGCACAGGCATATGTCTCAACCGGTACAGCCATTTCTGGCAAATCCGGCCAAATCTGGATCCGGCAAAAACTTTGGCCAAATTTCAGGATTTGGCAAATATCAGCACAGCTGCAGTACATATGGACCGTTTACAAATAAACATAACGAAGCTAGTATTGACTTGTCATCATCTGAGTGAATTGAGTTTGACACGCAACGCAATCGCAGCGGACTAAACTAATGTAATGACATAACATGATTACGAAGTGCTCACTTATACTTTCTTATTAGTGAACACTGTGTCCCAAAAAACGACACTGATGTTACACACTATAGATTCAACCCACATCAACCGATTTCGGTAATTTTTGGCAGAGATGTTGCTGAGAGAGTATGTTATTGAATGGTGATTTATTATCC
>Ga0209679_1000928_pt1 | contig 11644 bp, 7 predicted proteins | sample WorMetHEROISLAND_4_FD_187408 | JGI IMG/M metagenome (GOLD analysis project Ga0209679, IMG submission 187408) | Marine gutless worms symbiont microbial communities from Max Planck institute for Marine Microbiology, Germany - Olavius sp. 2 HERON... ...
AGTGATGGGACTAAACTGTAGTGGATCAGTGTAGGGGTGAGAGGTTATCGGTTGGATCTATTTACTAGTCCATAGAATCGGTCGTCATATACCTACCTGCCCGTTACATGTAGTCTATGCTTTTGTAGTGAATAGAGTAATTTTTAGTTTGATGTTTGTGAGGATTAAACTAGTAGTTGCATATTGTGTTGGGTGGGGCGTTTTAAAAACTCTACTCACTCACTCACTCTCGCATCTTATAGCTAGCTGTCTGTAAATTAACTACATGTGTACTGTTGCACATCAATGAGCAGTACTGGTAGTGATAAAGATACTACTACTGCTATCTGTTTTTGTTTATCTGGACTTCATGTGGAGTTACTCCTCGTTGGTTGCCTTTTGCCCAACCAACAGTTTAGAAATGCTGAAGAGAAGAAATAAATGTAGAGTTTAGTGTAAAGTAATTATTTTCTCTTTTCATTTTCTGTCACTTATGTTGTCTGTGACTCTGTGTGTTTTCTTACGGTTTGATCTTTGTGGCAGACAAACATATCCATGCGCTATTGTTGCCAATAGTCACGTACCTAAGTGGCAAGTGGTAGTGTGACACTATTGATGTGTAAGTCCACCGGCACTACCTGTCTGTGTACCCATAGATACAGTTATTTGATACCAGCTCAGTTGTCAGGTCATTAGATTTGTACCACTAACTCCCCCTCTACTTTGCTGTTGATTTTTGTTTAACAGGCCTGAATTTCCAAAGTTACTTTGGTTTAGGAGAGGTCCCCAAACTGAGAACTTTTCGGAATGGAATTGTTGGAGCTGGACTTCTGACAGGCCAAATGCCCTTCCTATCGCCTATCCAACAGTGGCAGAACTGGGGGTGTGTGGTTGGCAAAAAATGACTTTGGTTCGGTTTTCGATTCCGTTTCGCAAAAAAAACGTTTTTGGTTCGGTTTCAGTTTTACAAAATTAACGTTGGTTTGGTTTTTTTTGGTTCGGTTTTTGCACTGTGTGTTGTTTAATGTGTATGATGCTAGAAATGATGTACTTCCGTGCCGAATTGGTCCGACTAATTGTCAGCTGAAGTGACTCAGAACTAAAAGTGCAGAGATACGGCATGAAGAAAAATACTTTGGCTGTTGATTCTATTGTGCTGCAAGATGAATTGTGAATGAGACAATGTGAAAAACTGTCCCCAAACCGCCGAAGTCTGTTTTTTGAAAACTGAACTGCGGAAACCGAGTTTTCGGTTTTTGAATTTTGAGGTTGGTTCGGTTCGGTTCGGTTTTTAGAAAACCAATATCCGACATTTTCATCGGGTTCCGCACACCCCTAGTCAGAACACTGAGGGCAGTGCCCAGTACATGTTAAAAGTTGGAGTAGCTAGGAGTGAGTGTTTTTGCAGTAAGGATGTGGTATGGACATTTACTGTGATAGGGTGAAGGAGTTCGAATGCGTCGAGGACTGAACAGAGGCGATGCCGTGTCGTCAGATGATCATGGGGATTCGTCGGACATAACAAGCATGTTCAGAAACCCGGCAATGATCGTTACCATTCTGCTGCTGGCCGTCATCACACTGCTGTTGGGGCTGCTGATCGGCAAGTTTCTGCTGTAGCAAGAAAGCAGCAGCGTTGCCGGAATTGTTACAACTGATCTCGTCCATTCACTGTTGATTACTGGACAACGGGAACCGTTTTCATTTTGCACTGTATTCAACAGCTGCATTACAAAGGCATTATCCTCTGCATTTTAATGACTGCTGGTGTTATGCAGCTTTGTCGAAATTCCTGACTTTTTTGGCAACCCGACCTTTACCAAATTACCATGCAGTGTTCCATCTGTACATTATCCAGTCATGTAGGTTTAGCTGTGAACTGCAGTTTTGCTGTCGATTTTTTGCTTGTTGCTATTACAGTGAATTTATGCAGCTGCTCTGTTGTATATTTTCCACGCTGATTAGTCATCGATTCGTTCAGTTTTCGGTTTGTTATTGTGCAGTGGAACGCATTCTGTTGACGAGAGCTGTTTGTAGTGTCGAGTTACCGTTAATTGTTGCCGACGTTGTGTGCAGTGAGTTTATATGTTTTAATTTGCAGATCTAGTCTCGTTATATGTTTATATTGTCATTATTCGTCGTGCGTTAGGGATTTACAGCTGTTTGCACCTATAACGTGTTCTTTAATTTTAATTCTTGCTTTGTGTTTTTGTTTATATACATACATGATATTTTGTTCAGTTCATCTGGGGTGCTATTTGCTGTTTTGTTAAATAACTGAGGAGTTATTCTGGTCTCAAAAAATGTGACACTGTTATTATTCCCATAACTTTATCTCTGTCAGACAATTTTCATAATTTTTATGCAGATATACACTATGAGAAATTTGCAACGTGAGGATGTATAGCTAGCCCATCTGTCTAACTTGATATGTGTAACTGCACTACTTGGTAGAAACGTGATCACAACTTTGTTCGTGTTCACTGAGATTCTGCGCTTCAGAAAAGTTGCACATTAGTTTGTCAATATGTTTGACAATATGCAATCTTTCATCCAGATTGCATACTTTGGAAAGAATTGTACCTTGAATTATTATTACTTATTTACAACTAACGCATACAGCTAGTTGGGGTCGGGAACCGGCTTAAAGCTTATTGCCATGGTAGCAGATAACATTTTGTCATAAACATGGGTTTCAAGAAATGCCTGACTGCCACCTGGACTGGAATGCAGCAACAAATACTTGATGGGGCAATTGACTAGTGCCAGTGGGTATTTGACCAATGGGTAATAATAGTATAATAATAAACATATCTCTAGAGCATCATACACATAGTTACAGATGCTTCATTTCACATCTTTGCTGTAACTTGTCTTATTGTGTTATTTCACTTACTGACATGAATCTCATCTAAAGTGAAGATTTCTCACATTTACTATGTATTAATGGCAGTAAACATGAATAAAGTTGTCATCAGGTTTTTACAGGTAGTGCAGTTACACAAACTGTGTTAGGTGGGCTAACTGTGTAATACTGTTGCTGCAAACTTCGTATCGTGTAAATCTGCCAAAAATTGTGAAAATTGGTTGACAGGAGACGAAGTTATGGCAGTAATAAAAGGCTGACATTTTTTTAAAATACAGTAATATAATCAGCCGCAATTTTTTCAATTATACAAAGATGCACAAAGATATCATTTCTGTTTGTACAGTCATGTCCTGTGGTATGAAGTAAGAAATCTTACTGTGCTGTGTGCTAAAACTTCAGCACATTGGTGCACAAAGTCCAGCCCACGGGCCACATCCGCCCCACGACGGGTTGTCGTGTGGCTTGCGATGTATGAGAAAAAAAATGAGTGATGAGAACTGTGAAGGACTTTTATGTCCATCGACAACCAACATCCGTACGGTTATCCAGAAGATTGGTGCAGTTATGCAACCGTAGCCATCACATTGGCTGGGCTATAGCCAGTGGTTAAAGTAAGGGGCTGGGGTTGACCCCTTCCCCGGTTTCAGCCAGCTGTTAGAATCAGAGCCCATACTGACTGTCTTACGTGGCCCTCGGCTGAAAATGTTTGTGCGTCACTAATTTGGCATCTTAAATTACTGACCTGTTGCAGATATACTGGCGAATTTCAAACAATATGGGATTTTAAATTTTATATTTTATTTTCATTTTTCAGTAGCATTTATATTGGTATGTCCAATTCAGGCCACTGAGTTCAAGTTTTCACCGAGTTTTGATAACTGTGTTCAGACCTACAAATACTTTCGGTTTTTGTTAAAGAGGGCTACTTTTCAGAAGTTATTCCAGGGCCGACATTTTCGAAAGTTTGTAGGAAAATCTTAGGAAAATTTCATATCTTTGGAAAATCTCAGGAAAGAAGACATCTTAGGAAAATATTTTTTCTTTAATGTAATAACCTTGACTTAGGAAATTACCGTATGAAATAATAATGAAAGAAGAGTATTGTAAACACTATCAGTAGTTGTAATATTTGATGTATAATATTTACCTGGCATTGCTGTTAAATTATGAAAGAGTAAGTAAAGCATTATTTCACAGGTTTATTTCCTAAGTAAAGTTTATTGCTTGCCTAGATATTTTCCTAAGATGTTTCCTAAGATGTTTTCAGAATTCGCCTTCTTTCCTAATATTTTCCTAAGATGTGAAATCTTCCTAAGATTTTCCTAAGAACATCCGAAAATGTGGGCCCAGGTTAGGCCAGATCCTCAAAGAGAACCAATAGGATTGCTACAACAGGTTTTTATAGTCCAGATGACCTTCCCATTGCACATCCACAGTATCAAACTACGCCATGATAACTTTGCTCAGACCACTGGAGAGAAGTGAAATGATGGTGTGCTGCATTTAACATAGTACAACTAGTTATTTACTCAGGCCACAGTGGCTTTGCAAAATAATTAAAATTTCTATGAAGTTGTTCACATTCAGAATTTCGTTCGCACATGTTTCGGTTGTGTCAAATTATTTATATCTGGCATTGGGTATACCGTATTCATACACACTGCAGAAACAGCTTGACCGTTCTAGAAGTCCCGTGCCATGTGTGGTTTTTTTAGATACTGGTCCGTGAAATTTATAGCCATTTGAACCTGCACTCACAGAAAAGTGTGAGTGTGCATTTATGCTACCTGTTTACTTACTAAGTAGTTTTATATTATTGTAGTATTTTAGAGAACTATAATTCTATACACACAAAGAGTGTATGAGAAGCTTTTTTTAAAAAAATACTGCTGCTACTTGTATGCTAGTGAAACAGCAAGTGTATGAGCTCATCTTGGCTTCTTTGTGAATAATCTACAGAAAATAACACTTTGATTACTGTTGGTTAGAATACAAAACTGCGAAAGTGTGCTTCCTGAATTTGTACATTATATTAAAAATCTCCCTATACACTTTGTCCCATACTTCCAGCTGTCATATGCTGCAAAGCGTGCAAGTTTTTGTGGCATTGTAGTCGTTGTCAGTATTGTTTATGTGAGTAGCACTGCCGGAATCACGTGCAATGGATTTGCTGAATACTGGTCGTATGTAACATCTGCTGTTCTTTCCTGCATCTGATGCAATAGTGAAGACTGTGTTATTATTATTATTATTATTACTGTTATTAGGCGGCATTGCTGAAAGCGATTGTACGTATTGTAACACGTTACTGTGGCATGATCTGTCCATCTGTACGTCGTCTGTCACCCTTTAAAGTCATTAGATGCAATGGTTTGGCACGGACACTTGTGGTCCCAAAATAACATTGTGTTAGACTGGGGCCCCAGTCCTCTATCAGAAGGGGATATTTGGTGGTTAGAAACCCCAGTTACAATGATGTCGCCTGTCGCCAAAAACTACATTTTTGAGGTGCAGTTTGAGTCACAGAAATAAATGGCACCAAGTCCTGTCATCCAAGCTCTATGTGTTCATTCATCCTTGTAGTCATTCTAATGACCTATTTTCAGCAAGAGTGTGACATTACTATAGGCACATTTGCCATGATCCTCAGCTTATGTTTATCCTTGCATCTCGTGAATAGTTTGGTTTAATATATGAGAAAGACATGAGCACCATTTGTAAACTTCCCATTTTTGAGTCTTATTCTGTTTTGTTTCAAGATGCAAAAATACAAAAAAAAATATTTTTAAAATTGTGTCTGCTTGTAAGTCGCTAATTAGTAAAGCGCCGGTATAGTTCCATTTTTCATCTAAAGCAATCCGCTGTAGTGTGATATGCAGTAAAAGACTGAACTGCTGTATGTTACTGTAATAGTTTTTCTTAACTGTTGGGTATTTTCAACTGCTTATTACATGTATGTGGCGCTGCTGAAGGAGGCAGCATTATGCATTGCATTCTGTCTCTCCATCTGTGGTCTGTCTCTGTATCCCATGCATTCACCTAACTCGACAGCAGGAAGTTCTCAAGAGCCCAAACTTGCCCACGTCAGATGTACTCAAGAATGAAATGACGTAGAAAGTTCAGATTTGGCATACAGGTTGTCAAAGGCATGTGTACTTTTTGTATTCGCTAGATCTTGTATACTGTATGATACAGAAAGCTGTGGTGTGTTCCATGTAAAAATATCCTGATTGCTTTAAGATGGCCGGCAGTAGTAAACGGTCAGTAGGATGCGTGTTGCTGTAGTGTTTGATGAACGTGTGAAACGTGATGTTTGGTGAACATATGAAACGTGACTGTACACAAAGGCCAGCGTATTGTACATATCATTTTTGTCTGCTTTTTATCGGTTCAGTGGCTCTCAGAAAATATGGCGTTCGTAGTCCGTGTTGCCTGCGCGTGTGTGTGTTATTGGTCTGTTGCCGGGTGTTGGTAGTCGATCGTTCAAAGTATACTCAGTCCAGCAAGGCAAAGAAATGTTTTAAAGCTTGCCCACACATTGATATCACACCGTTAAGTGTTCATATTTTGCTCAAACGTTTTGTGTTCACTCCTGCATAATCTAGTCATTTCTGGTGCATAATAATACTACTTGGAAGATGTCTTTCAGCAGCTGGTGACTGAATTTGGACAGTATGTTCACTTGTTCAGTTCTGTTCTTTGGGAAGTGCCAGTAGCTATAGGTCCTAATTAGAGTGACACGACCATGGCAAAGTCTTGTTCTGCAACTCTCAACTAATCACTACCACGTCCTCAGCCTCTTGGGAGGCAGGATTATGCATGTAATTTGTTGAAATACTGTGACAAATGAACGATTAAGGCATGTGACCCAGATGGAATAAAATAAGGTAACTGTGCATGGCGTTGTGAGAGATTGAGGAGCTCCTACTTTTGGCTACTGAATGAACATGAACAGTGGCAATGTTCTTAAATTGCTGTATTGCCAGAACTATAGCTAATGCCGGTTTCTGCCAGTACCCATACCAAGCCAGCTTCAATTACATGTGTGTAGAGTGTTCACTTCTTATGAGTTTTTACTGGAATTAGTTACTGCACTTCAGTTGTCAGTACGAAAGTACATGTATTCTGTAGTTGTTGCATCTTCCTTGTGTCATCTCCATGTTTGGGTGTTAGCAACATTAAACTTTGTGACGCTGATGGCGTTTGTCAGCAACTCGTGTCGTGTGCTGTTTTCATTTTATCTCTGCATCAGAATGGCATAGTTGCTGATAAGCTGCAGTCCGCATTCTGTGATCGAAAGTGACAAATATCACGTTGTTTAATGTTTCTAACGTTTCTGAAAACAGCAAGACACATCACACGCCATTATACACTCTGTCTCAAATTCAATAAAAAAGGCCCAGTTTGTCTTCGGTCGTAACTTTGACGTATGTCAACCGATTTTCATAATTTTTTGTAGATGTATACTATAAGAAATTTACAAAAAGGTCATCTATAATTAATACTTTTTGTGTAACTGCACTACCTATAACTGCTATAAACGTCACTGTTTTATTCTGGCAATGTCTTATTTTTTGAGAAATCGCAAATCAGCCCACCAACCAATGGAATAATCAATGCGTGATCATAGTACCTGCACCAGTCCTTGGCAGAAGTACTGAAAGTATTGAATCTGACTCTTACATTCAAAGTCGTCTCAGCTACTCAACCCGTACAACTTAATGAACTAGCCAGTAGTCAAGGATGTAAAGACCGTAAAGTATTGACCTCTCAGCGCTCCGGCATTCCATTATCAACCTCTCTGTCAACACAACTGGTTTCAGATTTCTACTTAACTGTCCTTCATATCAACTTCCCGAGTCCCACACCATCTCGTCAGCCCCAATTTAATCAGTCTATTCACACTTTCCTCATTTTCCAGACGCCATTTCATCAGTTTAATGCTCGTCATCAGTCACTCTTAAACTGCAGGCTCAAAACTTCTACTTACCAGACACTGACTTTGGGACCTTTTCCTGATTATTTCTTGCACTCGGTTTTTACTTTCAGTTTTTACCGCGCGACGCACTATGTGCATGTAAGTCGTCCGTCTGTCCGTCCGTCCGTCCGTCTGTCTGTCTGTCCATGACGCTGATGTACCATGGCCATATAAATAGGCTTAGTTCGAAAGTAATTAAACGATAACTTAGCTTAGAGTCTTCACTCCTCAGAGCCCCAACATCGGCAACCTAGTTCAAGTGGAACACCCCTGAAATTTGCGTGGGGTCTTTGTTCTCAACAGAAAACCTGCAATATTTCTGAAACAGAGCAAGATAGGACCAAGGTTACTGACTAATAGGAAGTTGCTTACGCGCTTTCGATTGGTACCAAAATCAATGACCTTGAAGAGCCATTAGGCACTCTGTTTCAAAATGCATGCGTTTTCGCAGCCTACCACGAAAATCCGAATAAAGATAGGCTTACACTATCAGCGGCGAAGATGTATCCCAATGACTCTTAGTTTCTGACAATATAACTTTTATGCGGATATTCGCAGGGGTTCCTTGGAGATGGGCGTCAAACGACAGTGGAGTTGCCAAAAACATAGACTTTCAGTCCTTTTGGACGCCACATCTTCAGAATCTTAACAAATAAAGTCAACATTGTTATACACTATTATTCAGCCCCTCATCGCCTTTCCACTGACCCCAAAATACGTGACCTTGAATGACTGTGAATGGCTATTTTACGTAAATTCTATTTTGCGCCGGTACGCATGGCCCTGAAGCCTGGCTTTCGGAGCTTGGCTATACTCTTAAACTTATAGTGAATGTCGTGAACAACGAACAGCTGCTCCACTGCGCGGTTTCCTTGCGACAGCACGGCTTTCTTTTTCGCGTTAATTTTCTGTTTCGGTTACGTGCGGTAGACTACATTGGCCAGCCGTCAGCTTTTAGCGTACGTTATACATTATCTTATACATATTGTTAAGTTATTTTATTCTGGTAGCTACATTCAACGTGTCGTTGTGAACCAACTGCATCTGTCGTCACGTAGTTAAACGCTGAATTTTCAGATCTGGTGCTTCAGCGGGTCTAGTGGAATTAACATGCGGTTGCTGCTGCGTTCATAGCCTTTCATAGGCCCTATACTGTGACGACAAACAGCGATAAAGACACTGTTAAGGACATAACGGAACAGCCGAGGTTGCTGAAACAGTCGTTAGGTATCGACAGAAACAAATAATTCTAACACCAGGAACAGCTTCATAAGCGACGACGTTATTTTGCCATATGATTCAGCCAGTTTGTCACGTTTGAAATGGCAGCAGAATGTACCCACAGCCAGCGTGTAAGCGTGCAGTAACGAGAATGACTCATTGACATTACGTCTCTGGGCTGACAGGATGACGTTGACGGTACGGTGTTGCTGGTAATTTACGTCTGATAGCTGATAGACCACTTGTTGAATTGTGCTATTGAAGTGACTTGAATAGCAAGGACTGAGACACCAGCGGATGTAAGCAGCGTGTATCCAGACCCAGACGTTTTACGTCATTGAGACGGCGATGCATCGTGGTCATGTTGCTGATGCTGGCAGTCGTCAGCCAGCATCAGTTGATCAGGACTACGCAGTCCCGGAGGATACACGGACAACTCGCACTGCTGCGCTTCCTGCCACCGCGCCACGTCGAACGACGACTTCTCGGCGTGCAGCGGGCAGTCAACGTCATGGTCACGCCGTGTCACCGGCCGCCGCTCGACGTACAGCGCCTCGCGGGTCCATGCCGTCGATCCGGGATGTACGCACAATGGACAGGCGAGCGACGCCGCTGCAGACTGGTACAGTCGGTCTGTGCCGAACAGCGCCAGCGTTCTACCGACGTCGACGGTGGACGACGCACGCTCGATGGCCGGCGCGTACTCCGACACCGCCTGGCACGCGACCCCGCGACGCCCGGCGTCGGTCGCCACCGCTGCCGTCGCCGTGAAGTCGTACAACTTCTCGACGTCGTCGCTGATCAAACTGTTCCTGGTGTTGCAAGTACTGGACGGTGCTTTGTCGACTCCCGGCAGCAATGCTGGATAACGATCGTCGCGCGCCGCTCGGCCGCTCGTTCGCCGATACGTCGCCTCTTCACTGCGCACGCCGTCGTGAGTACTGGACTGATCCGGCGGCATTCCGCGTGAAGCCATGAACAGCGCCGCGCGCTTCTTAAGTCGTCGTCTCGACCTTTAAACACGAACACGGACGAGAATTCACTCGGCGTAGAAATATTGTCGCCATCAGCAGTTAGTAGTTTCAAACTGGAATAGAAAAAAAGACGGGACATGGCCTTAGACTGACGTCTGCAAGAATAGCTGTATACAACACATGAAAGAGTGACAGACATAAAAAGGAAGCTCCAGTTAATGGGGCACATTTGCAGGACGCCAGACTGCGCTTGGTAAAGACGCTGAACTGCTGTAACAAAGATAAGAATTGAGAGCAGACGGTTTGTGACTAGCCCAAAGTTGCTGACTACGGGAATAAATAAGAACGTTTGCTTGTTCCGTAACTGCATCGCTATGCCTGTACCTGTCTGCAAAAGTCCCCGTTAACAGCTTTTGCTAAGAATTACGAAGAAATATGCCGTTTAATAGCATATCAGTAACAACGTATAGTAAACGTCCATGTATGATGAATAAAACCGCCAAAGAAACATATGCAATTAACTAAAGCATCCCCTTGTACTAGATCGCCGATGTTGGGCTCCGGGGATCGAAGACCTTATCTGTGTAATTACTTTCGAAGTAACTCCACCTATATGACCAGTGTACATCAACGTCACAGACGGACAGACAGACAGACAACATTACGATAGCAATAACATGGCATGGTGAAAAATGGTGATAAGATATAGCTACAACATTTCGTCTCGACCTTTAAACACGAACACCGACGAACCACGTTAGAATTCACTCGGCGTAGAAATATTGTCGCCATCAGCAGTTGGTAGCTTCAAATTGGAATAGAAAAAAAGACGGGACGGGCCTTAGACTGACGTCTGCAAGAATAGCTGTATACAACACATGAAAGAGTGACAGACATAAAAAGGAAGCTCCAGTTAATGGGGCACATTTGCAGGACGCCAGACTGCGCTTGGTAAAGACGCTGACGTTTGGGATGGTCGAGGATGAGCTGTCAAAGAACTGACATTTTGAACTGCTGTAACAAAGATAAGAATTGAGAGCACACGGTTTGTGACTAGCCCAAAGTTCCATGCTGACTACGGGAATAAATAAGAACGTTTGCTTGTTCCGTAACTACATTGCTATGCCTGTACCTGTCTGCAAAAGTCCCCGTTAACAGCTTTTGCTAAGAATTACGAAGAAATATGCCGTTTGATAGCTTATCAGTAACAACGTATAGTAAACGTCCATGTATTATGAATAAAACCGCCAACGAAAGATGTGCAACTAACTAAAGCAGTCCCCTTGGACTAGATCGCCGATGTTGGGCTCCGAGGATCGAAGACCTTATCTGCGTAATTACTTTCGAAGTAACCCCAGTTACCCCACCTATATGACCAGTGTACATCAACGTCACAGACGGACAGACAGACAGACAACATTACGATAGCAATAACATGGCAGGGTGAAAACTGGTGATAAGATATAGATACAGCATTTTTAGCACAAAGTCCAATATAACTCTCTGCCTCCTGCTGTCGTCAACTGTGACACTCTCTGTATTTAAATCTAGGCTAAAACGCAGTGGCTACGGTACCGTCAAGATGGTACTATAGCATCGTAGGCTACAGTACCGTCAAGACCG
>Ga0209679_1000929_pt1 | contig 11635 bp, 13 predicted proteins | sample WorMetHEROISLAND_4_FD_187408 | JGI IMG/M metagenome (GOLD analysis project Ga0209679, IMG submission 187408) | Marine gutless worms symbiont microbial communities from Max Planck institute for Marine Microbiology, Germany - Olavius sp. 2 HERON... ...
TGGTGGACTCAAGAGTTGGTGTGTAGAATGCTTTCAAACTTGATTGCTGAACACTGACACGGAAGATAATGGCAGTAGCAGTTGTGAATCAGAGATTAGCTCTGACAAACAGATCAGTAGCAAGCAAAGCACAAAAGCCTCCGTATCAAAAGCTATGACGCTGGTAACTGACAAGTCAAGATCACGCGTAACTGAACACAGCTTATCGGCTGATCAGAGCTGTACAGTGACTAATGTTGCTAGTGATGACGAGATGCAGGTTGAAGAAGCTGAGATGCGACCATGTGCTGTAACTGTGGCTCGCAGTTCTGGAACTATAACCTTTGACAAGAAGCCGTACTGCTACTACTGTGGAATTGCCCAGCCGCAAATTCAGAGGCATTGGTTCAGCAAACACCCTTCGGAAACAGAGGTGATAGAAATTAGTATGTGCAAAGACAAAATGCGTAGAAATCAGCTAATCGCAAGGCTACGTAATATCGGCAACCACAGCCATAATGTAGAAGTAATTTGCCAAGGTAAAGGAGAAATAATGGTAACACATAGGTAGTCGGAAACTGTTCAGGCTTCTGAGTATGTACCGTGTGATCGGTACTACTCCTATGTGAAGAAAAGAGATTTATGGAGACACAAGTGCAAGTTCGGTAAATCTGTGAAAGGTAGAAAAGACGGTCAGGCACAACTATTGCTGCCTGCTCCTGATGGCATGTCACACAAGTTTTTGAGTTAGTTTCTTATATGAAGGATGATGACATCAAGTCTGTTGCGAAGTGTGACAGTATGATTCTTGAATATTGCCGAAAACTAATTCAGTCTAAAGGCATGCAGAAAAGATAAGGTTTGCGAAATCGCTAGATTCCTAATACAAGTGAGACAGAGTGGTGTGAACACGCTTTGCTTGAATGATTGCATTAATCTAGAACAGTTCACTGTGTGTGTGTGTCTGCAGTGAAGGTACTAACTGGATTTGACGAAAATACTGCATCATATAGAACACCATCATTGGCCCTGAAGATTGGTCATGCGCTAAAAAAAATAGCAAAAATTGTGAAGCGGCGAGCAATTGAAAGCAGAGAGTACGAGAAGATCAGAGACATCGACTACTTCAGTGACTTGTGCTGTGGAGAATGGGGCGAAGAGACAGCAAGGTGTGTGTGCACTGGATACATTAAACCACAGAAAGCGCAATAAAGTCAATTTGTTGCCTATAGCCGCTGATGTGCAGAAGCTTGTGTGCTATCTGCGGCAAACGTCGAGTGAATGTATGTCAAACCTCCGAAAGGCAGTTGACGATGGATGCCTATGCCGATAGGTTTGCCTATGCACCTCAAATTGACGCTTTGCTAATGCAGACGCTGACTGAGTAATGCAGGAACAGTGTGTGACGGATCGAGGGTTAGTGTTTCGTTCATTCAATGACTTTAGGGTACTGTTTCAGTAAATGGTACTGCCAGTTAACACTTAAATGCACCAGTTTCTTTTTGTCGTCATTACTGTCACATAAGGTCATTACCGTATGACGCGTTTTGTGTTGCTCGTCATTACCATCATTTTAAATGTCATTGCCATCAACTGTAGTACAAATGCGTTTGAAAGAATAACTGCAACATGTGTTCGTTTAGCTTTAGTGTTTATTTAAGGTTTATGTTGTTGCACACCTGCTGGAGACGTTTTCATCATGGTACCTCACTCGGAGTTGCCACTGGATTCTAGTACCCTCTTGAAAACTCCAATCCGCTATGCGTTTAAAAACATATCTGGGGGTCGAGGACAGTATTATCACTTTGGCATTTCTATGGGCATCCAACTCTACAAATGCCCACAAGGTCCTGGTCCTCTGTTGTTGCAATTCAATGTGGATGTATTGCCGCTATTCAAAAGTTCTTCTATGCAGTTGTGGCCACTACTGTGCAGTCACAGTTGGAACCATTTGTTGTTGGGTTGTATTGTGGGAAAACAAAGCTAGTGGACATTTTTGAGTATTTGGATGATTTTGTGAAAGACCTTTCAAAGTTACTGTCAGATGGCATTACAGAAAATGAAGTTCATGGAGATGTTGCGGTTGACTGCTTTGTATGTGATGCACCTGCATGTGCGTATGTGTAGAATGTGAAAAATTTTCTGGTTATTACGGGTGTGACAAGTGCAGTCAGGAAGGTGAATATGTTGAGGGAAAGGTTACATATCCTCTTACTACTGCACCGCTAAGCACAATAACAAAATAAATGAGGAACACCACAATGGGCGACAAACTGGCAAACTGTTATCAAGGACCGTATGCGATAAACAAGCTCCTTGGGAAGGGTGTGTACCGCCTCCGAGATGGCGACAATGTGCTGAAACAAACCGCCAATGTCGCAAATTTGAAACATTACCATGAGCAAGTAAGCCCGTCTAGTAGTCCTGGATCAAAGAAACGGGTAAGGAAAAGAACAAGGATTACTATTAATTGCCAAAGATATCATATGCTGCCTCGCACACATGCACGTATTTCCAGATGCCAAGCAGTGAAAATTCTCGTTTTCGGACACCATGAGTATGAATATGAATGTCAGTGATGATCTGGACGAAGATATTGTTAATGCGTGCATGCCGTTGACGTGTGATGTCAAGCCGTATGATTTTGGGCCTCTGGCTGCCGGCGCTGTTCCTTTCAATTTTTGTTTTTTTGTTGGTCGGCAACACTGTCCGTAAAAAGTGCTTCAGAAATATCAGAGGTCTGTGAGAATTCTGTTTCACAGTGGTACCAGTTCTTGAGAGAAATGTGTAGCAAGACCCTGCTCAACAATCCAAACTACACACTTGTTGGCCCAGGCATGGTGGTTCAAATCGACGCGAGTCTCATTGCTAGATGCAAATACAACGTGGGCCAAATGGTCGAGCCTCAGTGGGTGTTCAGCATCTATGACACCAGCAAAGAACTGGGCCATATCAAACTTGTAGATGACCGAAGGGCAGAAACCCTCATTCCACTGATACAGAAATATGTTGTGACAGGATCCACCATTCACTCCGACCAGTGGCCTGCATACGATCGACTAAGTCAGCTAGGCTTCAATCACCTGACTCTGAATAATTTAAAGCATTTTGTCGACCCCAACACCGGCACTTGCACAAATGCCATTGAGGCTGATTGGAGTCATGTGAAGAAGAACGCACGCTTACACATATACAGTCTTCTGTTACAGTGCGCCTAACTTTTATGCTCTGCACTATTCACATTCTTCAACATGTCAGGAATCAGTGATCAAGCTCCCCATGTGGTTGTGTGGAGTGATTCGTGTTGTGGGCAAAATAAAAATTTTGATATGCTGTGCTTTTTAGCAAAATAACCAGTTGTTCATTTACCAGTTTGTCTGTCAGATTAATTCACGTCACTATGACGTCTGCGCTTTTGAGGTGGTACACAGTTTTTGCTACAATCAATAATGCAGATCTCAGATTTACACGTTACAAAACGTGGGTTTTTTTACTGTTGAAGTCATATAACTTGTTCAAATGTTGTCATAATGTAACATAATTTAACAGTTACACATAGATATGAATGAGAAATAGTCATGTAAATTTTCATATAAAAATTCCAATTTGTTGCTGAGACATTAGCAAAACACAGCAACGGATTATTTTGTTGCTGTACTCTGTAGGTGTCTGAGATAAAAGAAGGCAATGGATGGCAAAGAAAAGATATCACTATTGCTGATTCCTATCAACAAATAACTTGTAAGCTGTGGAACGAACTGAGCACGGTTCAACTACATGTGAATGACACTGGGAAATTCACAAACGTATCTGTACATCACTTCAATGGACGTGTCTCATTGAACAGGACCGATGAGATGAAATATAAAGTATGCTGTAAGCTACTAAGTAACAATAATAACAACAATAATGAACGATTTATAAACTGTTGTAGGGCTAATATCGTATTAGTATCTTACATAACACTCACAAACTTGACAAAATTGGAAGTACTACACCAGGTTGTATGCAATATATTGTTAACAACAGATAGATAGACACATACACAGAGTTTTGTAACAGACGTTCTGCTTGGATCAAAGCGATTCAGCGTTTGAATGTTGAGAGTACATATGAATGGCAGCCGTCTAAATACAGTACTGTGTGTTCTGAACATTTTCGTGACGATGATTTCATACTTGATCGTGGTGTGACCTTACTGAAGCACCATGCCGTGCCGATGGAAATGTTCATGTTGTTTGTTGGAGTGACAACAATCTGGTTACACGTGCCAGCAACTTCGACAATGTGCTGCCGGCCAAAACGATGCAAAGGAGGATGACTGGCAAGCCAGACAAAGTGCCTGTGGCTCAACCAAGCATGATTGCCAACTACATCAAGGGCATGGGTGGAGTGGATTTGATGGACCGTCTATTGTCTGCCTATCGGCCTCGAATAAAAGGCAAAAAGCGGTGGTTGTGAACGGAGTCAATATTGCCGTTGTTGCAGCCTGGAAGCCACACTGTCGGGTAACACCACCGTCGGAAGCAATGACTCACCTTGCCTTTCGTCGAGAGGTGGTTCAGGGTCTGACGTGGGGAGCATCGCGTCATCGACTGAAAGGACCTACTGCAGCGATCTCGGAGTGTGTGCGCTTTGACGGTGTCGAACACTACATGTCTAGCTCTACGCAGGGACGCTGGTCACCAATTAGGCCAAATAACAGACCATACACTCCAACGCCTTCAAACTATCAGAGGTCACAAAGTAACATAAATAATCGCCTGCCACAGTGTAACGGGCCACAGACTAACGGTAGCAACTGTGCTGGGTCACCACCGACTGGTAGATCTGACTTTTCCACGATAGGTTTTCACCGACTTATAGGCAGAATATAGACTCCTGACATTCCTGAAACTTGGTGGCATACCTTTTGGACACCGCATACATTTCACATCAAAGGTACATACAAGCATCAACTGTAAATGTAAAACTGCACTTTTAACACAAAAGGATAAAAAAGTTTGCTGCCATTTTCCGATATTCTGCACGGCGCCGCACAACGTACTGAGTGAAACTGTTGTTAGTTATCGTGTTTCTGGTCCCATGTGTAGTAACGGTCTGGCATCGACAGTGAAATCGGCGTCACTGTTCATTGTCAATACAACAGTAATCTGCTTTCCCAGCTCAGTTCTTTCTGGCTGTGCATAGGCATAAGTGCCACAGATAGACTTCATAGGCACTCAACAGCAGGTTATAATGATTATGTTTGCGCTGAATTTCCTTCAGTTTCAATACGAGGCTGTTCCTTCTGTCTTGGAGTCTGCCATCCAGCAGGTAGCAGGACTCAAGCTTATTCACGTTCTGCGACGACACCCGACCTCTACTGCAGCGCAGATAGCAGCTCAGATGTCATCGGAACGTGGCTGGAACGAGGAATCTTGCGATATTGCTCAGGAGCGGCTTGAAGATTTGTGCTCACAGCATAAAGCTACTTTGAAGCAGATAAGGAAGTTGATTCCTGTGTATTACGCTTACGCTTGCCATTTCCAGCTAATTTTTATCGTACTGACATTCATCAAACACAACTGGAAATGAATACTTCCAAGCGTTTACTGTGGGGATGCGGAGTTCTCATCAGAGATGTACCGAGAAATGAAATAGTTCACTTTCGACCATCTGTTATGCTTTATCCTTTGAAAGTTAATTTGATTAAGTAAACTTTGCATCAAGACAGCATTACTTGTTACTTCTGACAGTCGTGGAAAGATTGATGACGTTATTCCGGCACACGTCATGCTGAGAGACTATACCCAGTGTTGTCTAACGTGGACGTTCAGTGAAATAGACAGATTATTTACATGTGTACCGATGTTCATCCTTGATCAACCATCATGATCATCCTTGGTTTTTCTTTGGAAGTTGGTCCTACCAACAAACCAATTCAGTCAAATAATTCAAGCATAGCAGAAACTTTGGTGATTTGCACTTTGATGTACCATATGGCATTAGGCTTTCAAAACCACTGTATTCTGCTTATGCCTCTGAATGGCGGCATCGCTAGGTCTGTGTGTCCAAACTTTAAGCATTTCTTTGGCTTTATAAAGACCGCTTTAGTAGACATTAGAAGGGTTCAGTTATTACTTATACGGCTACATATATAGGGTGGAAATATGAATATACATATTACAGTGCATGGTCCATGTTGTTTTGTGTATGCACTGAGATTTGAGTTGACTCGAGAACGGACATAGAACATCAGATCAGCATTAATCGCTATGGTAACAACAACACTATACAGGCACTGCAGGCGCAGCTTACAACACGTGGACTTGATCACTCGGTTCGACATCAACTCTGGCATCTGATGGAACAACCTAGTAACTGCCATTTTTGACCAAATTGAGTTCATTGCACATTTGGAGTTACTAGGTTTGTCCCCATGTACTGAAGGCGTCAGGTCCATAACTGAGGCACTAATCATCTAGATATTAAAATGGAAGAACCTAGTAGGTGACTCAAAATTTACTTATTTAGACGGATAGACCTAGCAACTCCACTGACCAATCATGTGGTTTGTTTTAGTACCATGTGATATTTACTTGGTATGGCGCCGTTGTCATGGGCGTTGTACATTGACTGAGCTGTGTGCGATAAATAGTAAATATGCTTTCAAGAACTTATGTGCTCTTGGTAAATGTTTAGTGAACGCCGTCGTGACGATGTGTTTTCTAGCGATTTTTGTGGCTGTTCAACTGCAGAGTGAGGTCATTATGCTGGCGACACCATCACCTTGATCTCGGTCCTGAGGGAGGAGTTGCAACAGTTTACGTCCGTCGTTCAGTTCAATGAAATGCTGCAGTAGCATCGTCGCCTATGAGCGAACGTTTCAGCTGTATGTCGCTGACTACTACTCCGAGTGTATCTGACGATGATGCATGATGCAGTGGACAGAGATTTTGAAGATATAGAAAGAAAACTGCGAAAAGCAAGTGCATCTACATGCCATCAGAGTATGTGAATCTCATCAAAGATGCTCATGTGAAAAACAAATTTCACGTTACTAAAATGGTACATGACGAATTTCTTGAGGCCTCTACTCATTTTGTGTGTGTGTTTTTGTTTGCTGATTTATGTATAGGCCGATGCCATCACTTGTCATGATCAAGCGTTTTCGTCGTCTGCTACTCCAGCTGCTGTCAGAATCACATCTTGTAGCAGTGATCAGACTGATCCAGTTCCGGTCGTCGCTGTTACATCTGCGACTCAGTGCCAGAGTGTTAGTGATGCCATTAACATATTATCTCCGTCACCTAAGAGCCAGGTTGCAAGAATCCGGAAGAGAAAATGTGATGGGGCGTTATTGTTGACAGGTTCCCCATTTAAGAAAAGGCTGGAGGAAATGTCAAAGCAAAAGCAAGGTATGAAGCAAACAAAGGGTGAGAAAAAAATAAAAGGGTTGAAAAGAAGCAAACAGAGAAGAAGAAAAAGAAGAAGAAGCAGATATGCAGAGCGGATAAGCCAAGGGGTCGGAAGCCAAAAAATGCAGGTAGGCCTATAAAACCTACTGCCAAGCAACTGAAAATGAAGCGAAGCAAGAGCAATGATATGGTGAATAACAGTAATTCAGATACAGAATGTCTGATTTGTGGCGAAGATAAGCACGAACATGTATTTGCTTATACATTTAATCTGTCATCAGTAGCCAGAATAAACGTCTAAGCTAGTGCATAATGTTCGTGCTTATACTTTTTGATTTTTGCAGTTTTATATCGCTTATACAACATTAAATAAATTGCTTGCAGTTTTTTTTATAAATAATATTTGCGGTTTACTAAAGGATTTGTGAAGACATCTCAAATGGCTGTCGAGATTTTGTGATTTTCCGCTTTTTCAAAATGGCGCCGGCCGCCATCTTGGATTTTGCTGTAGTCCAAAAATTACACAAGGGGATGGTGCGGGCTGCCACTGTCCAACAGCACACCAAATTTGGTGAAGATATCTGAAACAACGGCTGAGATATGGTGATTTTCCTTTTTTCAAGATGGCGGCCGGCCGACATCTTGGATTTTTACACAGGTCAAAAATGGTCGTTACGGCACGTTGCAGACTTCCATGTCTACCATCACGCCAAATTTGGTGAAAATAGCTCAAATGGCAGCCGAGTTATTGCGATTTTCCATTATTCAAAATGGCGGCCGACCGCCATCTTGGATTTTGTTTTAGCCCCAAAGTGACGTCACCGCACGCCGGCCGCCATCTTAGATTTTACTTTAGCCCCAAAATGACGTCACAGTACGCTGCGGACTGTCCGTAGGTACCCGCACACCAAATTTGGTGAAGATATCTCAAACAGCGGCTGAGATATGGCGATTTTCCTTTTTTCAAGATGGCGGCCGGTCGCCATCTTGCATTTTGATACAGATCAAAAATGGCGTTACGGCACGTTGCGGACTGTCCATGTCTACCACCACGCCAAATTTGGTGACAATAGCTCAAATGGCGGCTGAGTTATTGCGATTTGTGGAAAAATTCAAAATGGCGGCGTCCGCCATTTTGAATTTGTATTTGGCAACTCTGGACCACACACGAAGACTACTTACGGATCTGAAGCGGCACAGAAAATTTGGTGTTGATCGACCTTCTAGTTTTCAAGATATCGCGATTTTTAAATTTTGAAAATTTGGCTTAAAACGCCTATTCAGGCCCCCAAAATTTACGTTTTTGGGGGTTTTAATCCCTAAATGTTACTTTTCATTGTTAAGACCCCCAAAAGGCACTTCCTTGGCCGGAAACACGCCGTTTGAGCCCTCACGCGTCGCCGTACGACGCGCGGTGCGACCGGGACGATGAGCGAAGTGTACAAACAAAATAAAAAAGGGTAGCCCAGAATGTACGGCCAAAATTTGGGTGGTCGCCCAGACGCCCCCGGTGAACCGGTCTTTACCAAATTTTGCACGCGGGTTCGTGTCCCGGATGTGTTTCTTAGTTTTGAGTTTCAGAAAGATCGGGTGATAAATGTGGGAGCTGTGGGGGTTCGAAATTTCGCCCCTCCCATTGACAAGGCACATCGCTTATACAACAGCTTGTTGCTACCGCACAAGCCGTGAAGTGCTATGGAGCACCAGAGGAAGTTCCTGGGTTAAAGAACAGGATGTATCTGACTATGTTAAAGATTGTTATTGGACTATGAAGGAACAAAAGCGAGCACAGTGTCGGACACAAAAGCGACCAAGATCGATACGTCAATGATGGATCGTCCGTAGGCTACACACACAATTTTTTTTAACAAATTCCGAAATTTCTAAATTGAAAGACTAGTCGATATTCGGACTTACTATTGAAACTTTTGTCATTGTGTGTGTAGAACACGGAGTGATCACATCACTACGACTTATGTCGGTCAAGGTCAAACTTATTATGATGATGATGACAGTCAGTGTTCTGATGGTGGCCACATCAGGAACATTGGACGGTGAGCCTACACATATTTCACAAATGAGACTTAACTACGGCGTTGTCTTCAGACAAATTAACTTCTTTGACCTTGTCACTGATACATGGAGACAGTCTTTTGTTATTGAAATCCCAAAGGTCAATAGGTCTCTTCTGCGACAGGATCTTATACAGTGCGAGGATGTTTTACAGGAGAATCGACAGCATTGTCGACAGCTTACAAAGTACGTGCATTATTTACAGAATGTCACTCGAAGAGCCGTACTTGAGATTGATAGAATTGTTGGCGCCATTCGTGCAAATGTAGCTGAGGTACGTTTGCGACCTCGTGATAATCCTTTGATTCGCGGTCAAGGTCGACGTGGACTTTTTAATTTTGTTGGAGATTTGAGTCATGCTTTGTTCGGGACAGCCCGGGATATCGATGTGACACACTTTAAACAGACAGTGCAGCACATCGCTGGTCGTCAGCATCTGCTGAGTACTTCGATACAGCAGGTACAGAATCGTATGTCGAGTTATAGCAAGGCTATTAACTCGAGAGTAGACGGTATTGTGAGTATGTTGGACATACAACGATCTTCTATTTCCGACTTGACAGCAGCCCTACAGACACAAGTAGAGGATGAGTTAGCAATTGACACTTGGATTGCCCATACTATCGATCGTTTGAAACAGTTCACAGTTCTATTATCGAACTTGAACGCTTTCAAACAGGGAGTTGATTCACTAATCAGTGGCTTGCTTCATCCAGAACTTCTGCCACCGCGAGACTTATTCTATGCATTGAATACTATTAAGTTGCGAGTACAGAATATGCAGCAGCAAGATGATTACACCATGCGAGTTTTGAGATCCAGAGTTCGTTGTTACTTCCGCATTCATGATTTTCTGGCAGGCATGTATGATCACCACATTTTCATACAACTTTCAATTCCTTTGGGCATTTTTCCAACTTTCTTGAACTTGTACGAGGTGATCAAAATACCTATGGTGACATTAGGCACTGATCATGCTACAATCTTGGGTGACTACCCACACTATATCGCTTACCATCCAGAATCGGAATATTTCATGGAGTTTGATATTAAACCGGATATTACTCACTCTAAACTACTTTTTTCTGGAAGATGCTGGAAGCACTCTCAAATCTGCTGCACATCCATCGTGTCTTTTGGCTTTGTTGCGCAATAATCGTTCGCAAATTGACACGTTGTGCAAGTTTACTGTAGTGACTAATGCCATTGAACCTTCTATTCTTATTTTGGATCAGCAACACATACTGCTGACCAATACTGTCAACGCTAAGCTGATCTGCAAGGGCACCTCAAATCAAACGTTGACATGTCATGAGACTTGTCGCATAACTCTTCATTGCGGATGCTCATTCCTGACTTCGATGGCATACATACCACCACGCCAGGAAGGTTGCAGATTTTCCTCGCGGCCAATTACACCACAACATTCAGTCAATTTACCACTGCTTAATCAGTTCTTTCAGAAAGAAGATTTGGCAGATTTATTTGCGAATACATTGTTGCCAAATCCACTCAAGGTCATTTTGCCAAAATTGAAAGTTTACGAAGCGAACTATTCACACGAAATAGCAAAAGATAAACAGGCACGTTTCGATCTGCAGCACATTTCGAATCTTACAAAACATGACCGAGAAGCATTCTCATCTCTGGCTCATCGGATGATGCCAACATGGCTTCAGCTAGAGTCAGGTAATTTTGACACTACTTTTGACCCGTACTCATGGAAGTCATGGTAAAATTTAGCTGTCACTATCGTGGCAGTGGCATGTTTCATCTTGGCAGTTCTGTTAACTTACAAAACTACGCGCGTTAGCGGCAGTTGTCACTACTCTATCATTAACTCCAAGAGCCGCTGCAGTTCCAACAGAATTAAACTACTTTCTCAACATTAACCCTCCACAGAACGTTACCAGCAATCTGTTCTTTTTGGATTTTAAGACAGATTGGTTTCTGGATTTGAGCGTCATTTTCATTTTGGCTATCATTCTGCTGGTCATTATTGTCAAAATCATCAAAAGTCGTCAGCGTAGTCAGCACCCATTCGATGTTTACATGCAGATTGGACATGGTACCAAATCTATTTTGGTGTGGCTTAAGAAATTTCAATTGGCACCACATTTGTACTCATTCACGGCTACCAACCATGTGGAACATTTGGATGTGATAGGCATTCTATTACCTAA
>Ga0209679_1000931_pt1 | contig 11613 bp, 8 predicted proteins | sample WorMetHEROISLAND_4_FD_187408 | JGI IMG/M metagenome (GOLD analysis project Ga0209679, IMG submission 187408) | Marine gutless worms symbiont microbial communities from Max Planck institute for Marine Microbiology, Germany - Olavius sp. 2 HERON... ...
AGGACAGGAAGCCGGGGGGTTTGTATGAAAGTTGGGAGTATTAGCCCCCCCTACAGGGTGTAGAAAACTCCCTGCATATATCAGTAATTCGCGCGCAGAATGCAGGCGAACAATCTGCGTCGTTGAGAAATTCTGCAAAAACTGCGAATGCGAAGAGCAGAGTCACTGTGGAGATATATGTCTTAATGGTGAATATCTGGAGCAGGTGGAATCATTTGTGTGTCTGGAATCAGCGTTCACAGACGATTGCAGCTGTAGGCACGACATTCTAACGAGGCAGGCAGCGCGCCTGTGAGTATTGTGCCAGTCAGTCAGTCGAACGAACACGAAAATCCAAATATCGCGGGTAGAATATAGGCGGTATTTGAAAAATGCGGGACGCCCTGATAATTTCGATATCACGCGCACAGAACGTCGATCAGTCGACATAAGAAGAGTGAGAGTTTACCGATAATCCAATGCTTTTTGACGTTACTTCTTTTTCACTATCATACTTATACTATCCATGGCACGAAATATACTCACTCACTCACCGAGAGTTTAACGATGATCATCCCTTCATGGGTCACGAAGCCTTCGTGTCGGCCCTCTGGGTCATAAATCTGTGGTTTATGTTCTTGAGCCGCCGCGATGCTGTTCCGGTTGGAGGCGTTGCTATGTTGTCGTGAACAACAACGCTAAATCCTTTAGTTGTTTGATGTACACAACGCTGAAATCCCATGTCATTACTACACTTGACAACAGTAGGCTTTAAACCCTTATATCTTCGAAGCGGTTAAATTCACATCGTTCTAAAGCCAAAAGACCCCCTCTCATCGATATATAGAACTGATATCAGCGTAATGCGTTTTCGTGCTGTATATACACGGCAAACGAGAGCGCACTTTTTTTTCGAAAAAAAAAACAATTTTCCTCCTTGGCTTCATCCACGTTGGAAATTTCTAAAACAAAGACAAAAATGTCTTCAGTTTTCACCCTATTCAACTAGCTGCTTTTATCATGCGGATACATATTGGTGACAGGGCCTAATGGTGTTTTCACAAAAAATACTACATTTTACTCGGAACCACCCTTGCGCCGTTTGAGCTCAAAACTGGTTCATCTTGAGACGCGGTCAGCGACGGCTTAATCCTACGTGGCAATTGCGTCACACTCACACCTGTGGGAAAGGCGCGAGATAAAATGCAAATTCTGGCACGAGAGCAATTTTGGCACCTGTAACGGTTACGCCGTGTCGCCAGCAGTAGATTGAATTGAACTCGACACAGCATGCTAAAACTTGTACCGTTCTTTCTTGGCAATTTCTACGCTAGTCGAGCCAACGACATTGACAGTGCTTCACTTGTGTCGGCTCGGTTACAGTAGGAGACTGGACATTACTACACGTGGAATCAATTTCTGAAGGTGCTGTGAGATGGTTGAAGTGGAAGACCTCAGTTAGACAACTGGCGAGCCCAGTAGTCAACTGGATTAGCTGCATTCTATGCGTTTACGCGGCAGTGTGAATGTCACGGCTACCACTACCGGTGATGAAACCTCCTTCTTCTGGTGTTCTGCTACTTACAGCAGGTAAGCGTTTACGCGGTCACCAGCTGAAACGGCGTTGCTGAGGGGGTCTCGTGGGAACGTCGTCTTGATTGCGGTTTGTCTGCACAGCCAACTGTTCCGACTACTGACACTGTCCTTGCAGCATTTCTGCACCAAAGTTACTTCAATATCTGCATATACAGAGTACTATAGTAATTATAATAATAATAACAATCATAATAATGACGATAATAATGGTTTTAAAACGATAATAGCACCATTACTATGCAGCGAGTGTCATGTCGTGAAAGTGCACAGAGTGGGTTACGGTGCTTAACAATACAGCGTCTCCGGACGAATCGATCACAACGCCATTCCAACCCAGAACTCCCATTCTCTCCTCGCTCATCCTATCATGTCTTCTCTAGAGATGCACGGTCTCAAGAAATGCTTAACGATAATAAAACGACAACAGAAATACTGCAATACAGCAATATTATGTGATATTGTCGCGGCTATGCTATACAATGTGCGATATTTATCGTATAGTCCACCGCTCGGATAAAACTGAAAAATTAACGAAAAGAAAGTAAGCTTAAATTAAAAGGGAAAAATAAACGTAAAAGAACCGAACAAAAAGTTTCGTACGTCAGCAGTCCTGGTGGGAAGAATTTGTGGAACAGACGAGTATAGGACTGGAGTAAAAAAAACGATAAATACTACTAATAGACAATAAGAGTTTGAGAAATTCTTGTCATATCGCAGCTGCGGTAAAACGCCGTACAAATATATCGTTCTAACGATACACACATTCATAAAACAGCCATGTATAGACAAATGTACTGGCAAAAGCGAAATGATTTTCCAATACCGATCCCATAGAAGCCATAGGCTAGCCTCCAGTCCTGCTACTATGCTGCGAGTAAATGTGACTGGGAATTTGTGGATGGTCTTCTTTGTTCCAGCGCTCATCTGGACTCGTCAACGGATATCCATTCCAACAGACTGATGTTAGACCAGACCGATATTTGCTGGAATCGGTGAATTCAGATGGTAAACGCTGCAATGAAGGCGTCAGTAGGGCAAATAGAACAAACAAAATACTACCGTCGTATTTTAATATCGGTATATCGAGCATCACTAGACGTATCGATGGCCAAAGGCTTCATACAGACGGCTTCGGTCGATAAAGCAGCAGCAACCGACGCCGAACTGCGATTACGTTCGCTCCGCCGCTGAATCGGCTACAAGAAATACGCGGCTTGGAGAAACTATACTGCACGATCGACTGACGGCTGCTATTCACAGCAGCATTCTGAAAACGAAGCACTAGTAGAGAATACATGCCAAGTGCTGAATTTGAGGCAGTGTCCGACTTTCAGACGGCATTCAGTATGAAAACTGACACACAAGATTGCTGCTTTGTAATCGCCTGCGAAGCTTCCTTCCATCAGGGACCACCAACGAGCAGAGCAGAAGCGACCGGACGCCTGATTGCAGACGACATGCAGGGAAACCAGCCACACGCGCAAGATCCACTGAGTCAACCCAGTCGAGCCACGGACGTACTTCCAGTCGCCATTTTAGTTTTTAACGCGCGATGCACGTAGTGCAAAGCGTGGTATCGCTATCGTAAGTCGTCCGTCCGTCTGTCTGTCCGTCCGTCTGTAACATTGATGTACCGTGAGCATATATGTTGGACTAGTTCGAAATTAATTACGTGAATAATTTTCGGGTCTTCGCTCCTCGGAGTCACAGCATCGGCAATCTAGTCCAAGGGAACACCCCCTAAATTCGGGTGGAAGAGGGGTGGGGTCGCTCTTCTCAGGAAACCCGCAATATCTCTGAAACGGGGCAAGATAGGACCAAGGTTACTATTGATGACCAATAGGAAGTCGCATACGCGCTTTCGATTGGTGCCAAAATCAATGACCTTAGATGACCTTGAATGGCCGTTATGCACTGTTTGAAAACACGTGCGTCTTTCGGAGCCCACCACGAAAATTTGAATGAAAATAGACCCATATACCAACAGCGACGAAGATGTATCCCAATGACTCTAGATTCTGGCAGTATAAGGTTTATGCGGATATTCGCGGTGGTTTTCAAGATTTATGTAAAATGTTTCTGTTTTGTGCCGGTATGTTTGGAGCTCTGAAGCCTGGCTTTCGAAGCTTGGCTACTCTTAAACTTGTAGTGAATGTTGTCGGCGAACTTTAAACCAAAACAACAGCTGCTTCATCGCGCGGTTTCCTCGCGACAGCACGGCTTTCTTGTTTTTATATTTTTGCACGTTTTAGCGTCCGCCCGCAGTTGCGTTCAATTTCCTACGGGCTCGTTTCGCACACACAAGCTCAGTGAGTGACAGACATCTCCTGATGCGGCTCCTTTGGCTTGAAGCTGTTATTGGACAACATTAATGACGACGCCGTGACCGCAATAAATAGTCTGGCTACACAGTGACCGACAGCCAATCTCATTTCCGGCTTAGCTGCCTAATGTCCTTAGCTGTGACAGCGCGCTGCCGTTTTAGGGCGTTTCCTTGATAGCCGAGTTTATTACGGTTAGGGAAACGACCAACAAACGGCAACGGACTGCTGCGCGCCGAGACGCTTGCTCTGGGCAATCCACGGTCACAGAACTCCCCGAAGTGTCGCGATGTCCGCCAAAACAACAGTTCCGTGAATCAGTCGTACTGTTTCTGGCGATGTTTACGATCCCCAAAGCGCCACATAACCACTAATACGGCTGCCGTATGACCCGCCGGCTGACAGTCTTCGGCACCGTCTCCCACTCCCCGTAGTTAGGTAAGCGTTTGATATACGCTTAACGAGTTACTGCGGGGCTTCCTAAGAACTCCGCCTCAAATATTTATACAAATTTCCGCTAAGAATACGCCAAACAGTTATGGCGCCGAGTCACGGACACTCTTAAAGGAGGATCTAAGTAAACTGGAAGCCTTTCACCAGAGATGACAACGCCAAATCCTCGGTATCCGCTGGTACGACTTTGTCCAGAAGTTACGGCTACTACGAACCTTCCTGTCATACGATTGAGAGAAGGCGCAGCTTGCTGATCGGTCACAGAGTGAGACTGGATAACCGAACCCCAGCCCATCGCGCCTTGAGGCTGCAGGCAACTGAAGTACGTTCCAGCTCCTGTCCCAATGCACACTGGCGTAGGCATTCTGGTCGTCCATGCAACATGTGGGTTCGACAGATCGGCGACGACACTCCGAACAGCATCCGAGCGGAACGGTTGCTAATGGCCGGCATTCTGGGTCGTCACAACGGATCAGAGCTGTCATCATCGCTGCCGTGAGAAAGCCGTGCAGCTGGTTGTAATAATAATTAATATAAATGCATTTCACGCATCAACGTATGAATTAAATGCAACAGAAAAGAATAAACAGTAATATCAATATATTGTGTGAATGATATACTTACAGCAGAAATATTTAGAAAAAGACGCAACACTTGCAGACAGAAGTTACGAATACAGCGTTATATACATGTACGTATGCGTTCCACGCACAAACAGAGTGGTGGTTTTGCTAGAAATACTATTCAATACGTTACGTGTTGTATTCATTTTCTGGCGTGATTTAACTAATACTATAGGGCTGTGCTATCCGAGTAATTTATTACTCGAGTACTCGGCAAGTAGCTTAACGAGTCTCGAGTGTTCGTTTAATATTGTTGTAATAATAAGTAAAAAAATTAAGTAAAATTGCTATAAACTTTTAGTAATACATAAACAAATTAACTTAAAACGGAATAAAGTTATTACGAGTTATTGCGGCGGGTGGATGCATCCACATCAATGCTTGGGCGTAGAATTATCGCCTAGTTTCATACTGCTAACTGTCTGAACAATTCCAGAGGTGACTTTCTTTACCTACGCATGTGAACAATCATTTTAATACATTGCTATCCTTGTGCTTACAACGCTAATGCAACACAGTCAGTTAGAATTAGCGTCACGTGTCGGTGAACGTCTTCTTGTCATCATTGTCACAGCGATTATGGATGCCACTTTCGTTTAATTTGCTAAACGGTTAAACGGCGATTTTTTAGCGTCCTTTAAACGTCGTTTAAACGAAATTGACGGACGAACACGATACAAACCCCACGTGCACCACACACGAGAGACGCGAGACATAGTACCTCCTCATCTGTACCTGTCTCTATAGGCCATTAGGCCTAGACTTTGTCATGCTGCGCCATATTTCACATCGAGGTATCAATCTTTACATTACAAAAGTCCTTGAAGTTAGGGGCCTATAGTACTTGGCTAGTTATACTCACATATATTCTATTGTTTTATATTACTGATTCTTATGCGTTCAAGTTTTACATGATATTTTTATTTTTTCGTTTCGTTTAATTTGCTAAACATTTAAAAGAACTTTTAGGTCTAACGTTTAAACGTCGTTTAAACGTTTAAACGACGGCATCCCTAACAGCGATGCGTATCTGAGCAACATAAAAACGATTACATTTCTTGGCTTGGGTGATAATCTATATAATAAAAGGCGATATGTTTGTCTGTTTGTCTGTCTGTATCTATGTTCCGTATGGCCTTCCAAACGGCTGGGCCGATCGAGACCAAACTTGACACACGCACTCATGTCCACCCAGGGAGTGTTTCTGTCAAGGTCAATGTCAAGGTCATTCACGTATGCGTGCGGGACTGACAGAAGTACGAAACACCCGGAACGCTGCGCGAAAGCGACACCTGGCGAACGGCGAACGGTGCTCAAACTACGTCCGGACGACGGCGGAGGCGACACCTAGCGAACGATTACGAAACTCCGTTCGGACGACGGTAATTACAGCTCGAGTAACGAGGCGAGGCGCCGCAGGCGCCGAGCAGCGAGCGCCGCTGGCGCGAGTAGAACTCCGTCCGGAGGACGGGCACTTACAGCTAGTGTTTTATATTTTAGTGGCATATACTGCTGGCATTAATTTTATTTAGCTACGTAATATCATGGTAACTACAGGATTTCACTTCTGTTGCTTGCATGACACGCTGTAGCGTTAATCTCGTCCAGAATATATTCTATGCATTTGTTGTATGTTCGTCTGTCAGCTATTCAGATGACTCACACCGCATATCTTACTTATCCGGCGTCTTGTACAACTTGTCTTGCTAATAATCTCCGCATGGGCTTCGCGACACACCCAGTTAGGCCTACTATTATCACAGTTAACATCCACCCGACTGACTTCATTTGCGCCGTTGCGTGTGGCAAGTTTCACTAATTAGCACGCTATCTTTAGAAAACACATCGTCGTAGAACTGTTCTAATAAATCCCATTGCGACGGCGACGTAACGAGACACCGCTGTGTCGGTCGGATTGTGTGACGCTGTATATACAGCTCATCTGTGTCGCCCATGTCTTTGTTGGATGCAACGAGGCTACGCTATCTGCCTGGAAACAGTGGTGCTGTAAAATTCCCGGTAATAGATCTAGGCCTAAACGTTGCCGGTAAGTTACCGGTAACGTACCGCTAATGCCGTGAATACAATTGCGATTCGACTACGATACGACTACGACATGACTATACGACGAAAAATTGACATGTTCATTTTTTGCTCGCGTCGAATGGAAGCAGGCGTGCGCGATACGTCGTAGTCGGATCGTAGTCGTATCGTAGTCGAATCGCAATTGTAATCACTTCATTAGTTATTAACACTGTCAGCTTATTCTAAGCTGTGTGAAATTTGTGAAATTGCAGATGAAAAAGCGAATAAAACTAGGCCTATAACAAACTACATACCTGTCATCACGGACCAGGAAACAGGCCTACTATACAGTTGCCTGTTGACTTGGTCCACGTTCACTTAAGTCAAAGAATAGGTAAAATAATAAGAAAAGTGAATTACACGGTTTTGTTTTAGACTACGCCACGCTTGAAATGATAAAATGTCCGCTCAATCGACGAGCCTTAGTTTCTAAACGTCGAAACTGGAGGTTGCTATTCAAGGACTAACGGCAGCAAATACTAAATAGTATTCAGTTAAATAATGTACTATACGGGACTCAGCAGGAAGACCGTTACTGTTAGCTCAAGTCAAGGAAATATCGACAGCTGGAAACTTAGTCAATTATACAAACTTAGTCATTTTGGCAGTTTCGGTCTTTTTTTACATATTTATTATATTGATTAGATTACAATTTTATTACTGTTTATTACACATTTCATTTGGTATTTTTGTAAATTTATATTTAATAAACATTTCCCCCAAATTACATATTCTGTGCGAGTACGTACTCGAGTCCAAAAAAATATTACCCGAATCCAATTACGGACTCGAGTACTCGGCTCGGCCCTAACTAACACGCATTTTCCGGTTAACTCGGCGCATTGAGATACGGCTACATTACCGCCATGCACCGCGGTCAGAGTGCATAGACCTATACTCGCTTCCGTATTCGCGTCGTAATCCTAGCTGCTAATGCTACGCACTGATCCACATTGAAGACCCCGCCACGGGGAAACTGCATGGATCTCGAAGCGCTGGTTCTATTCTCTGCTGAGGTCACCGTGAGTAGCTGATTGCAGAGTAGGCCGAGCAGGAATCGATAAAGACTGATTCACACATACGACACAACAGAAGTGGACTGTTCTACAGCGAGTCGAGCTAGTCAATGCGCTGCCATAGGTGGGGTCGATCCGCTATTCCGAGGGGCCGCCATTCCAAGGAGCCGCCATTTTCAGCCATTTCCAGCAGTGACAACTTACGGTTAGGGATACGGTTAGGGTTAAGGTTAGGGTCAGTCGTCTGGTTGTGGCAATATCGAGAACTATTCCCTGCAACGACCACGAATGGCGGCTTTCAGGATGGCGGACCCTTTCGGAATGGCGGCCCTTCGGAATGGCGGACCGGAACCTGTTTTTGGCTTACCGTCCCCGTTGGGAGCCGTCAGAAAAAGGGACACCACACAGTGTTGGAATTTGTTTATAAATTGTACGTGGTATAGCTACTGTAGCTGGCTATCGCGGCGTCCATCGGGCCGACAATCTTGATTGTTTATTTTGTTACGAACCACATCGCAAAGTAACACGAGGGGGCGGGTAAGAGACAGTATAAGTCGTTATGACAATTGCATTTAATTTCTGAACGTTTTGTTGCTCTTAGGTCAGTTCATGTCAACGGTGGGCGACACGTGCATTAACTGAGGTCGCGGAAGGACAGCGTTGCAGGGCGTTGAATGCATTATACAAGACATCGTTATCAGTCGATGAGTCGCGCCTGCAGCCGCGCGTCGTCGTAATAGAAATGTTTTATTCGCCGTAATAAAGCAACGGCCGCAGCAACAGCCGCACTGGTATATACAGTGTCCAACGTGTCGCCATGAATATTTCATAAATGAGCCGAATATCGGTGCACGGAGTCTCAAATTTCAGTCCGCGCTGCCGAGCCCCAATTTTATTGACAGACCTGCGACTTGTCCACGTAAGCGATGCTGTTGTCGTTAGCCGTAGCGGCATCGGCTTTGTATGAATGGGGGAACCAAACGCTGCCAAGACATTTGTCAGGTAGCCCTCGCGTTCCACTTGCAAAGTAAGTTTTCCTAATGTCGGTGAAACTCAAATGGCGACAAAAATGGAGGCAAGACCTCCCCTGGCAAGCTGGCACCCCTTCGGCGCCGACCCTGACCGTCAGTCTGCAGATGCGCACACGTGTTATAGCTACCTATCATTTTATAATTTTAGTTTCTTCTCTGTTGATTGCGACTTGCTCAACTTCATACCAGGCCATGCCAATGGACTTCCAGTCTTGATCTGTGGTATAAGTCCAGTTCTTTCTTGGCTTGTCGGATTTTCATCCGCTGTGATACAATATAAAATAAAGAGGCATCGAAAACGTTCGAATTGTAAAGCGGTAAATAGTGAATCCTTTTACAGCTTGCGTCCGCAAATTTTCCGGCGCATGATGAGACATAAGCAGGGTTCATCCGTTGATCTGCTGTGGGACTGAATCTGCAGACGGATACTTTTCCAGTGCGCGCGCCTCTGGAGCCCAAACAAACATCGTCGTCATGGTCATATTATAGTTGGACGCAGGCTGCATATCTAATCGAGCGTAAATTGGACAATACACATTTCGCAGCCAGATTTCCAGCTAACCTTGGCCCCGATGCGCCCCGAGGACATTATATAATGGCCTTGGCCTTGGTCATGCCCTCCTGAAGTTGTGCTCTTCGAGGCCAAGGCCAATGCTTGTAATGCATAATAAATAAATACACGCTACTTTGACACGTAATGGATATATACAGCAGGTTCTTTCAGAATTGTTTTTTTCCAAATGTAACCGCCATTTAAAATAACGCTGATTTTGTAGAGACGCTGATTAATTTCAACAGCGGTGAACATTAATTTCATAAAGTCCGTGCAATAAACTCTCTGTTACAGACTGTCACATCGAGTGCAGGTTTCAGCAGTCTTCTGGACCGAATGTTGCCGGATTTATTGATTTTATAGTTTTAACTGCATACTGTCTGTTTAATAAACTGTCCGACAGAGATTGTAGCGATGCAGCAGTCGCTGAAAAGTATTCGTTGATTTTGCACACGCTTTGTTCAATTTTTGAAGATAAATTGTCCACCGTATAGTAAAATAAAAGCTACAATTAAAATAAACATAGACTGTATTATTGTTTGTCAGAAAATCTGGCCTTGACTCGGCCTTGGAAAAACTCTTGGCCTTGGCGTTGCTCAACAAGGTCTTGATAAAGTCGGTCACTGCAGATTTCAATGCTGACAGTCCGGTACGGCAATTACCAAAGTATTTCTTTAGTAGATCGGTCGGCTGAGCTCGGCTCTGTCTTAGGAGCACACTCTACTTGAGCTGAAATACGATGAGAACCGCACAACCAAGTCAGTTGGAAATAAAGCACGTGACCGTCACGGTGATGCCCAGTTTGCGGGTAAAATAGTCAGTATCAGGGACGGGTCCAGGATTGGCCAAAGGGGGTGGGGGCAGACCATGGCGAGCGCGTGGAGCGCAAGCCTATAACGTGAGTTTGGGGGCAGAGCCCCCAGCGGGGTCCAGGGATTAGGGGCAAAGCCTCCTCCCCGAAGCTGAAAGTTTTTCGTCTATGTTCATGCAAAAAAGGGCCAAAAGTTTAGTATTTAAATAAAAGAAAACCCATATGTTTGGTCCATGGGGGCGGCCACCCGGTCCGCCCACACCTGGATCCGCCAGTGTGTATTAATTAATTACGTTGCTTATTAGGCTACTGATTAAATCAAACAAAGCGAAGGACACAAACTTGTAAGTGCTGGGCAGGCCAGTCAGTCCAGGATAATTTTCACGCCAGACGGCGCCCTGCGACTAACGCACATAACTGATGTTATTAATTGTCGATTTTCCCCCGCTAACATATGATTATTCACATAGACAGATAGTTACGTCAAAGTCGCCGGAGGCGATTTATATAGCTGCGCGCAAAAACAAATTGCGATGTGTCATTAGCTTTTGGCCCACTCTGTAAGATAAGCTGCTCGGTATGCAGATAATCGATTGTTGCTTGAAATCGGTTGCTCAGTCAGCTGCAATCAATAATAGCAGATAATTTCTGGCGCCGTTCTCGTGCCAGAAACCGGAAGCTCTAAAACGGAAGTAAATCCTTACCGGATAACCCGGAGTAAATTACCCCACGTTTCTGCGCGTTCAACAGCTACTTGGAATTTTGGACAACTCTTTCGTGATTTCACCTAAATAAGACGCGGTAAATCGGTTGACTGTATAGATGTTTCAAACCTCAGTATGGTGGCAAGAAACTGTTTCACTGAGTTGCTGCGTGTTTCGTTTAACGCTTTCGCGCGCTGTTACGCACATTTTGTGACCATACAGCTATTCTATACGTCGCTGACCGGACTGAGAAGCAAACAGAAATCGATATGGCTCCTAAACCGGAAAAAGCTATCACTTCGTTATTACACAAAGTAATAGAAAAATTCCAGTGAACTGGGTTTATGTATATTGCATGTCAGTGAGTTATACGCGGCCGTCTTACACGCCGCATTACGCGTCTTGAACGTCCGTCTGTCTGTCCGTCTGTCCCGTACAGGC
>Ga0209679_1000932_pt1 | contig 11609 bp, 5 predicted proteins | sample WorMetHEROISLAND_4_FD_187408 | JGI IMG/M metagenome (GOLD analysis project Ga0209679, IMG submission 187408) | Marine gutless worms symbiont microbial communities from Max Planck institute for Marine Microbiology, Germany - Olavius sp. 2 HERON... ...
AAAATGACGCACTCAAGTGGGGGAATACTACAGTGTGCTGCAATAAAGTATCCCACGGGGATAGTTTCTTCATGCCGATGACAAGTGAACTTCAAGAGGTTGGCTGTATGTTAAAGGCTTGTGCTTGTTATGTGCTGTAGGAGTAGTGAGTATTACAAGACTGAAGTGATGCCGTATGTTATATGAACAGAAATATCGATTTCGCGGTCAATGTGATGCAAGAATAATAACAAGAAGTTGTTCTGGGCCTATAGAGTAACATTTAAACCTTTTTACTCACAGAAAAAGATATAACTTGTGCATAAATTGCATTATGTTAGCTGAACATAATGAACGTTGTATCACACGAAAAGCAAGGAAACATTTAAACATACATTCAACCAACAGACTGTGATTCAACCCGATAATACCAAATTTTACCAATTACTGAAATGCATCAAGTCAAACACCTGTAATCAGTAATCACCACTCACCAGTCTACTCCGTGATCTACTCTCTGCGCAAGGCTGTTAAATATTCTGAGTCTACAGTCTACGCTGTCTCAGACGTCACTCACCCTGTTATTTGCGCTATAACTTTGTCTAGAAGCATAATTTTTGGCGTTCTTATACTGCGTGAAATTTGCACCAATGTAAAGTACTGTATAGCTGACCCACCTAACGTGATTAGTCAATCGCGTACCTTGTAACTGTAAAACATTCACAAACGAGAGACTGGAGAGAGTTTGTGTGAGCGAAGCAGGTAAATACATAACTTGTATATAAATTGTAATGCGTAAGCTGAACATAATGAACATTGTATCACACGAAAAGCAACGAAGTATTTTAACATACATTCAACCCGTTTGACTTAGCCTACATATAAATATATAGGCCCTATTTTTCTCTTTGAACGTGTTAGCGAACCTTATATGTGCAAGCTAACCATAAAACACTCGGAATACATTACAGCGGGTGTGGGGGTTAATTGCTTTACGGCGGATACTTCGTTTCGTGACAGGGGTTATTTTTATTACGGGCCGGATAAATTCTTTACGTCAAAAAGTCATCCGACCGGATATGTCTGTGCGGTTGGGGGTTACCTTTGTGAGGGGGATAGTTTTAATATACATCTTTATTTCGCCAAGCGGCAGCACAAGGAAAACATAAACGAAGAAAAAAATCAACAGTCAATGAGCAGTATACCAGAGACTAAACTTGACTAGTAATAACGTTAACTAACGAAGTTGGAAATCACTATTCAATCACAGTGAAAGTGAATACATTATAGATTCTGTTCGCAAGCTGGTTCGCTGTTGGAACATTATCATATTCACGGAAAATGTCACACAATTGTTTAGCAGCATTATCATGAAATAACAGACACAGACTGTTCTCTGTTGCAGCAAAAACTTGCAAAAACCTTGCCGTCCTGATCTGTATTTGTAGCACAACAGGCAGAAAACGAAAATTACGTTGACATTCTATGACAACAGCGGGAGAAGCACTACGAAAGATTTTCATGAACAAACGATCTAACGACTGCTTGTCGCGTGATAACATTGGGCACACTTCTGTTGCATACAACAGGACAGGCAAGCATTTGGAAGGAAGTAATTCTAAAATGGTGTGCGTGACACCACACCGGCAAACGTCGCAAAAAACGTTGCCGGGAGAAGGGCTAATATATCACATTCAGCCAAGTCGTGAGGTAAATCACAGATAGACAGACGGGCTGACACAACTATCACATATCACAAAAAAATCTGCCGACATACTCGACGTTGATCGTGCAACTGAACTGATTGCCTAGCAAAACTGGCCCGTGTTAAAATGGCGGGTCGGGTCTTCATTGCTGATTCACCATTGTGACGACGGGTGAGCTGTGGTGAAGTGTATGCATGGCCGTTACATCTTTGTCAGTAGGCCTCATTGCTTTACACAGTCATTCATTCATTCATTCATTATATTTTAATAAGCAACAGTCAAAACGCCGTTGAGTACAGAATGACAGTAGAAGTTTGTAAGTAGTCGACATAAGGACTGGTTTCAAGGAGAGTAGGTGGATTCAGCGGACTCCAGCTGTCAGAACCATCTAACGCCATCATTAGCCGATATTCAGTTGGTCGAACGCCGGCGGTATAGACGTTTTCGCCCCTCACCATCGCGTCATGACGTCGTGTCAAACGCCAGATATAGATCCGCCTGCTGATAAACTAAGTCTGAGGCACACAGAGTTCTCAATGGTTGGGATCTGGGGTATAACCTTCGGAAAATTTCTGAAATGTAGTGCGGGATTTCGTGAATTCTGGTGCACTATGGACGATGGTGCATGATCATCGCGCGATATGATTGGTCGAGCTGGCTTTCATATGAGTTCTAACGCCTGGATATTTCAAAAAAAATTCCGGGGGAGTTTGCAATTTCCGGGGGAATTCCCCCGGGAAACATGCCTGGAATAAACACTGGTCATCCAAGATCGTCATCAATAGTATTAGTAACCTTGGTCGTATCTTGCCCCGTTTCAGAGATATTGCAGGTTTTCTGCTGAAAACAGCACCCCATCCCTATTCCACCAAAATTTTGGTGGTGTTCCCTCGGACTAGATTGCCGATGTTGGGTCTCCGAGGAGCGAAGACCGTAAGCTAATTATTCGTTAATTACTTTCGAACTAACTCAACATATACGCCTGCGGTACATCCATGTCACGGACAGATGGACGGACAGACAGACGGACGGACGACTTACTGTAGCAATACCGCGCAATGCGCATAGTATACATCGCGCGGTAAAAAAAACAGAAATGAAGGAATCAGATTAAACTGAAAAATACGCAAAGAGTAAGAAAAGAAAAAGAAATGGAAAAGCCAAATGAAAAGTTTAATTCAGCTGAATGTGGCTTTGAAAGTTGATCCTAGTTGGCATGGCAAATGTCAGTCAACCATAGCAGTCTAGTTATATACAAGGTGGCCCATAAAAAGTAAGGTATCAGATTTCGTAACTTCATCAAATAAGCTTGTTGAATGTTGATGCATTTTCAAAATTCTCTCACTGACACACCCATGCAGCAGTAAATTGGCAAATTAACTTTAAACGCTTTGCTACCTATACTTTATGAAGGTTAGTATTCAAAAACTGACTGTAATATTTCACATGATAGTGCGTCGACGCGTTTGAGATTTGGTGTGATCTTTAACGATTATTTTGCTGCAAATGTACTGCTTAGTGTGTCAGTGAAAGAACTTTGAAAATCAGTCAGTATTTGATGGAGTTGTCACAAAAAAATCGGCGGATTACTTTATTGGGCCAGTCTGTAGACTGAAGTTTAGTGTACCCCGTGCTGATGTCAAACAGCGACACCATCATCCATATATCGCGTTTGTTTTTGAAAATTGCTTTGATCGTCTCACTGTGCTTGAAGATCGAATGATTGACTGTGCGTGTTGTGACGTGAGACGCTGTCGTGCGTGGTGCGTTCTATGCCACGACTATTCTGTGGATTGTGGATTGTTTCATAACGACTAAACTTTTATTATCTAAACTGTTTGATTTTCAGCAGTTAGTAGTTTCATAAAAAATAGTTCACTTTTCTCATACCAAACAGCATGGCGAAATTCCCACTGACTGGTCGCCTTTAATAAGGGCATTTAATATGCGTGAAGAGAAAAAATCGCGATTTTTGATTAATATCAGGCTACACATCATACACGTGTATCTTGGAAACACTGCAACTTACAAACTTTTTTGTACATTTTATCGTCGCCTACAAACGTAATTTCTATAGAATACTAATAGTAATATGATCTATTAATTGTACGGTTGTACCCATGGGTCGTTTCCAGCGGGAACGCCTGGGAACGGCGTTCCCAAAGTTGTTTTGACAGTGGGAACGGCGTTCGATCCCAGGAAGGCAATAGTCCGTTAGTCATTCGTTACACTTTTCGTGAACACGCCGCAACTTAGGCCTAATTCGCAATTTGCTATGCTCTATAGTCAGTCTAATCTGTCTAATTCTGTAAAGTCTGGACAAATTAAACACCGTCGTTACACAAACGTAGCAGTTCACGTGGACGACACAATGCACTGTCACTGTCAGTATTACTGTCTACAACAGAAGGCGACAGACAACAAAGTCTATCAGTAGCACACAGTAAATTAATAAAATAACAAACATTCTAGCAGGGGCAGGAATCTCTGCTACATAAATAACAACAGTTGCGTAGGCCTAATAACAGAAGCAAACTTGATCATTCATGTGCATACAAATTGCTAATGTTTGGCATTTTGGCCTACACCTAACTGGCATTTAAACCAGCTTTAGGTGAACTGTACACAAAAAGCACCCAGTTTGCACCAACATTCGCCTATTTGAGATATTTTTCTGGGGAGACCCCTCCTCCACTGGGGCGAGGGACACCCCTTCCCCACACCCTAACCCTCGGCGCCTTGTCTCCCCATTTGCTAATCCTGGAGCCTGGAGCTAATCCTGTTTGGTTCCCACACTTCTTTTTAGGAAACGATCCCTGGTTACCGTGTCTTTGCTGACGTTCTATAGATTGACGACATAGCAGCTACCACTTGATGACCTGAGTGGCGTTTGTAGCTTGTACTTAACTGCGCATTGGAGAAGATCTGTAACGACCTTTTTAGAAGCCAGTCACTGCCAGTGGCAAGAGCTGTTCAGAACTTTTACAAGCGTCTGCAGGCTGCAGAACACCTTGAACATTTCGTATGACAGACATTGTTTAACTCTTTAATGATCGTAATTTAGCATTCAAACAGTTACTTCATTGCTAGTCACTTTCCATCACGCTGTTGCTATCTTGGCTTGTGCTATTTTTACCGCGCGATGCACCTAGTGCTAGCGCAGTATTGCTATCATAAGTTGTCCGTCCGTCTGTCCGTCCGACTTTAACGGTTGATGTATCGTGGACATGCATACAGTGTATGTGTTGGGTTAGTTCGAAAGTAATTACACGAGTAATTAATTAGCTTAGGGTCTTGCTCCTCGGAGCCGCAATATCGGCATTCTAGTCCAAGGGAACAACCCCAAAATTCGGGTGGTGTCGCTGTTCTGAACAGAAAACTGCAATATCTCTGAAGCGACGAGACAAGATAGGACCAAAGTTACTATTGATGACCAATAGGAAGTCGCATACGCGCTTTCGATTATTCAACGACATTGAATGACCTTGAAGGGCCACTACGCACACTGTTTCAAAACACATGCGTCTTTCGGAGCCCACCACGAAAATTCGAATGAAGATAGACCTATACTAATCATCGACGACTATGTAGCCCAATGACTCTAGTTTCTGGCAACATAAGGTTTATGCGGATATTCGCGGGGGTTCCCTGGACAGAGAGCGTCAAACGACAGTGGGGTAATCGAAAACGTCGATTTTGAGGGCTTTCGGATGCTACGTCTTCGGCACCTTAGGAAATAGGCCAACATTATTATATAGTATTATTTTGTCCCTTGTCGCCTTTCCATGACCCCAAAATACATACATGTACCTTGAATGACCTTGAAATCTTGTATGGCCATTTTACGTTAAATTTTCACTATTACGAACTGACTTTGAGAGTTATTATTTACTTATTTACTGTAGAGTCTGTTTACATACACACGTGACCAGAGGAGATGTGCAGAAGCGGAGTAGCGCACCGTGATCCGCAGAATATTTGGAATCCGCGCAAAAACTGTAGATCTTTCGTAGACGCTACATCGTCGGAACCCTAACAAATAAGGCCAACCGTTGTTTGTTTTGTTTCTATTTATTTAGTTACTAGGTTCTCTTCTTTTTTACCGCGCGATACACGTAGTGCTAGCGCGGTAATGCTATCGTAAGTCGTCCGTCCATCCGTTTGTCTGTCCGTGACGTTGATGTACCGTGGGCATATAGGTTGGATTAGTTCGAATTACACGAATAATTAGCTTAGGGTCTTCGCTCCTGGAGCCACAACATCGATAATCTAGTCCAAGGGGAACACCCCTAGAATTTGGGTGGAATAGGGGTGAGGTCGTTCTCAGCAGTAAACCTGCAATATCTCTGAAACGGAGCAAGATAGAACCAAGGTTACTATTGATGACCAATATGAAGTCGCATACGCCCTTTCGATTGGTGCCAAAATCAACGACATTGGATGACCTTGAAAAGCCATTACCCACTCTGATTCAAAACACGCGCGTCTTTCGGAGCCCACCACGAAAATTTGAATGAAGATAGACCCATACTATCAGCTACGAAGATGTAGCCCAATGACTCTAGATTCTGGCAATATAAGGTTTATTGCGGATATTCGCGGTGGTTCTCGAGATTTATGTAAATTTTCCTTAGATTTACGTATACCTGCGTCCATATATAAGGAAAGGTATGGTGTACCGTACTCGTTATCAAGTTCACGTCGTTAGTTTGTGACACTTAGCTACCAATAGGGCTGCCGCGAGTATGCGAGCATAGGCGTGACCAGCGGAGATGTTGGAAGCGGAGTAGCGGACTGTGATCCGCAGAATATTTGGAATCCGCGGAGAAACTGCGGATCTTTCGTAGACACTACATCGTCGGAACCTTAACAAATAAGGCCAACATTAGTATTTAGTATTACTTAGTCCCTTATCGCCTTTCCATTGACTCCAAAACACGTGACCTTGAATGGCCATTTTGCGTTAAATTCTGTTTTGTGTGCCGGTATGTTTGGAGCTCTGAAGCCTGGCTTTCGAAGTGTGGCTACTCTTAAACTTGTTGTGAATGCTGTCGGCGAACTTTGAACCGAAAAGAACAGCTGCAGCAACGCACGGTTTCCTTTCGACAGCACGGCTTTCTTGTTTTGTAAAATTGCGAGCACGGACGACAAAAAGCGGCGAAAATCTGCAGATTAAAGATGCATAGAAGAAAAGTGCACAATGTGTATATCGATGTTGACGATACGGCTGTAATAAAATTTAGCATTAAAATTTCGAGTGATTATGGAAATCATGACGAAACACTATAGGTGACCATTTTGGTGAAACCCGGTATGTTGTAATTACTATTGTTTTATACAAGTGTCCAGACATTTTTACCGCGCGATGCACGTAGGTACTAGCGCGGTATTGCTATCGTAAGTCGTCCGTCCGTCCGTCCATCTGTCCGTCTGTCTGTCAGTCAGTGACGTTGATGTACCGTGCGCATAAGATGTATAGCCAATGACTCTCTGGCGATATAAGGTTTATGCGGATATTCGCGGTGGTTCTTAAGATTTATGTAAATTTTCCTTAGATTTACGTTTGCCTACGCCCATATGTTATACAGGTATGGTATGCCGTACTCGTTTTCAAGTTCACGTCTTTGGTTTATGACAGCTACCAATAGGGCTGCCGCGTGTTCTCGAGTGCGTGACCAGCGGAGATGTGGGAAGCGGAGTAGCGGACTGCGATCCGCAGAATATTTGGAATCCGCGGAAAAACTGCGGATCTTTCGTAGACGCTACATCGTCGGAATCTTAACAAATAGGTCCAACATTAGTATTTAGTATTACTTAGTAATACTTTCCACTGACTCCAAAACGCGTGACCTTGAATGACCTAGAATGGCCATTTTTCGTTAAATTCTGTTTTTGCGCCAGTATGTTTGGAGCTCTGGAGCCTGGCTTTCGAAGCTTGGCTACTCTTAAACTTGAAGTGAATGTTGTCGGCGAACTTTAAATCGAAAAGAACAGCTGCAGCATCGCGCGGTTTCCTTGCGACAGCAAGGCTTTCTTGTTTCTCTGCAGGTCATCATTTGAAAAATGGCGGTTTAGTTCAGTTGCTCTGCATCAGGCCCATGTGTGATCGTCTGCTGCTGAGTGCTGACCATTTTGGTCAGCTAGCCACCAAGGTCAACTTAGCCTGGCCGTCCCTCAGTTGGGCGGCGAAATGAGTAGGCCTTACCTGCGAAAGCTGGAGAGTGAGTGAGTGAGTAGTTTCTTAACGGCACATCAGCACAATATAGGCCATTCAGTGCCATAAAAGCTGGAGAGTAAACAAGCAGAAGCGGGCGATGCAGTAGCCTTATACCGGTAATTTCGCAGTGTAAGCTGGTGTTTGGATGACTGAAGGACATTTTTTACTTTCATCAATTGTACAGTGCAAAAATTGTCGTGAATCGCCCACATAAACTGGATTGCTAGATCGGCACTGACATAGTGGCGACATGAAGAATGAAAACGGCGCGTAGTCTGCGCGCGTTAATATTGTTGTCTCCCGCCGCGTGTCTTGCAGCGACGCACAGCTCGTTTTTCCATGGTGCGATGACAGATGTGTATCGTGCATATCCGGGCGCGACAGCCATTATACGCCTCGTCTGCAGCGTCAGTCCGCAGGCCGGCCCGACGACGTCATAATAAATCGTGGTCGCTGCAGTGGTCACCGACTGACCACGGCAAAAAACGTTGCGTGGTTGGTCAGCGGCGCTGACGTTCGACGGTAGTCTACTGGCTGATCGTGCGAGGCCGCCGTTGATGAATTATGTCGACTCGACTGCAGTCTGCAACGACGCTAATCCAGCCCGTTCGTCTTACATGGCGTCGCTGACACGTGCTTCCGTCGCAATGGATTACCGTCAGCCTCGGCCTCGGCTTGCTTCGTCCAGACTCCAGACGGACTCCCAGCGTCCTGTGACGAACAAATGGGCTCCACACACCGGTGACTTTTAAGTCCAGTATTTGGTATTGGTGATCATGTCGGTGACCGATAGTGAGAACGCTATGTGGCTGTTCAGTTGATGACATTGTGTGATTTGACCTGCTTTCATCTGCTTCTAAATGACTGTCTGTTTGTGTCATTTCATCAACCCCTTTATAGTCGCACTTTGTCCGAGTGACCTCATCCTCGTTGTTATCTTCATACATCGTTTCTTTGGCATTATTGATCGTTGTATAGCACACTGATCAGACTGTGAACCAACGTCGTCGTCGAACATTCTCTGTGTCCGGTCCGATGACGTAAAACTCACTGCCGACACACACATGATGCTACCCACATCACCTTCAGCTCTGCACGTTTGCTGAAGACATTTTTAAACAGCTAATATATAACTTCTGCAGTGCGTCATATGAAATGATGTATTACTTGTTCACTTTACTTACTTACTCAAGCCAACGATGACTGAAGGTGAAACGAGACATGTATAGATATAGATAGTAAGTTTATTTTTATTTTGCCACAACAGTGACAGCAGGTCATCATTTCAAACATGGCGGTTTAGTTCAGTTGCTCTGCACTGGGACCATGTGTGATCGTCTGCTGCTGAATGCTGACCATCTTGGTCAACTAGCCACCCAGGTCAACTTAGCCTGGCCGTCCCTCAGTTGGGCGGTGGTGACCTTGGATGTATATTCAAGGTCAGTGAAACGCAAGTGGATAATCAGCAAAGCAGTTTCATAAAATTTCACCTTGTGTAAGGTCGACGATGATGGGATAATGGGAGCTCTTACTGTGAGATTCCACACTGTCCTTCACTGTCAGCCTTGACTTGGAGAAAATGACCGAGAGCAGCGGACGAGAACGGTGGAGGTGGTATTGAGTTGGATGGGTTTGTTGAAGTAGGTTTGTAACTAAACAGAGCAGAACGCGATAACGATCTGGCGTCAGGCAGCGGCACAGCTCGATGTGACTGCGACCGACGTCACAGGAGTTCTTGTCGATTAGCCTGAGTACATCGTCCAAATAACCACACCATCAGATTGAACGAGACATGACCCATGACCTCTCCAGTCTTCTCCCTCTCCTCTTTCTCCATCCAGCGACCGACCGCGCAGATTAGGACGATGCAACGCACATAACGACGTGGCAGCGTAGACTGACGCACTCATGCACCACAGCGGCCGCCCCTGCCAGCCTGTCCGTCCGTCTGTAGACACATTATAACGCACCTTGCTCGGTGCAAAACTGCGCTCACGTGATCACACTGCTACAGCCAAACGACAGACGTTAATTAAAAACAGCACCCAACGCCCACCTCGGCTTTATACATTTTTCTACGTGCACGAACAGCCCCATCTGTTTGCGAAGATTGCAACAAGCGCAACTTATTTTCGCAAGTCTTTATAATTCGCAGAGATATCACGACCTGGACGTTTGCCCTTAACCACTAATTTGCTAAGAAGGTCGGCTGTTACAAGGAAGCTATGCACTGTTCTGTCTTCGTGTTTGAAATACTCATCTCGTATATGATCGATCTCCGAAAAGTCAGCCTGGCTCACGTAACGCATCCACGTTGTATTTATGAAATTGCTTTGCTAATTATCCGTTTGCGTTTCACTGACCTTGGTCAAGGTCACCAAAGACCATTAAGAGTATGGACAAATGACTTCTTATTGGTGTTTTTCGTTTCGGAAATTAGTTACCATGTGTCGAGAGACGCCAAACCAGGCTCACCCATTGCCTCCACCGAAGAAAGGAAGCTATGTTTTCACCTCTGTCTGTTTGTCTATGTCTGTCTGTTTGTCTCTCCGCTATATTGCTCAAAAAGTTATGAACGGATTGTGATAAAAATTTTTGGACATGGTGGCAATCCAGGTCATGATCGTCATTCAGGAATTTTTTAAAAGAATTGTTTATTTACTATACTGCGATTTCTTTAAAAAGTTCTTTAAAAAGATAAAACATGCAAATCCTTGGCGGAGTTTTGAACTCTGTCAATGCTTTCTGGTGTAGTATATGCACGTTGTTGTGTTTCGTGGTTTTCAGTCAGTGGTTAGAAGGTAGGCCCCTAAGTAGAACGATCGTGACCGGTCATGCATGGTCATCAAATGTCTCTGTATTATAGCCTAATCAAAGAGTGAGTGAGTGAGTAGAGTTTAACGTCCCTCTCGACACATAATAGATCATTTCTGGGACGAGTCTTTCCAGGCAATCACTTGCACTGGTTATATTAACAACCAATAAAAACCAAATACACAAAACCAAATACAGTGACTATCTAAACTAAAATACACACAAGAAAACAAAAACACAGCGAAGCCCCTAGTCTCTAAATGTACATAAGGAAACGGAGGTTACTAGGGGTTGGCTCCCGCAGAGGGCAGGGTCGCCAATTTCTGTCGGCGGTGGGGACGCCGCCGCGGTACCTCCCCCATCAAATAAGTTTAAATATTCATTTGAGGTCTTTCAACTATATATAAGGTCTTTACTCTTTGGTCATAATTCTTGTCCGACGACGATGACTCGATCTTGCCCATTGTACAACCGTTTTGGAGATTTCTGTCCTGAAAAGAAAACATTAGCTGGAATGACCAGCTCACTCTACGTTGTCAGAAGTGGCATTGTCTATATAATAAGGTACTTCTGTTAGATTTTATTACTATAGACCACGTTTTATTAGTGGTCTGCTGTCTGCGGTAACCGTGCACCGTTTAGTACGACATATTAGGCCAATACCGTTTTAATGAAGACAATGTATATCCTACAACGAACTTTTTACAGAGGTTCAATTCGGAATGATACACTTAGAACACTTAGCTCGTGATGATGTATGATTTGCGATGTGCCAGAAATTGCTGTAGTTGTAGATAGAAACGTTAACTGTGTATGCTTCTAGTTGAAGGACTTGAGCGCCGAGTTTAAACCCAATATACACCGCCGACGCCGACGCAACTCAACTCGACAGT
>Ga0209679_1000933_pt1 | contig 11606 bp, 5 predicted proteins | sample WorMetHEROISLAND_4_FD_187408 | JGI IMG/M metagenome (GOLD analysis project Ga0209679, IMG submission 187408) | Marine gutless worms symbiont microbial communities from Max Planck institute for Marine Microbiology, Germany - Olavius sp. 2 HERON... ...
TCATTTCATATTCAGTCTGAAGCCCATGTCCAATATGCATAACTTTGCACTTTTCCGGGTTGAACTTTAGCAACCATTTGTCCGACCAAGACATTAGCTTGTTTAGGTCATCTTGGAGGCTTTCCTGATCTTCCATCGTGAGAATCCCTGTCCAGACTTTGGTATCATCGGCAAACATGCTTATTCCATTCACTACCCAATCAGGAAGATCATTTACAAATATCAGGAACAGCAACGGTCCTAACACTGACCCCTGAGGTACACCACTCAGGACTGCAACCCACTCTGAAAAACTCCCATGAACTCCGATGTAATGTAATGGGTAAGTATATTATGCGGAATGCGGAACGCGGAATGCGGAATTTCGACCACGTATAATTTGCGGAATATTAGATACGGAAAAAAAAACTTTCTGAATTCAGTATACTTTCCAGTGTGACTAAAGTTGTAGTTTGATATTTACTGAATAAGCGCATGGCTACTTTTACAATAGTTCCCTAGAATCCCTACTGCCAACAGACAGCCGAACATTCCGCACCTGTAATTCCGCAAAGTATACGTGGTCGGATTCCGCATTCCGCAAAGCACTGTCACCCTAATGTAATCCTTAAACCACTGCAGATCACTGGAATTTACAGGGTGGACCAAAAAAATTGGCACCATAAAATTGGCACCATAACTCATTTGTTTAATTTTGCAGCTGATCACCGCAGAGCATAATGTTTTATGTCTGAATTGCATTGATCTGCACTTTATTACATTTTTTGTGTGGTTTTAAGTAAGTAAATGTAAGTAAATGAATTTGTAAGATGCAGAGTGTCGGTGATTGACGTCTGCTTTATGTCTGTATTCCAATGATCTGCGGTTTTTTATGTTTGGTGTGTGTTGCTACAGAGGTGGTCTCGTTTCAATTGTTGTTTTTAAGACGCTGACATTTCACAAGGTAATGTAGCGACACACTTGAGGTGTGATTGGATCTGCGGTGATTTGCGGTTTTCAGGCAGGATTACATTATGCTGATTTGCAGTGATCTGCGGTGATTTGCGGTTGATTTGCAGTGATTTGCGGTTTTCAGGCAGACCCGCGTCAACCGCATAATTACCGGCGCATACGTCAAACTGCTCGATGTGGTATTTAATCAGACCCCAAGTCAAGTAAAGTCAATCGGAAGCAGGATTGAAACTTGAAAGCTTATTTTTCAGGCTATTACTAATGACAGCTAAAAGTGACTTCTATTGTCAAATGGTTTTCAGATTCGGAATAAAACGGAAATGGAGGTTACTGTTACTGTATTTTAGTAGCTGGCTGCAATTACATGTATGTATCAGTTAACTAAATTTCATAACTTCTCGACTTGCATATTGCATACTGACATAAAATTTACATGTAATGGAAATGTTTAGATCCCAATGACAGTGAATGCTGTGTGTCGTTTGCAGGTTGTTGGTGATCTGCCATTTATTCATGTGTCGGAAACAGAGCTTCTGAATCGGTTGTGCCAGCTTGCAACACACTACATCAAGTTCGAGAAGTTTCTACGACTACACAGCCATGCACCTTTTGCAGGTGTGATAATGTATAGTTGATTATGTGCTTGATTACGACTGATGACAGGAGACATTGTTTACGCTAGTTTGTTAACGGCATTGTATAGGGGACATATTAAGACAGCTGTCGCGTGTGCAGCATACAAAATGACGGACGTCTATAGACGCCTGTCATTCTCAATGTGCTAATACTGGCCATTCTGCGATAGTTAAGTGAACATTTTCAGTGCATAAGCAAAAATTTGCTTTTTAGAAGCTTTAGAAAATTACGTTACCATACGTGAAATATAATGCAATTTATTGCACAATGACTGCACAATGTAGCGTCACAGACAAACATTTTTGATACAGAATCAAGCCTGAGCTATAGTTTATTTGTTTTAATTTACAGTTGGTAACAAGCCTAGTGATGATCTCATAGCAGCGCCCTTAGCTGACTGGGAGATCAGTCCTCCAACTGAACACCTCCTTAGAGGTAATCAGTGACTATCCCCTCCGATAGGTACCAGTAGTGCTATTAATCTACCACTCTAGGCCGGAGGGTGCTGCTGGTCTGCGACTGCTTATTCGTCGTACCAAAGTATGCTTATTTCGCAGCTGGCCTCTATGTTCTAGAGGTCGTGTCCCTGTCCGCCACTTGGGACACGGGTGGTAGCAGGCAGCTCTGCTCCGGCAACTTGCAACTGGTTCCACCTGGTAACAAGCCTAAAATCAGTAACATTCTGCAAGAACTGCACCGTGAGTCCAAAATGGAAGATACCATACTCTTGTCCATGTCTTCACCGGATTTAAAAAAAACAAGCCGACACGTTGCTTCGCTCCATGTCGACTTGACCTTGTTTACTCTCGGCGCTTTGTGCCTCTGGTGGCGTGCTTCGCATGCCATGCCCTCTCGGTGCATCACGCCTCTGCTGGCGTGCTCGCGCACGCCACGCCCTTATGCAAAGCGGTCGGACGGTCGGACATACCTGTTTTAATTGTTTTAATATATAGATTTTCACTGCTTCACTCTGTAGGAAATTTGCAATAAAGTGATATTAAAATCCCACGACATCTATACTTGTTACCTCAAGTACCTTAATCTTAATCATTACCTTAATATTAATCTCAGATAACTTGCATGACCTCTACACTGGGGCATTGTTTGCTAAGTCGCCAGAGACTTGATGTATGGCAGGCAGCAGCTGTTGTAACTCTAAGCAAGTTAAAATAACAGATTTCATTGATTTTGACTCCGGGTTTGGCTAACGACAAACCTAAATAGTCCAATTTTGACATGCCGATAGACATCATTAAGCATCAGAACATCATTCTTGTGCAAAGAAAGCATTTTGCTTCTGTCTTTCTCCTTGCTGCTGTGGTTGCATTCTTACAGTCATTCTATGAATTTTTAAGCATAGCTAATGCGAATGGACTTTTTGTCCGTGAACCAAGTGAAGATGACATCATTCAGTGACTGTTTTCTGTTTTGAGCAGTTGCATCTGGCATAATGGATTGTTTCAGTCAAATCTTTGGTAGGCATTGGCATCTCTTCAAACCAAGATCACATTGAAAAAATGATGTGTGACATCAGACTGCTATTGATTGTGTTGAATGGTGAATTTGTGGGTGATCTGTCTGGCTTCCTGGCTTAATAACAGCTCATCTACCGTGGTGCCATTCTCTTCAGTGCATGTACTCACAATCTGCCATTGCCATGACTACAGTTGGTGCATATTTGGAATACTTTTATTAGACAAGGTATTGTAGCGACGTGCTTGAGGTTCGGTAATATCTTTATTGATCACTTTGTTGCAAATTTCCTAGAGAATGTTGCAGTAAAAGAATTTTTAAAATTGTTTCATATTTGATGGAAATTGGACAAGAGTATGGTGTCTCCCTGTTTGACTCGCGGTGTACATGTAGGTTGTAAGCATATGCATTATTTATTGTCAAGTTAGTTTGTAGTTTGGTCTTTAATGTAAAACGTCATTTTTGTTGTCATATTGTTGCATGGTGTGATCTAAGTTTTAGTGATATTAGTGATATTGTATACTATTAAGTCAGCTTACTATTTGCCGAAATATGTTGACAGAGATTATTATATATCTAATAAAAATGTAATAAATATAACTCTGTATGTTTGCAGGTGGTTGTCAGGGACCACCTGTTGATGAGGGAGCACCTGTTGATGGTGCATATATCAGGTCATTTGCACAGGGTTTAGACGATGTGCTACAAGACTATCGGCAAGCTTTACTTGACATTGAATCCAGGTTGCTTGCAGACCCACATCTCACTGCTGTCTATGTGCAGACATGCTTAGAAGAGGTAAAGCATTGTGATGTTTATAGATGCAAGCAACTGTAAGGAATGAATGTATTAATCATAAGCTGCCATATATATGATATCAATCATGTATAATATTAAGCTATATAGAGCAGTTGATATTTATTGGTAAACTTTTCGTAGTCCAAGTAAGTCATTGCAGGCTGCAGATAATGCCTTCGAGGGCAGCATGTGGCCCGCAGGCTGCATGTTTGAGACCCTTGATGTTGTGGTGTATATTATGTAATGCACAAACATTTTTGAACATTTTCAAAGATTGATTTGACTTTTTTGGATGGTAATTATTACTTGCAATGTGTTCACATTTCTGCTGTTTACTTAGTTAAGTAAAGCAGCTGTTGGAAAACAGTTGTCAGATATCATGTTATCAATACCTTTACATTTGTTGTATTTAATGTCTGCTTTATGAACTGTGCTCAGTATCAGCTGCTGTTTCCCACACTGTCAAGTCTTATTCAGCAAATTTCCGAGAAGAAGGTGACTTTCTGCTGATATGATGTTTTTTGGTTTGACATTCATGTACAAATTACCTGTTGTCTGAGACATAAAAACATGCAAGTAGGAATGTTGATACTGACTTCTAATTGTATTATTATGTCACAGATTGCATTGTTATGTTCTAGATTTCTGCATAGGATTTGCACTTTGGATAGTTTGAAATTAAACATTTTAATACGTTGCATCTAACATTTTTATAACCATTCATTGCCTTGATGCTGTTGGTTGGGTGACAGGAAGGGCATCGGGCCTGTATGAGTCCTGCTGCCAAAAGTTTACTTTTGGGATCCCGGCCTAACTGGAGTAGCTCTAGAAAAGTCATTAAGTTAAAAAAACTGAAAGTAGTTTATTGTAGTGGCATAGATCAGCTTGTAATCCTGATATTACTGAACAGCCTCGTGTGAATGGTGTAAACTAGTTTATTTCAGTTAGTACTATAGCCTAACTAAGAAGCTGTTTCATCTCAGTGTAGAGCATACTTGAAATAATGCGCCCAAGGTACATCAACATCACCGAGAGAGAGACAGACAGATGACTTACGATAGCAATACCACACTTTGCACTATGTGCATTGCGTGGTAAGTGGTTTTCTGCCCGCCTGTGGTTTACTGTCCGCTATGTTTATTAGCATACTTGCCAGTTAGTACAACACAACTTAGACCAAAACAATGAAACTTTACATCATCAATCACCAGAGGGCACCACAGTACAGTAAAGTGCTGTAGTACGCTAATAGAGGCACTATACAGCTGCTGCTGCTGCTGCGTGCCAGTTTGTTAGGGGATGTCAAGACAGCTGTCACGTGAATTCATTTTTTCAGACTGCAGTCAGATGCCGACATAATCTATAATCATACTGGTGACTTTCAGGTTGCAACCAATTTGATTCACATATCTTGTTTGTTTAAGCTTTCTCATGCTCTTGCTGTTGTGCAGATTCATGGCTGCAGCGTACTGGAGTTGGTGTACAAGGCTTCTTCTGGTGCAGTACCATTCATTCAAGCTGCTCTTGAACGGTATTCTCATCTCTCATTCTTGTACCCAGTAGTTGTATTTGTTTGTGCTGCGTAGATTTGATGATAGAAACTTGAATTTGATGACGTGCAGCAGAGGGATTTTTCTATGATTTACCACATTTGCATTCGTAGTTCTCTAGATTAGCATGGTTGTGCCAGTTTCATATAAATGATTCTTGGTGACTGAAGTTAAAGCAGTTGTTTTGTTGTCTGACTGACAGGATACTCCAAGTTTGTCATGTTGTCTTCTTCAAGCAACTGTCATGCTGGCTGCTTCATGGTTCCCTGCAGGACCAGTACAATGAGTTCTTTATCACTCAGGATTCGGAGTCTGACCAGCCATCATCTACTGTCGCCGATACGTCGGCAAGTGATGATCTTGATGTCGGTGGTGTCACTGGCAGACAGCTCAGTCTCATAATGGCAAGAACAGTTTGATGACTTCATTTTTACTTTCTTTATGTTCTGCTCCATTGTGGAGTTTTGAATTCTGTAGTGTTTAGGCATGCAGTTGTTACCCAGCCTATTTTTAGGCACGTACTGCACGTTAGGCTGGGTCCCTTAGGGAAAACTTTGTTGATTATTGGTGCATTTCTTACAGGCATGCCTTGTTACCCAACCAACACTGCCAGAGCACATAGCTAGGAGTTATTGTAAAATATTTAGGAATTGTTACAAAGCATTTTTGAAATTCATTTTTGTCACATATCATGTTATTGTTGGTTTCCGTGTAACTTTGCAGTCACTGTTGCTTGCACAGAAGCTGTCAGAAGTTGCGGAGCAGAACAAAAATTCGGGATCATTCATGGTGTCTGGCAAACTGCTGCCTTCATACATTACCCTGAGCTCAGCCGAGAAGATACTATTTGTTGGTGAATCAGTGCGAATGTTCAGTTTGCAAGCTGACACGGACAACTCAGCACGAGATGTTGGTCAGTGCACGTACACACAACCATTGTCACGGCTGTTTTCCAGGTTTTGTGGGTTAGCTGGTGACCCCTGAAGGCAGTCTTCGGAGACTGATGAAGTCGTATTTTTACAGGCTGAATGCCTTTCCTGAGGCCTGTCTGTCAATGATAGATGGCAAGAAATTTGCCCATCAAGCACCCGGACATGCGTCGTTACCCAGACCCACAGCACCTTTGGTGACAGAGCTTTTGCATGGCGCAGTGTGAACTATTTTAACTGCGCCGTCTAGAAATAATCTTACTTACTTACTTACAATATGGATAAGAGTTGCATTTCTTGTAAACTATTGAACGTCATTCAGATAATACATGTAATTGTTGCTTTTAATGAAAATTCTTCCCCAAAGAGCTTTTTCCTTAGCGGACAAGTTCCGAGGTTCCTACATTTTCAACTGATGCCGGCTGAGAACTGAAAGATGACCTTTGTGTCGCTGTCTATTAAGGTTTTGGATACTCGATTTTCTTACCACGCAATGCATTGCACATAGTGCAGTGCGGTATTGCTATCGTAAGTCGTCTGTCTGTCTCTCTGTGACGTTGACATACTGTGGGTGTATGTGATGGGTTAGTTCGAAACTAATTAGATAAGTAGATAGTATTAGACTAATTAGCTTAGGGTTTTCACTCCTCGGATGCACAACATCAGCAATCTAGTCCAAGGGGAACACCCCCTAAATTCGGGGAGAATAGGGGTGGGGTCGCTTTTCTCAGCAGAAAACCTGCCATATCTCGGAAACGGGGCAAGATAGGACCAAGGTTACTATTGTTGACCAGTAGGAAGTCGCATATGCGCTTTCGATTGGTGCCAAAATCAATGACCTGGATGATCTTGAAGGCCATTGTGCACTCTGTTTCAAAACACATGCATCTTTCAGAGCCCACTATGAAAATTTGAATGAAGATAGACCCATTCTGTCAGCAACGAAGGTATAGCCCAGTAGCTCTAGTTTCTGACAATATAAGGTTTATGCGGATATTCGCGGGGGTTCCCTGAAGAGGGGACGTCAAGCAACAGTGGGATAATCGAAAACGTCGATTCTCAAGGCTTTCGGACACTACGTCTTTGGCACCTTAGGAAATAAGGCCAACATTATTATATAGTATTATTTAGTCCCTTGTCGCCTTTCCACAGACCCCCAAAGTACGTGACCCTGAATGGCCATTTTACATTAAATTTTCACTGTTAAGAACAGCCCTTATTTAATTAAATTATTTTTACATACTTACTGTAGAGTCTGTTTAGTGTTCACACACGTGACCAGTGGAGATGTGCAGACTGTGGAAGCGGGCCATGATCCACAGAGTATTTGTGATCCATGTAAAAACTGCAGATCTTTCATAGATGCTACTTCGTCTGAACTGAACAAATAAGACCAATGTTAGTATTTAGTATTACGTAGTCCCTTTCGCCTTTCCACTGACTTCAAAACACGTGACCTTGAATGACCTTGAATCGCGATTTTGCATTAAATTCTATTTTGTGCCTGTATGTTTGGAGCTCTGAAGCCTGGCTTTCGAAGCTTGGCTACTCTGAAACTTGTACGGCAGTGAATGTTGTCGGTGAACTTCAAACCGAAAAGAACAGCTGTGGCATCGCATGGTTTCCTTTCGATAGCATTGCTTTCTTGCTTTCAGCAGGCACACTATGGTAGGTTTTACTGTTTTAGAAGCAGCTTAGTAGCTATACAGCTAGTAATATTGTCTTTAAATGCGTTTAGGGTCACTGTTGGATGGCAGAGAAGATGAATTTGCAAGAGATGTATACAGTTTGTCACAACGACCAATATTTGACGTCATTGCATTTGAAGATTTTGTTGACAAAATACGATCCTGTGTTGCAGAGGTGACAAGGCATTTTCTGTTTCTGATGTGTTGAAATTTTGCAAAGGTTTCTTGTGTAATTCTCTGTGCAGTGTTGTATAGCTGTAAATGTTCTGCAGAAAGTAAATAAATGTTTGGTAAAAATGTTCCTATTTGAGAATTATTGTTTGCAGCAACTGTGGTCACTTGTTGTTGTGAATGCCGACTTCTTGTCTCACCTGCGTACCATGAAAGAATTCTTTTTGCTCGGTCGCGGGGAACTGTTCCTGACTTTCATTGACAAAGCAAACTCCATGCTGTGTGTGCCGTCGTCAAGCACTACCAAGCATGGTGTGTTTAATGCTGATGTTGATGATGAATGATAATAAATGATTGTAATTAATCACAGTAACAGGTGTCATGCAGATTGTACGATGTATGTATGTTATCATTAATGTCGCTAGTAATTGTTGATATTATTTGTCCAAAAATTTGTACAGTAGTATTAGTGGATTCTATTGCAATTAAAGTTTTGGTGGAGCTCGTTTTCAATGGACCCAGTCAATTTTCTGACCAGATGTTCTATTGAGCAGCAATTCACATTGTTAAGGTTTTGTTGTTTGAGTTTTTGGTGGATGTCACCTATGCCGCATATTGTCTCGGTGGAAAACAAATCGAGGTAGCCATTTGCCATGTTAGAATGTTTTGTCTCAAATTAGCCTCCAGCTTACTTATATATGTGTACACAGTCTTCCAGGTAAAAAGGTGCCACTTTTATTTTTATGATAACTTTGTCAAACATGGACTGATTTTAATAATAATTCTTTCACTGTTACATTCATAGGTATACTTTGATAAAGCTGAAACCAAACGTACCACCTCACTTAAATCTGCGAAATTTAAACGTTACACTATACACCGTTTTGGCAGATATTCAATACGAAAATGGTGAAAATCGTTATTTACAGTAAATATCTATGTTGGGCGGAGATGGAGATGCTGGGTTCTCCATTTCTGCTTGCTCACTTCGATTCTCGCTTGCGAAGAGGTCCGGGCTGCTGCTTTAGACCGCCAAGGCCCTACAGCGAGATGGTGATTCCAAGAACAACGCAAAGCCAGATGAACATGAAGAATTCCGACATATTTATTGTACATTAGTTAGCGTGAAACTATGAATGAAATCAACATGACTGCTTCCATCGACGGCTGACATCAGACTGCACAAGCGACGTCGTCATATCACGGACAAGTCGCTGATTGGTTATGAGCGACGACGTTACGCCACGGATGCGTCGCTAATTGGTTGAGCCCGATTTGATTGACAGCTAATAGGTAATTGATATTGTATTACTGAATGAGTCCCACATCTATCGTGGTTGTTAATTCCTCGTTCGTGTTTTTACAGATAAATTTACAGTGTGCTTTCAAAATGTCTGCTCTCAGCATGCAGGCGTGCTTCGAGTGGTGCACACATCTGTGTCATTGCATACATCAGTGACACATTGTTTAGTCTGCACCATAGACCATACGTTTAGCAGGACCTGTGGCAAACTTGTTGTTATGACATGAAATGACATCAGTAAGCTAAAAGGCTAGCGTTATATGGACAAACGGCCGTGCGTGTGTGCATTATTATTCGGCTGAATGGCCGCAGTCACGTAGTGCCAATGCATCCGTTGGCCGCCCGGGGCAGACTTCAAATTTGCCGAACTCCAGACACTGTTACAAGTTCTGCAGTAGCTAAAATATTATGGAAGTGGTCTGGGGAGTGGACTGCCCCTCCCCATAACTTTTTGAAGTCTGCTGTTGAAACTTAAAATAGTTCATCAACTTCATCTTAGCGCATTCTGAGTGGAAACATTGCAAACAGTTTGACAGTTTAACATTATCATTATGCAAATTATAGAGTACTACTTAGGAGAAGCAGTGGTGATTAAATGACAGATGCCAGGGCGTTTAGTAACGACGCTGTTGGAAAAGTATCACATGAAAAATTTCAAGTATTTGTGCTGACTTCCTGCTGTGTGGAGTCTTATCGCTGCTGGCAATATTTTTGTCTTGTTGATATCTTGACACTACATCTAGTGCTGGTAGGCCTACAACAGCTGGTAGAAAAGTCCCCACACCAGACAGCTAGTCTGTTGTGGGGTAAAGCAAGATATGCCAATGCTTAACCAATTTATGTGACCGTAGTATTAAGTGTTTGGGCGCTTAATATAGGCCCTAATGCTTATAATTTCAGTGCATTTATGCCACTTCAGACTCGTGACTAAATTTAAGTCTGTGTTGTCGATGCCGAGGGATTTACATGTTTGCATTAACTGTTTTACTCGCCTCAGATTCAACTTCTTGATTTTGACACTTTATAAATCTAATCTACTTACGTTATCCCTAATGCCTAACATTAAATTGTCGACATGATGTTGGATATTACATGCTCGATCGGCATGTATGCTGCCATTTGGCCAAATAACACTGATTAGTTAATCGGCCATTCAGCCCAATAACGTTGCTTCCCATGCTGCCATTTGTCTGTTGTAATCACTGCAAAGCTAAACATAATACTACCAAACGAAAATTTCTTCTGGCTTACCGTCCTAAACTGAGGTTAACGTCTGGGGCTGAGCACATTCTGGCCGTCAGCTGTACAGTTGAACATTAAAATTTCACAAGGTAGTGTGGAAACAGATTTGGTGCGAGGTGGTCGGATTTATTCCATCTTCTGCAGTTCCCCTGTAAATCCAAGAGTAAAAGAAAATCGCTCCACAGTTTTGACACAGTTATCGAAAACTAAAAGAGCACCCTTTTGTCTGGGACTATACGATATGAGTGCATAATAAAACATTCATTCATTTTGGCAACAACAGCAGATTTTCAATTAGAAGATATTAAGAACAGTGGGTTGTTGATTTCAGACGTCAATATAGCTTTCCAGCAGTCAGCTCGCAACATTCTCCTTGAAAATGAGTCGCTGCTTCAACGTTTTACACTTGAACTGAAAACGTCCCATGATGCAGGTTGGTAGCAGAACAGAATGGAGTGTTTTAGGCAAACTTGAATATATACGAGTAACATATTCTTACGTAAGTTACTGATGTAGTCACATAACGATCTCTGTTATTGTGCTGTGTCAAATGGCACAGCTTCGTTTGTGTCTGATTTTAATTCACATATGTAAATCTAAGGACTGTATTCTGGGTACTATATTCCTGAGATATACACTGTGTTTCAAAAAAAAGTTCACCCTTTTTGTTTTCACAATAACTAAGTCAGATGTTGACCAATTTTAATAATATTTGGTAGGAATGTTGCTGAGTAAATTTGCAACAAAACTCTATGCCAAAAATGTGAGATTTATTCGTTGAGCGTCGCTACTTTAAGTTTCAAGATGAGATTCAATTTTCTTCCAATACAATAATGGAACAATTGAAACATCGCGATTCAGACAG
>Ga0209679_1000934_pt1 | contig 11605 bp, 1 predicted proteins | sample WorMetHEROISLAND_4_FD_187408 | JGI IMG/M metagenome (GOLD analysis project Ga0209679, IMG submission 187408) | Marine gutless worms symbiont microbial communities from Max Planck institute for Marine Microbiology, Germany - Olavius sp. 2 HERON... ...
TCTGCATCTCTAACTGATATGCACGATTGTGATTCCAGATCTTCCTAGTGTCTTCAGTGGCGAAGGAATAGCTTTCATTGATCCATACATGCGCTATTTTAAGAAAGAAATTAATGGAGGAAGAACGTGCGACCCAACGTCAACATATCTGTGGCATTTGCAGAAAAAGAAAGATGAAATGTCTAGACTGTCGCATCAGTTTGAACCTTATTTACAGCACTTGTTTGGCATAACTAAAGACACTTTTTTGCAAAGTGGAGGTTTTCGTGGAACACTGTTTCGCTTTCCATTTCGACAACGTGAAATGCTGAAAAACGCGTCGTTGGTCAACTCTGCAAACCTGCTGTCAACAACGGTATATGACACGGAGAAGATTAAAACACTTGTACAGTCTTTGGTGGCAGACGGAAATCACATGCTGTTGTTTCTTAAAAGTATTGAAAGCATCGAAGTTTATGAAAAACATCCAGGAAGTCAGCCTGAAAGGTTACTCAGGGTTTGTGTTGAGCCAGATTACTTAGATGCAATTAAAGTGAGACGGCAGGAATTTCAGAAGAAAGTGAGTCAAAGCATCGCACAACGTGAAGTCGGCGGCAATTGTGTTTCTACTACTTATCCTCTTGCAATTCAGATATTTGATGACATCGGAAGAAAACTCCCAGAAACAACTTACTGGCTGGTCTCACAGTATTATGCTGCAAAAAGTGAATGCAGATCAATCGAAACAGATACGAAGTTGGGCTACTTGCCGCTCGTTGGAGTGGCTATAAAACTGGACACTGAACTAGGTAAGAAAGACATCTGCCTGGAAGATCCTGAAGGACACATATTTTGTTTTTTGCCTTTGCCACTGGAGAAGAAAAGCCCAACGGGACTTCGCGTCCATGTACACGGCTGTTTTGCCATTGATCAGAATCGAAGACATATTAAGTGGCCCACAGCAGATCAGACAGGACCAGTAGATGATCCTGCTCTCTTGTGGAATCGGTTTCTGGTCAGTTCTCTGCTGCCAAAAGCAATGATACAGTTGATAACATTTCTCACGCAGCTGCAACAGAAAAAGGACATCGCAGTGAATTCACTGCCTGACGTGATGAAACGTGAACTAGACAAAAAGACAAAGAACAACACAGAGTATTTTGCACGGCTCGTGTATGCGATAATTCCAGACGTAGGCGTTGTCACACCTCAGTGGAAAACTTTGGCAGATGCATTTACCGAAGCCATGAGCAGCCAACAGTTATTCTTCTCACCTTCACGTCCTCGTGGACGATGGTTGCACTGGGAAGATGTAACTTTTGATACTCTGACAAACAATGATCATGAAAGTCATCTGCTGCGAACTGTCCTCTACACTGATAACAGAAATCTTGCGTGCATCCCAGATTATGTGCTGAATCTTCTGCCAAAAAAGGCCGCACGCATTACTGTGTACAAAGTGTGTGAGAGCTTATTGAATGTCCAAAGTGATATGATGTTGAGTCATGATGATCGCATTGTACTACTGGGATACATTATGTCGCATCTCACATTTCCGCAGGACGTCAGACATCTGTGCGGTTTAAATCTGCTTCCACTTGCAGATGGTACGTGGACAGAATTCCGAACAAATTCACCAAACAACGAGAAGGTGTACGTTGCTTCAAAGGAGCATCCAAGCTCTCTGTTGCCCGGTCTTGAAAATCATTTTCTCAGAGCAGAAATTGCACCAAGATCGTGCAAGGAGCTTGCAAAGCAAAGTAATTATGACTCACTTATTTTCTGTTACTTAATATCGCCAACAACACTTTGTTTACTGATATAGCTTTTTCGCTGCGATGAACTATGTGCATTGCGATTTGCGAGGTATTGCTACAGTAGGTCGTCCGTCCGTCCGTCCGTCTGTCCGTCCGTCTGCCCGTAACGTTGATGTACCGTGGGCGTATACGTTGGGTTAGTTTCAAAAATGTCGGGATGGACAACTTATTCAAAAGGTGAAACGATAACTTGGATGACACACATTCCAACGAACATTTTTCTAAAAAGTTTCACGGTTATATTGATGATTATTGTACTTGTGCCCGCTATTCGCATTTTCTGATTGTACGGCCCCTTAACCATTGGGAGTATCATTATGCCGAATTAATAATGATAATAACAATAATAATAATAATAATAATAATAATGTATATTGTGTCTAACACGTGTGATATATGTTTGATTTTTTATTATTTTTATATTTAATTTTTCGCTGCTATATTGTCTATGTATATCCGACACGTCTGTCTTCTGTGCTGCTTTGCTATTATGTCCAACGGGAAATGGCGCCTCTGAGAGAAAGAGTAAAATTGGAGAGTGAAGGGGAGAAATAGGGAGGTGGAAAGTAAAGGGGAGGGAAGGTCGTGTCAGTATGATGGCCTGTCACAAATCCAGTGGCGTAGCAGTGTAGTCGCTAGATTTTGACAAACTAATAAACTAAATGCATTCTTAAACTTTTTGCAACCTATTTATACAGGTATATTATTGACTACTATGACGTAGGCTATCAGTCGTGGAAAAACTACTTGTACTTGATGTCAAACATTGCAGTTTCCTGTGTTTTGATTTGCTTTAAGCAAATTGCTTATTGTTGTTTGTATCAAACTGTCATCACACGGTCGTGTTGGAGCATTTTGCAATAATGCTTTACAATTAATGATATATAGGCTAAATCTAATATTGTAACTGTTATCGTTACACTTAAAATGTTGTCATTGTTTATTTGTAGATTTAACACAGCTTACAGATCTCGATCCCACAGCAGTTGGCAATCTATTGCCAAAACTTTTTGCACAGTGGAAGTGCAAATCTGAAATTGGCAAGAATGAGGCACCATGGATCGATAAAAAATGGATAGCATTACTATGGCAATACTTGCATAACCATTTCAATACCACACTTTCCAAGATGGAAGATTTGCACATTCTTCCACTTGAGTCAGACTGTTCACGTGTGCTCAAACTCAGTAAACAACATGCAGTAATTTCAAAAACAATCCCATCGTCATGGTTTGGATCCACATTGCCAAGTGAATTAGCCACTGTTTGTGACAAACTTGGAATTTATATCATTAATGATCTTCAGCCAGAGTTACATAAACATCCGCAATTTTTTCACGATTATGCATTTCTACCAACTGCAAAAGGAATGCTTCAAGCCATGAGTCGGGCGCTTTCAATAAGAGGCAAAACCTTCGTGGTTAAGAAGCTTCTAGAATGTACGGACAACGTTCGTTCTTGTCTGAGAAACTTTCTTGCAAAAGACATCAAGTCTTTGAACCTTTCAGAGGCAGAGAGACAGTTATTACAAATTCTTCCGTTGTTTGTGACGGTCGATGGAAGTGGCAGACAGAAAGCACGACCAGTGTCACTCAAAGAAGTTAGCATTGCTGCACCGAGTCTGCGTGAAGGAAAGATACCTGTACCAAGCCCAAAGGTTCTGCTGAATCTCGAAGACGAAAGCTCAAAAGGTCTAGCTGCAGCTTGTAGTGTGAAGCAGAAATCAGTTGCTGACATTGTTGCCGAAGTTTATTTTCCTGCAGTGAAAAGTGATTGGTATTCGATAGAAGAAGTGATGGCATTTATGAAGTATTTTTGTGAAAACCTTAAACAGTTGCAGCAAAATTACTATAAGATTGAGTATTTTGGCAAAGAGATCAGGTATGTACAGAAAGCAGATGGTTCTTATGTCAGGCCATGCGACGTATTTGATGAAGGAGATAAAGTAGTTGCTCAGCTCTTCAGTGGCCAGGCAGCATTTCCAACAGGTGAATTTGCTAAACCCAAGTACAGAGATGCGCTAACAGCAATGGGTTTAAGAAACTCGTCTTCAGTTACAGCAACTGAGATGCATGAGGTAGCCATTAACATATCTTCTGGCAACCTGCTAGCTGAAGAGAAGAAGAAAGTGGCAGATGCTTTTAATGACTTGTTAAATAAACGCTCGGAGTTGCTTCGTGAGTCACTTAAAGGACGACCCAGTTCAACTCTTCAAGATAAGCTAATCAATTTGCCGTGTGTTCCGATAATGTGCAAACGTGTGGATTCGCAGAGATATCCACAATCACTGGCGTTTTACGGCGAGAACGTGTCTAATGGATTTGCTACACCAGCCGAAGTAAAAGCTGCAAAGTATGCTGATCTCATTGGCTCTGTGCGACCCCTAGTTGATACGCAGGGTCTTGCAGTTCTAGCGAAGATGTACGGCTGGAATGATGAGCCTAGCATAGAGGATGTCAAACAACATCTTACGAATACCACAGACTGTTATAACTCTCAGCAGAAGGTTCAATTTTTAAACATCATACGTTCCATTTATCGCTTTCTGAGTGAACACAAACATTATGTGAAATCTTTTGTCTGTGCTATGGCAGACAGAAAGTGGATATGGAATGGTGAAAGTTTTTCTTACCACAGCGAAGTAGTACTGTCTAAGGATTCGTTGGATCTAAAACCTTACAGGTTCACACTTCCAGCTGAACTTTCTGAGTTTTCTCATTTGTGGTCTGAGTGTGGCTTGAAAAGAAGAAGTGATCTGACTGAAGTCTTGCAAGCAGTTAGTGACGCACATGAACGTGGAGATGACTTAGAGGAGAGGGCAGTTGATCATGACATTCAACTTTGTGTTAACATTCTTAATTTACTGGCAAAGCAGAAAAGTCAGAATCCTGAGTCTTTGCTTATTCCAGTCAACACGAAGAGTCGCAAACTACAGATGAAACCAGCTACGGAATGTACTTATGTTGATAAAGAGTGGTATCAGCATGACTTCGACCTAGAAGATTTGAAAGCCGACTTCTTCCTAGTTCATGAACTAGTACCACTCAAGACTGCAGAACAGCTGAACATTCCAAGTCTTATCAGTCGGACGCTAGGAGTTGTAGAGCTAGACATTGGATTTGGGCAATCTGAACCACTGACTAGACGACTGAATGCAATTCTAAGAGATTACACCGATGGTCTAGCAGTACTAAAGGAACTGATTCAGAATGCAGATGATGCTGGTGCTTCTGAAGTCTGTTTTCTGTACGACGAACGATGCAATGAAAACGCACGGCACATACTTCTCGATCAAGGAATGAAAGATCTTCAAGGACCAGCATTATGGACCTACAACAATGCTGTTTTTACTGACAGTGATTTTGAGAACATTATTAAACTAAGTGGTGCTACCAAGGAAAAAGACGGCGAAAAAATTGGTCGTTTTGGTCTTGGTTTCAATGCCATTTATCATCTTACTGACGTTCCATCATTTATTAGTCGTGGCAATATTGTATTCTTTGATCCACACACAAAATACCTGGGACGTGCCATAACAAACAAAGGCAAACCTGGCATTAAGTTGAACCTGGAAACTCATCGACATAAAATACAGCGTGTCACTGATCAGTTTAAACCATATAATGGTGTATTTGACTGCGATCTGAGCAAAGACTCAACAATGAAATCATATAAAGGAACTCTGTTCCGATTTCCTTTGAGAACAAAAGAACAGGCGATGGAGAGTGAGATCAGTAGCCAGCATTACAGTGACACTGAGATGATGAAGTTGCTAAGGCTCTTGGAGACCGCTGCACATCATATACTCATGTACACTCAAAACGTGCAACTGATTAAAGTGTTTCATTTGGCAGCAGCTGCAACTTCAGCACAAGAAACGACGTTATGGCTTTCAGTAGAAAGAAACGTCGTAAAAATACTGCGAAATGTAATTTCACCAACGAATACGCTACCAAAGCACGCAGGAAAGTCGACAACAAGCAATACACTTCCGAATAATATTTTACAACACTGTAGTTTACTGATGAAAAACTACAAAGAAAAACGTTCGGAACGGAGTGTTTTCTGTCAATTGTCGGCCATACATAACATAACAGTGAAGTATGGCAATGCAGCAGACACGAAATTTGCTGGTACGGCCTCAAAAGGCTCGGACAGCTATTGGCTTGTTGTGTCATGCAGTGGGCAAAATAAGTCACTAGAGCTCGCCTGCCAAGATTCATCACTCATTCCTGTTGGAGGTGCTGCAGCTCAGCTTGAAAGGATTGACGAATCGAGCTTTAAAGCAGCCGACATCCAATTTGGCCTGCAGTCAGTTGGCATGGTCTACTGTTTCTTACCACTACCAATTCAGTTCAATTTGCCAGTGCACATTAACGGCTATTTTGCTGTTCACTCTAGCAGAACTCATCTGCACGAAAGAGTTGCTATGGATAAAGAAGACAAACGTGCAATCTGGAATGAGGCACTGATGAGTGACGCCGTGTGTCAAGCATACTGCATTCTGATAGAAGATTTGACAAGATGTTCACAGACAACGTCGTACAATATCTGGCCAGTAGCTAAATCTCTTAAAGAGATTGGACACCTGGCAACACACTTATATCAGTCTTTGTATTATCACATTTGCACAGATGAAAACTGTGCTGTTGTTAAAACTGATGAAGGTTGGGTGTCTCTAAACAGATGTAGACTACTCCAGCCAGACTTTAGAAAAGATGAAATTGCAGAACTAGCATTACATGTATTGAGAACAATTGCAAACCAAACCAACAAAATCGTTGACATTCCCGAAGCGGTGGTGAAAACCATTCTTGAAGTAGAATCGTGCAGGTCATTCATGCAACAGAAGTTTATTGACAAACCAACATTCTTCAAAGACTGGTTCTTGCCAAATATCAGACAAATTGATGCATTGACAAGAGATAAGTTGGTACTCAGTTGTCTGTTTGACGATAAGTTGAAACACATGCTGACAGACATTGAATGTATCCCAGTGTCTCCTAACGGTGAAGACCTTAAGACCATATCGGAACTTGTACATCCTGCTTGCAAGCTTGCAGAACTCTATGATGCTGACGAAGGATGTTTTCCTTTATGGAAGTCAGGTGTTGCCGATGATGATAAAGAACGTCGCTGCATACACGATGAATTAGTGAAACTTGGAATGAAGAAACATGACCTTTCATGGGAAGCAATAGCAGACAGATGCGTGGTTATCCAGTCAAATCCAAGCACAGCAGCAAAGAGAACCAAAATCTTAATCTCTCTAATGAGTTCCAATTTAACAAAGAAGCTGAAAATCTCTCAGCGTGTCACCGAAACAATCTGTCGCACAAAGTTTCTACCAGCGATGAAGAAACCTACAAACTTTCCGATAAGATGGAGAGGCGACGAAAGTGTCCTTATCTCAAGCAAAGAAGGATACTTGATTGATAAAACATACCTGGTGTGTTGTTCCTATCCTGTAATTGACCAGACGTGTTTTGATACAGAGAGCATGAGAGATGTCAAGAAAATGCTGGGATTGTTTGACAAGAAAGTTGATTTAACGACTGCAGTTAATCAGGTACGTGAACTGCAAATGGCAGCAGCAGATAAAAACGTTACAGAATGTCAACACAGTATGACTCTATTCAGTCGAGTGTACGATGAAGTGTTTTCTTTTCTAAACAAAGTTGTAAATAAACTGAACAGTCATGAAAAAGCTATGCTTTCTGAACTCTCGAGAACCAACTGCGTGCTAGTCGATAAAGCATTGTTAATGTTGCCAAGCAGGTGTGCAATGACATCGACACACAGAAGTTTGTCATTGCTGCCGTACCTCGCTGTGATCCCACAAATCGCAGTCACGCATTATGGACAAGTGTTGAAAGCGATTGGTGTGAAGGACAGTTTTACCTTGACAGATTACGTGTGGATCTTGTATGAACTGCAAGCACAAAGCCAAGGTCGCAAACTGAATGCGGATGAAATGGAGCTCGTGGTTTACGTCATTAATCAGTGTATTGACGCAGAATGTCGAAAACCTGCTCCAGTCACGATAGCGATGGAAAATTTGCCGGTGCCAGACGCAGCCGACCGGCTCTGTCCGGCAAATTCCTTATGCTACAACAACTGTCCATGGTTAATAACGCCAGAAGATGTCAGTTGTTGTCATCAAAACATTACATATCCCGCTACTGTGTCCATCGGAATCAAGACTATTCGCCAGGACATTATGAAACGCCATAGACTTGCATTGCCATTTGGACAAAAGGAACGTCTAGTGAAGCGAATTAAGCGCATTCTTGAAAACTATCCACACACTGAAGACATCTTGAAGGAAATGCTACAAAATGCTGACGATGCTGGAGCAGTTACAATACACTTTATTCGTGACACAAGGTCACTTAAAACTGAGAAGGTGTTTGATGAAACCTGGAAGGCAATTCAAGGGCCATCGCTGTGTGTATACAATGACAGGTCGTTCACTAATAAAGACCTTCAAGGCATTCAGTTTTTAGGAGAGGGCAGTAAGTCAGATGATCCAGTTAAAACTGGACAGTATGGAGTTGGCTTCAATTGCGTGTATCACCTAACAGATGTGCCTACTTTTTTGACAACAGTTGACGGTCAAGGCACTGTACTATGTGCCTTTGATCCAAACTGTAAGTACGTACCAGGTGCTGATTCTCAGAATCCGGGTGGAATGTTCCAAGTGACAGGTGATCTAGGGACAAACTTCTGTGACGTATTCAGTGGCTATTTTACCAAACAGTATGACACGTCAAAGAATGGAACAATGTTCAGGCTGCCTCTTCGCACAAATGACATGGCCACAGTCTCCGAAATCTTACAAAAGGCAGTCACTGTAGAAGACATTCAATCACTTTTCACAAATTTCAGAAAGGACATGTATGAGGCTTTACTCTTTGTAAATTCAGTTGAAGAAATATGTCTGCGAGAAGTGATAGCTGAATCTACAGACTCTATACAGTTACAAAATGTGTATACCGTACACGTGCGACTTAATGAAGACGCCAAAGCAAAAAGGAATTTTCTTCAGTCAAAGGTACAGAAAGCAGCAGTCAAGTTAAGAAAGAAAGTGAAGAAATTGTGCGATGTTGAAATGACAGAAGTAGTGTATGAACTGACAACCGAAGACAGTGACAAGAAGCAAGACATATGGCTGATAGTGCAAAGACTTGGCTTTGAGGATGCTTTTCCTATTCCAAAGATTGTTTCCGATGCATATCATTGTGGCGATCTTGGTCTTCTTCCACTCGGTGGCGTTGCTTATCTCAAGCAGTCATCTGGTAGCACAGCAGCAAAGTCTAACAGGTTATTCTGCTTTCTGCCACTACCAGTGAAGTTGTCAGAACTGCCAGTGCACGTCAACGGACATTTTGTTCTCGACAGTGAAAGTCGTCGAGGTCTGTGGACAGACGAACATATGTCATTTAAATCTGAATGGAATCGATGCATCATGGAGGGAGTTGTTGCTCCGGCTTACTGTACTCTGATTCGTACACTGAAAAATAACCTGAGAAATTCAGACTGCAAATCATTTGATAAAGCAAAAGCTGAACTCAGCAAGTTTCATTCAGTTTTTCCAAAGATCTCAAAAACGGTCGTGCCGTACGAAACTTCTTTGACAACTGCAGTTTATAGATATATTGGCGCCGAGAATCTCGACGTACTTCCACTTTTGTCATCAACAAAACAGCTGCAGAATGTGAAGTGGATGGGCCCACTTGGCCAACCAAATAAGAATGTGTATTTTGATGATTTAGAGTCTCAGATGCAGACATCAGATTTTACGAGCCAGCTTTCACGGACAATCTTTCGCAGTTCTGGTCCAGTTGGAATCCAGACAACAGCAACTGAGCAAGAGCTAACAAAGACTTCCTGTGCACATCTCAAGCAAGCTCTGATGCGTTGTGGATTCCTGTTGTTTGCGTGTCCATTACGATTGTGCATAAACTTTGAAAAGGCACAAATTCCTGTTAAAAGAATTACACCAGCGGCAGTGCTGGATTTTTTTGCATCATACAACCAGCGTTCAACACAGTGCAAACTTGGCAGTGTTCCGGGTAGGCTCAGTGAAACTACGTTACATGAAATTAAACCAGTTGAAGTGTTATTGAGGTACTGCTGCAGAGTGCCAGATTACAAGCGAAGACTCGAAGGGCTGCCACTTTTGGTGACAAAGTCTTTGATGTTGACAACGTTTAACAGTCAAGATCGAAAGTACGTAACAGATTACAGTGACATAGCACCTACTGCTCCAGACATGTTTGTGCATTCGAATATATCTGACGTGCTACAGCTTCAGCCCATGGAAGATAAGCACTTGTGCCAACAGTTTGATGTTACTGAGTTTTCTAAGCTACTACCAGATATACTAGATAGGAGTGACTATCACGGCTCTGAGAAAACAGTGAACATGAGTAAACTGGAAGAACTGTCACAAGGAAATAATTATGACAGAAGGTGGCTTGCCAGAGTGTGGTCATTCTTTGCCTCACTTGTTCCGTACAGTCCACTGGAAGTTCAGGAAGACAAGGCAAACACAGGGACAATTTTAATGCCTGTTGTTGAATGGTGTTTGCTTCCTGTATCTTGTGGAAATCGCGAGATGCTTGTTCCAATTTGTCAGTCATCTGCTGTATTAAACTTAACAGTAGAAGTGTCAAATGAGCTTGTCCATATTCTAAAAACACTCAAAGCTGCTGAAGTGAATTGGAAATACATTGACAAAACAGATCGTCAGTTGTATTTCATGAAGTCACTGCTTGGAAACATTCACCAACCACAGTGTGTTGTTCTGATGCTCAAGAATCTGCTTCAGCAGAGCACGTTGGAAGGTGTGTTAAGTAAGGACGAAGGCTTGCGACTCTTGGCTTATTTCTCAGAAAATGTTACAGGTTTACGAAACGATGATGACACGAAAGACGTTATTTCACAACTGCCGTTCTTTGTTTCCATATACAACACACAAATTTCAATAAACAGAGATCGTACTTACATTTTGCCTAGAGTAGACCTACCTGGCATCGACATGGAAATATGGAGAAAAGAGTTGAACGTCACCTTTCTTATGCAAGAGTCAAGTATTGAGAAATTAGTTGACTATCTTGGTTGCAAATGCCTTACAGTCGTCGAAGCATACACTGTGTTTGTATTCCCTGATTTCAACAAACTGTCTCCTGTTGGTCAGAAAGTTCACATTGCTTTTGTGAAAGATCATCTGCGTCAACGGAAGCTGCAGACTTGCAATAAACGCACAAAGTCTGAAATAACCACCTTACTGAAAGCACTGAAATCGTTAGCGTTTTTGCCGTCACAGCAGACAGATGGTTGTCTTGTTACAGCTTCAAGATATTACGATATCGAGCATGAAGTTTTCAAAGTTATGTTGTCAGACGACATGTTCCCACCACCTCCTTATCGTGACCTGGCTTGGAGAGAATTCTTGTTGGACTGTGGCATAATTCACGAAGTAACAGAAGAAATGTTCGTTAAATTTGCCACCGATGTAGAAAGCAGAGCAAGAGAGAAACTAGAGGACACAGTCTGTCAGCAATCCCAAATATTGCTGAAACATTTCTTGCAGCGGAATGACTTACACTCATCGCCATTTCTGGACAGAATCAAAAGCATCTCTTTCATACAACCGGATGAAGTTAGTAAGCATTTGCAACAGCTTCATCCCCAACATGGAGAACGAGATGCTGAAGGTCGGTTGCAGTTCATCTCTCTGCAGCATTCCGTGTTATCCCGTAACAAAGAATTAGTCTGGACGTCAAAGACTATATTGCCGCAGT
>Ga0209679_1000935_pt1 | contig 11605 bp, 8 predicted proteins | sample WorMetHEROISLAND_4_FD_187408 | JGI IMG/M metagenome (GOLD analysis project Ga0209679, IMG submission 187408) | Marine gutless worms symbiont microbial communities from Max Planck institute for Marine Microbiology, Germany - Olavius sp. 2 HERON... ...
CGGTGATAACAAAAATGTGTTAACACCGAACTTAAGTTTAAAACCTAGGTTTTACACCAAACATAATCCGAGACAAGGTTTTACACCAGAGTTCAGCAGTTGGATTTAAGGTTTGGTGTAAAACTTTGGTGTAAAACTCTGGTGTTACGGAAAGATAAAGTGACCCATAGTGTAATTCACGCCATGTTCCCTCATACGTTGACAGATGTCACTAAGATTCCATGTGTCAACCAATTAATGACTGCCGATAACTGCACTAAACTCACAAACATTTTTGCCGTTGAGCAACAGAATACTGCAAGGAACGACTACAAAGGGAGCTGTTTTATGTTGTCTTCAGTTTCACCGGGATGTAGAGACATGCAGTTAGGGTCAAGTTGTAACTTTTGTAACTGTTCTGTACAGTATTCATTCTTTTGACCAGATTGCATTGTTATAAAAAGTGTGAAAAATCTGTCAACGAACATTGAACTTATACTGCAAAATACAGTCTCTGACGTTTTTATGTGTCACAGTATACAAGTATTTTGCAACAGTCTACCTCTGATTGGGACACGTTGCAGTTATACGTTCAGCTGCATTGAATCTGTGGAGCAATTGCTGAGTGCGAACAGGCGCCGGCTGGAAACAAAGCAAGTCCAATACAGCGTAAAAAGTAACTTACATGAAAAACTTGAGATAATTTATTACACAGCATTGTGTCAACCAGTATCACCTACAGCATGTGACCACTGCACATATTCACAATTTTAGTCAGTGAACACAGCACTACCTGTGAGATGTCGAGTGCCAGAGTTGAGTGCACATCTGAAACTGAATGCTGTTCTCCACACGTACAGCAAACAACTGCAGATAACAGAACACTGACATAAAATGGCACAGACATCCCATATCACATTTATGGTGTTATGCAACTCATCGACTTAGTTCATCGAAGTCACAACATTAACCAAACAGCTACTTTCCTGCAATTCATGTTTAACTGCCATAATGTCATATGTGGAATGAAAAAGTACCACTTAAGGACCATGGTTATGCATGTTCATTAACAGTAAAACGCAGTAACTGTTTCAATTCTTGGTTAGTGAAATACATACACTGTAATGTGTTTGCCTTTGTGACGCCACTTGACACTGATCAAATCTAGCACATCTGTGGCATTCATGCATGACTGGAAGATGATAAAAAGTATGAACAAATATTACGTTCTATATAGGGGTGTGCGGAATCCGATGAAAACTTCGGATATCGGTTTTCTAAAAACTGAAGCGAACAAACCTCAAAATGCAAAAAACCAAAAACTCATTTTTCGCGGTGCGGTTTTCAAAAAACTGATATCTGTGGTTTCGGGAAGGTTTTTCACATTCTCTCATTTACCGTTCGTGTTATGGTACAGCATGATACGATCAACGATCACAGTATTTTTCTTCATGCTGTATCTCTGCATTTGATTTCTAATAGCGAGTCACTTCGGCTGACAATTAGTTGGACCAATTCAGCACGGAAGTCAACAGTAAACTGGAAAGCACACTCAATAGAGTGCATACACAGTAAACGACACACAGTGCAAAAAAACCGAACCGAAAAACTGAAACCGCGGTTAATTCAGTGAAACTGAACCAAAAACCGCAATTTTTTGCCAAACCGAACCAAAGTCATGTTTTGCTAACCGCACACCCCCTAGTTCTATGTATGAGCGTATGAGCCAAACTGCAAATAAGTGTAAACTATACAAGCCTTGCATGCAGAAAACCAGCTAAATCTACTCCAACACAATTCTGTCAAAGCATAAAAGTATAAATGCGGTTAACATACATTACTTTCATACTATAATCTGGTTAGTGTACGATACTGTCATACAAAATGTATTAATGACGCATTCCAATGATCTCATGTGACACCATAAACCATAACAGAATACATGCCGACATGGCAGGTACATATGTACTGTATTCACCTCCCATACAGACTTTTCCTGCACTTTCACCCCCCTGCATTTAGGTGCCGTATTTTCCGGTCCTCCATTTTCTTTCCTGCACTTTTCTTGGTGCCACATTTTGCAGTCCTGCATTTTCAGTCGCCCCAAATGGAAATGGGTATTTTTGACAACCCTGAGGTAGCAGATGCACAAGTTCATCATGCAATGCAATGCAACTTGCCATTACTAGATACCAAGGACGTCAACCTGTTCGAGCTGAAGTGAAGCGCGTATGGTCACCCATGCTGTAAATTACATTACATTGTACAGTGAAATATGCGAACAACTGATTCAGCAAGTTCAATGATATTACTCTTCTGTGAACAGCTTCCTGTAAATTTGCACTCATCAAAATTTTCCTGTCGATCTGGAAATTGTTTCTAGTCTGCAGTCTAAGCTGGTTCATTCAATACTAACAATGTTGAGCAGCCAATACCTGCTGTAACGTTGCATAAGTTGCTGTATATGCAGCAAGAACTCATGTGCATCGTATTGCTGTCCATGCATGTAGCCTGGAAAGACATCTGACACACACCAAAAAACATGTTGCTACAGTCTACGACGACTGAGCACCATTTTGCGCATTCTAGACTGTAACAGTAACGGCAGATGTTATCAGTTGAAAAGTAATCCTTAAAACGAGTACTGCAGGAAAATTTTGCATAAAAGTAAGTCATAAATTGGACTTTCCCAGTGCTGTAAATTCTACATTCCTAGTTCAGCAATTATGCCAGCTGCAGAGTGCTTGTTCAAACAACATGTAGCCAGGTGTGTTTGTTATCACAGTCTGTGCAGTACTGCAGCACTGTGTTAACGGCAACCTGCACATGTTATCACTACGAAAGACACAGTTACAAATCCACCGAATCAATATTACACTAACCGCCTGATGTCGACATGGAAGCATGCAACTGCGAAGGGTGACCAGAAAGTGCTGAAGCGAGGTTACACAATGTACAGTCTGCACATAAGCATATTACTGTGTCAACTGCTACGAAGTACTCACATTTTCAAGTACGTAAAATTTAGAACAAGAAAGCTCACATTGACACTGCGCACGGAAACGGCTGACTGTTGTAGCACCCAAGTCACAAAATGCTCCCTCGCGTCACCATTTTGCAACTTTTCACTAAGTTTAACCTATCGGTACCCCATCAAACTGGCAAAAAAGAACCAGGAAAAGATACTAGTGATATTACGCTACTTACCAAGAGCATCATGTGCTTGTGTATGCCGCCATATATCTGCTGCTGTCTTCGAGTCTGCACGTATCAGTTGAAGAGCAGCATTCAGGAAACAAGTATTTCCAAGGTTCGGAATGCCACCAAAGGTGCATATCTGTCACAAGAACAGTTCACACACACTGTCAGCAAGTAATAAGAGAATATGAGAAGTACAGTCTGCAGACTAATATCTTGTTTCCCGCTTGTGTGTTTTTGAAACATTAGGCCGTTGTTGGCCAATAAATACCATCTGACATTCATGTAATAGTTTTGACGCTGGCAAGGCCATAATATCCATGTACCAAAAACCGTTATCAAGTTACAGCACAACGTGTGCACAATGACCCCCAAAATACTGGCACACTTGTGAACCCCACCCCCACTTATTACACTTAGTTGGCGCCCGCATTTGAGTGAATGCGGTTGGAATGTTGAGATCACTTACCGTACAAGGAAGGGGCTAGTATAGCGTGAAGACTGCAGTTGTCATTATAAGTACGTTATTGGCTGATCCACCCAAAGTGACAGATGGACAAAACTGACAGCATGCAGCCTATTTAGCACAGCTGTCGCACGGTAGAAATGAATATATGTTTACTTTTTGCATTGAATTGCAAGTTAAATTTCACACATATTTAGTTTACAAAGTTGCATGAGCACTACGTACTTGTGTGTCGTAAATGTGGTACTGAGGAAGGACTTCGTCATCAGTTGTCACACAGAGATCAACAGTGTTGTCTTCATCGCAGCAGCACAAGTCCACAACAGAGTCTCTGCAACAGTTACCCAGTCAACGGACGTAGTCGTCTCTTGCTGTGACCACTTTAACATGCAACTTACTCATCGGACGTTTCAACTCATGTCACAAAATTAGGTACTAAAATCCACAAATTGACAGTGATGTAAATGCAACTGTTTTGTCAAGACCAAGACTCTGGGTCTCAAGACCCAAGAACTCCATATTCTTTCAAGAGCAAGACCAAGACCGAGACTTTATAGCCACAAGCAAGGCAAGACTGTTTATGTCAAAACCAACATCACTAATGTCACTGTCCCTGAGCAGTCTTAAAATCTGTGAAGACGTTTTTGTCAAGACCAAGACCAAGACTTTTATCTCAAGACTGAGACCAAGATCAAGACTTTATTTTTTATTTTTGTCCTCGAGGCGCCTCGAGACCAAGACTTTGGTCTCCAGGACAACATCACTGCATACTGCACACCATTACCTGGCGTTGACTGTTTGCACCTTCGCTGGAGATTCGCACAGCCAGTTACCACTGAACCTCTTCTGCATGCAAACAGACCATTATCATTCTGTAACTGGTTCCTTACAAATGTGTTATGTTCAGAGTTCAAAGCCACACACACAAGCACATGTGTACTATGCAACAGAAATCAGTACTAGAAACTGCACAGGAAAGTGTACAACAAACAAATGTAGCTTGGACAGACACAAGTACAGTCCAATAAGTAATGTAACAAGTACCACAGACACACTTGCACACCTTGGACGGTTTCTGTCGTAGCTGTGCGGGCGATGAACGCGAAGCATTTCTAGACAGCTACAAAAGAACAACAGAGAACAGTTCACACTGTATGCCAACAGCACTGTCATTCACATGATCATCAGCAATATTTCTTCACCAAATGCAATACCGACCACATGAGAAGTTGGTTTTCCATGTGTACGATTTCTCTTCCGTTGTAGTCCAATCACAGTCAGATCATGTCCCTTCGGTCGTCCACGCCGTTTCACTACAGGTGGCATGCGGATGTCTACAACAACACAACATAGTTGGCAGTGACATATGGAATACGGGACAGCTCTTGTGGTGGCGATGGCAGGGTTGGGTTTCTGCCGGCAGAAACCTGTTTCTGCCAGACATCTGGTTTAAACCGGCAAAAAGTAAGTAACTGATTGGCATAGTAATGAACTAAAAAGGTCTTTGTTCAAAATTCCACAAACACCTCATTGTCAACTTCAATCAGCATTCAGCAAAAAAGCAAAGTTAATGAAAAGAAAAACTATAAATGTTTTACGGTATAACATATTTCACTTTCTTTAAGTTTGTTATGATTATTGACAATGGCCAATCACCCAGTATCATTTTGTGGAGGATTATTGGGAGGTTCATTAGAGTATCGCAGATTTCTTCACACTAACATGGCGGCCTAAATCGACGGGGCTGCTCGTAGATGCCCTGCCTAATACTGGAACTTTGAATACCTGCCATGTCAACACTCTGCTGAGTGGACTCAGAGCTCCGGTTCTGAGGTACTCCATCAGCTATTGGTTGTGCTGTTGCTGTGTGGTTGATGGTCTGTGCTGCGTCACAAACTGTTGCTGCCACTGACTGTTGCTCCATTGAACTGTCAGTCGTGTCATCACTTACTTCGAGTTCGACAATTGTTGCGTCTTTCCCCTCAGTCCACAGATTGCACAACTGTTGCAGCATTTCAATGCGCCTCTTGTAGCGTTCTCCTGACTCCTCCGCAACCAATGAAGCCAGTTTGTCCGTCAACAAGGAGGCATTCTTATGCTTCATAAGGTGACTTAGTGGCCGATCTATGCTGGTGCTACTGACAGCAACAGAAATGGTTGGTTGTGCGGTTGTGGATGAGAACAGTCTCTGAGTCTGCCGATAAAATTCACGTGTCCATCGCTGATTGCACAGTGACTCCTCATACAGCTGCACATTCAGCAAGCGGCGAAGACCGAAGATGTGTCGACATGGCAGAGACATGGATGACCAGAATATGCAGGTACAGCTGTTTGATGTTACTTGCAAGTCACCACGATGAGCTGAAAATGTGTATCCACCAGCATGGTCTGCAGTGAACTTAGACTGGTCCACTTTTGTCTGCAGCTGCTTTGTGACATATGACGAAGCATACGGAGTTAACAACAAAGAGTACAGATGTTCAGCGGAATTGCACGGGAACCGATCCACTTTTACTTTCTGAAACGACACAGCAGCTTGATGATCTCTTTCCTGTCGCAGAGAGGACAGCAGAGCAAACACTTGAGTTACAAAGGTTTCAAGTGTGCTGTACCTGGGGATGATTGACTTCAGTTTGGAGTTGAAAGCCTCCAGTCTGTTGTTGGTTGTATTGAGGAAATTACCATTCTCTGCAACTATGCCCATGACCCACTGCTGATGTATTGGGTGCCAGTTCTTGTTGAAGTAGTCACAAATTGGTTTAGCACAATTGGAGGTTAGCTGCTGGTGCAGACGAGCATAGTCACTTTCACTTCTAGCGTAAGCAAGCTTTTGCAACAGTTCCAACGCCACTGAACGCTGACTGGCTGAGATTCCGAGCTTGTCGGACGTGACTTCTCGCTTGAAGGACTTCAACGTATGAAATAAACACAGCAGTAGCTTGACGCCTGGTAGCGCTGTTGCAAGTGCTTCTCTTAGCCTTAGATCCTTATCTGTCATTACAACACGGGTTTTCGTCCACGCTGGGTTATGTTTCTTCAGGCAATTCAGCAACCAGTCTATGCAAGATTGATCCTCCTGTACGAGTATGCACACTGCCACAACTTCACTAAGACCCATGGAATCTTCACAAAGGAAGATGTAGACTGGAAGTCTTAGATCCAGGAGCTTGTAAGTGCCATCAACACATAACACTTCTGGATAAGCCGAATATGCATTTCTCATGTCATCATCTTGAAAGAACAGTCCCTTAAAATCACTGCCGTCTGTGTTTACTTCCACCGAAGCACCTGTAAGACCGAACAATACATTACAAGCTGTGCACTAGCATTCCACATGTACCGTAAGGAACTGAAGGGGAAAAATGCATACCTTGGAAAGACTGGTGTTATGAGTTAGAAAACATCTGGAGAAAATTCCCCACCAAAAATATTGTATTCTACCCGGAAATTCCCAAGTGTTGTTGCTTAACATCTACAACTGCGTAATACATGTGTGGAGATAAAAAGAGACCCACTCTTTTTTCCTATATCGTCACAGAAAATCTTTATATTTACACAAAATTTTCAGGAAATGTTTGCGATAAATTAAGCATTCCGTCAAAGTAGAACTTATACATTCATTGCTACCAGTGACATAATACTGACGTGATATTTACATGTTTGTACACAACATTACCCATACACATAATAAATAATGTGTATGGATTTAACATCGAATACAGACATCAAGGAGTCGAGATCGATAGTCATTATTATCATGAATTTTTTTGCTGAAACGAGATCTTCTGCCTATGATTTTGTTGCAATACGCTGCAAAGTACAGGTGGGTGCTTTTTTCTGAACACAATGTACTGTATGCTGTATGTGTAAGGTGACCATCCGTCCTGGATTTTCCAGGAAGGTCCTTTATTTCTGGGTCCTGTCCTGGATGTCATGGTGTCCTGGATTTGTCCTGGATTTGAAGTCTTCTGACCCTTCACTGGACAATGTGTATCTGTCACAGTACTACGTACTCAACCTTAGACTTTTTGACATTGCCCACCCACATAATAAGTTTCTTCAAGACAATAAGCAGTGTGTTGTTGCTATGTTCAATAGCCTAGGCCTAGTTGCATAGATGTCGTGGTCTTTGTTCAATGTTCACTGCACTGTACTTGGTGTAAATCAGCTGGTCATCAGTACAACACCTGACAGTGTGCATTATTTAATGTAACAGCACTCTGCTCAGTTATTATAACTGACACCACAGCCAACCAGTCTTTGTGAACAGTGAACACTGAACAGTGAGGGTAACAGTCTGTCACATGATAATTGATAACGGAGTAGAGGTGACATTTGACAAGATAATGATACACTAGTAAAAGATAGGTAGCACTAGCCTATTAGGCGAGCTGGCAAGCTAGCATAAATCACATCATCTCTTCTTTTGTCGATCTTACTTTCTGTCGATGTCGACGATTCCGCCGATGTCGGCTGCTACTAGTTGTTGAACTCGACGCCGGGCCGGTCGCACGAACCACTTCTGCTGTCGGGTAGATCCAACCTGAGGACCGTGTAGAAGATGACAGGTCATACTAGCGCTCCCCCAGAGTCTGGGGCCCAGACCCCTTAGCTGGATTTAAGGGGCCTACTTCTGATTGAATAGAAGGCTATCTCTAATCTCCGTAGCACCTGCTGTAGTAACGTTTTCTCAGTCGGGCAAACCGACGGACATCATCATCACGACAGCCCACTACCTAAAACATCCAGCTGGATGGAAAACTGCACGACATTTGGCCAGTTGATTCTCAGCAAAATCATTAAAATTGTTGCCACCAGTTGTCAGATTTCAAGGCAAAAATGCACCAAATTTGATTCGAGGGAGGAGAGGGAGAGGGGAGGGGTGTCCTGGATTTGCCTTTGAAATGTATGGTCACCTTATGTATGTGAAGCTCAAAATCGCAGCACAGTAGCCCAAATTTGTATCAGTTGCAAACCCAATCTATGCGTAGCAGTGAGTCTGGAAGTTCAAACAAAAAACACCCAACTGTAAACAGGAGTACTCTTAATGTCACGCGCACGTCAAAATGCACTAAGAAACATACCGTGTTGCTGTTGTAGCATATCTGCCACTGCCTGTAAATCATTTCGTGTCATCGACTTCATTGATGCAGAGCGAAGATTAGTCAGGTCTCTCAAAAGTATAACTTTCCCAGTTTCCTTCTGCAGCTGCTGCTGCACGAGTTTCTTGTTAGACTACAAATGCAAAAATGATGCATACATAGTTCACTGTAAGTAACAACTGACAAGATCTACACTAAATAGCTCTTTCACAGGAAACATATGAGAGGCAAATGGTGTAAGATTCCAGAAGGCTACCTACATAAATGCCCTGCCAAGTACTGATATACAGAGAACAAACGGTCCACCAAAAAACGGACCAGTTGAGCCAGAACCACATACGTAAGTGGTTCATGTCCGGCCAGTCGGGTCGTGTAATTCGAGGTCTGCTCAATGTATGACACATAGGTGCACTGACAGTGGGCAACACGACGCACCGGACACTGGACGTCTGCCCTCCACATGTCAAAATAAGCTTAAGCGAGGTGCAAGGGCCATGGAGATGGAGTCCTAGATAAGAGCATCAAAGGTCAAGCAGCCCGTTGTACTTCAGTCAGATTTTTCAGTACTCTACTCCATGGTGAGGAGGGGTGGAAGGACACTGGCACTGGGTGCTGCACCAGTCCAGATCATATTGCGGTACAGTCAACTGCGGATTAACTGGGTCAACCACGGACCCGCTAGTTGTTGTCGGTCACACATCTGTGCTGTTAGTGCAGTTTTCTGAATGCATGAGACAGTTTGCTTCTCACAAATTTAAATGTACACTGTGATAATTCAAACAAAATGTTTGTTGTGCATTGATTCTCACTCAACAATGTGTTAACGTTTACCTCCATGCCTTCTGAGATGTATTAAGTAGACTGTGCAGTGTGCAGCATTTGAAATTGAACTCTGTTGCACCTTAGGCATATACGATAGAGTGTGGGCACATCACCAGGGACAAAGGAAATTCATTTTGGACGAAAAGTGAATGAAATAGCGAAATTTTGGACGCAAGAAACGAAATTCACAATTTCGGACGAAATTTGGATAAAAAAGGACCAAGTGATTGCCAAAAAATGGCCAAATTCTTTCATGTTCATTGGCGTTACCATAGTGCTTTTACAGTTTGGTTGAAAGAACGGATACCTAGAATTACTGGGATGCGCATTGATTAATTTTCTGTCGCAAAACGAGCGAATGCATCAAACTGCTGGGACCACATCTTGACATCAGTCATTCGGGGCATACTGGTAGTTAATCAGTCCATAAAAGACCATAAATAAATATTAATTTTGTATGCGCACTGTACTTTTCAATGACACAAGTCTACCATAATATGAAGAAATGCTGCCTTTCTTTATACAGAATTGGAAATCAGTACATAATTATCCGTGTGAAAATTAAATAGCTTTCAATAGCTGGACTATATTTTTTGGACGCAAGTTAGAAAATTGAACGAAATTTTGGACGCAATTGGTGATCTTGGACGGACGACAAATGACATTTTGGATAACATATTTCTTCTGTCCCTACACATCTCCCACTCTGGAAGTCTGGAGGTACCAATCAGCAATATTGCATAGCAATTTGTAATACACATTTGACATTCCTGCAATACCTTATATAGGTCTTGCACCAAACATAGTAAGTGTGATTTTCATGTGTTTTAATCAAAAACGTTAAGAATCTGTACATTTAAAGTGTCTAATCAGTGGATGGCGACGGATTAAACTTTGCAATAATATCACTTGGACACATTGCTTGTTTGCGAAGGGCTGGCAAAGATCAGTAAATGCTAGCATTGTCACTAAGTGTGGAAACAGGCAAGTGACTCGGGAGCACAGGAGGATGCATCCCATGCCACGTGTTAATACGGAGCAGCCTTGTAGCCCTACAAGATGCTATGGTACGTGTTGACCTGCTGACCGACCAGCATGTGAAGTGAAACTCTTGTGTTATACAATGTCGCCACTGCTACCACCACCGGCAACTTATGCCACTGCTGTGTAGTGTGCAGATACCTGTGGTCAGTCGGTCTCCTAGTGCCAATTTCCATTCCTATGAGGAGACATTCAACTGCTTCATACCTGTAACTGCAACAGAGCCTTTGCTTTGTCTGCCATCTCCGTACTCAATCTGCGCTGCTGTGGCAACTGTCTGAAAAGCGCCTGGAAATCACACATAAAAAAAGTACGAGTATACCATCACAGAAAGAAAGAACAAGCTACACATAAACCGACACATTAAAAGGAGAGTGGGGTTGCACATTAATGCTGGTCTTGAAACTGGTTTTGGCATTTCTAAAACAATTGCGTAAAACTAGATACAGATACACCCATACTATAGCAGCTGCACTGTACATAAGACACTCTAGTTTCTGGAAATATGAAGTTTGTGTGGGTGTCTGCAGGGATTCTCTATAAAAGAGACATCAAACAACAGTAAGGTCGCGCGTCAGCGTACCGGTACGATATATCTTTGTCACAGCTAAGATTTGCTGTTTTCATCTGTAGCGATTAGATTTCCATAATGCAATAAGGAAATTCATCTCGTCAACACTGGCACTGATTTGCAAGACACGAGCTGAAATACTGCAACTATGGACACACACCTTGTTGAAGTCGTGATTGTGGTCGTACGACACACTTTTTACTTCCAGCGACTGACCATCGTTTGATGCTCTCAAACTGATATGCATTGGACAGTCTTGCTTGAAAGTTCTGAAGAAAAATGTACAAAACAGATAACATGTTCAACGATCTAGATACATTGTTACGGTCTCGTGTGCCCTACTGTATGCCTTAAGAGTTGAGTACACAACTAACACATGGATATAATAAAATATAAGAATATTATTACAAAAGAACAATTATGCAG
>Ga0209679_1000936_pt1 | contig 11601 bp, 5 predicted proteins | sample WorMetHEROISLAND_4_FD_187408 | JGI IMG/M metagenome (GOLD analysis project Ga0209679, IMG submission 187408) | Marine gutless worms symbiont microbial communities from Max Planck institute for Marine Microbiology, Germany - Olavius sp. 2 HERON... ...
GGAAAGGCACCCGCCTGTAAAAAGTCCAGCTGCAACAATTCCCGAAAGATCACTTCCGAGGACTCAGCCAAACCTGGAGTAATTCCGGAAAAACTGGTCCGTTAAATGAATATGGGAAAGCATTAGGTAGCAGCAGCAGCAGCAGCAGCAGCAGCAGCAGCAGCTACAGATATTATTTTTCTATTTTTACCAAGCTTCAGTGCTTGCTACTTTAGTGTTTTTATGCTGTTCGCTGGCCAACAGCAAAGGCAAGCTGCATTGGCTGGATGTCCCGGAGAGGATTAAGTACAAGCTTGGTGTGACAGTGTACCATGTCTGCATGGATGGGCACCTCGGTACCTCGCAGATCACCTCATCCCAGCCTCTGATGCTGCTCCTCGCCGTCGTCGTCTACGTTCTGCAAACCTGAACCATCTCACTGTGCCTCGCTGCCGACTTAGCATGTGCGGCTGTCGGGCTTTTTATTATGCTGGCCCGGCAGTCTGGAACTCGCTACCAGACGAACTTAGAAATTCTGACAGCTTCGATAATCTTAAACAGTCTCTGAAAACAATCCTCTTTATCCACTACTAGTGTGACCAGCGCATTAGAGGTTATTTTTAACGAGATGTGCTACATATACATTTTACTTACTTACTTACTTACTTAGTTACTTAAAGGCCTGCAGCCTGATTACTTTTGAGGACCGGCCTAACCTGGAATTATGCTGGAAAAGTGGGTTGGATAAATAAAAGCCGAAAGAAAAATTAAACTACTGTCAATACATTGGCATAATAGCGTAAAATTTATGGGTTATGGTTAGACAACTTTGACGAGGCGCAGATGTTACGTACTGATGAATTCTGCAAGTTTCAACTTCAGTCGATCGACGTTCTGAACATTCGGCAACGACGTCGGATCTGCACCAGCCAAAACAGCTTACAATTGTCCTGCTGTCGAGTCGGTCGTCACACTCAAATGATCAAAATTACTTACAACAAACGACGACGTATGACACTTTCATGGTCGTGCACTTCCTCATTTGAGGATTCATACGCTCGTCTCGAACACAAATTTTGTCTTAAGCAATGCAACAACTCTTGTGCCAAGACGTGTTTGTAAAGTGCCCTGGTTGCAGCTTCTCAAAGTGATAGCATCATTCAAGCGTCTGTTTCAGTAGTAAAAACAGCAGCAACAGCAGCAATAATATCAACAAAAATGCCGCCGTGAGTGCTGACATGATAAGCGGCCGTCCGTCCAGTTGCCTTTTCATGACGCCAGTTTTGTGTTTTTTTGACGTCCGGTGACCTTTGCCTTCGACCTTTTCACCTGAAAACTGGCAATCCACTTACTCATGCCCTGGGGAACGTCTATGCCAATTTTGATTTTTTCTATGTTTCTTTGTTTTCGAGTTATGAGCCCGTACGGGACAGATGTACGGGCAAGACGCCCCCATAGGATGGCCACATAACAAAACAATCCTGCAGTGCCTTGATGCTGTTTGGTACATGTTAAAGGAAAGTCATTCGGCCGGACGGTAAAAATTCCCGCTCCAAAAATTCCTGAAGTTCACTTTTAGAAGACCTGGCCTAACAAGAACCTGGCCAATCAGATCTACAGGTGAGGGAAGTTCTGTCATACCTTGCGTCAGCAGCATTGCTCCTGCAGTGTCGGCAAAATCCAACAGTTGTTCCAAGAACAAGATGGTCTGAAATACACACAAACGTACGTTGTCACACAAAAAACGTTAGGAGATAATCCCCAAATACGTTCATTTTTGGCAAGCATTCGAAGATGACTGTTGAACTGTAAGACGGAATTTTTTAAATCATAATATCTCTACAGCCAGGGTAACTAAAGTGGTAAACATAAACAATGCTATAACCTAAAAATTACACTAAATCAAGAAACAGCGATTTTATTGAAAACAGTTTAGAGCAGATGGCAGCAAACAAAGTACATACACAAACGTTTTAACGACTATCTTCCTGGTTTACCTCAGTTACCTGGTGGTCCCCTGAAGAACGCTTTGGAGATTGGTAAAAAAGAATTTTACAGGACAGCATCTCTTCCTGGAGCCCATCGCTGTCAAGGCCACGGTATACCCAAGAGGCACTTTACTAAAATGGCAAACTATGACTCTCAGATAAAGGCTATTAGTGCTTTTACTGAAGTAACATCCGCCTGTGGATAAATATTTATCACTACGCTCCACCATGCACCGTGCAGCAGCAGGCACAGCGCCGCACATCGCGCTGCAGCAGGTCGCTCTGATGCACGCTGCACTACGTGCACTGCGCCTGCAGTATACTGCGCAGTATCGAGAGCATTTAATTAGATAATTACTCACTAATTAGAAAATAAGTGAAAAATCTGAGACGGTAGATCTGTGGAGAATGTCGGCACAAATGTGTACGCAAAGTTTTGTTGCGCTCCGCTGCGTATTAAGAAAGCCTTAGGCATTTTTAGAGAACTGCTAACAACAATAAGAAGAAAAACTAGAGTGGCTTTTTGGGACGGGCCTTCCGGGTCCAAAAAGATGGCGCTACAATTGCTGAAAACCGAAATTATTTCAGTTTTTTTCCACAATGTGGTGAGGCACTTAAGGCACAAACAGCTGTCAACAACTTCTCAAATATATGAACACAATGACGATATTTTGTACAATGTGAGATCGTGCATGACCAGACTAATTACAGAGACAATTTCTCAATCAGAGGCATAGCAAGGCTCTGAGGGGCCCTGGTTCAACAGTAAATTAGGAGCCCTCAGTTGAGGCCCAAAGGAGCCCGAAGGGCTGAGAGTGGGGGCGGGGTTTTGGGTAGGGGCAGCGAGCCCCTCCCCACCAGCTAGAGGACCTGGGTTCTGGGGCGAAGTCAAGAGTTTTGATGCTTTTTGCATTCTCAGATGACCGCTCCTGCTACAGAAAATCGTGTATGCACTGTACAAGTGCGTCATTTCACTCATTTTTGTCACTCATGTAACAACAATTGTAGCTCGGAGTCCTCAGGAGCTCGGGGTCCCAGTTCATTGAACCGCCTGAACCCCCGTTTTCCACACCACTGTTCTCCATGGATCTGCACGAATCTGAGTTGATTCCGAGTAAAAATCCGCAGAATTTCACAATTCTGCAGAGAAATGCATTCACCGATAAATGCAATAATCAAAGAAACGAGCCAGAACAGGTACAAATGTATTACATTGCTTGTTAACTCATGCACGGTTCCATCTTTTGGCATGTAGGATTGCTTGTCAGGATCATTCTATAACAAACCACAACACAGTAATTGTTACAGTCTAAAGAACGGAAACAGAGGAATGTTCAGCAATTACACAAGCACGCATAATATTACTGAAACAAACAGCACGATCTCCAATTAACAGCAGTACCGCAATATTTCTCATTAAATGACAGATTATTATCAAATGATCATCAAATTACATGTAGAAAATAATAACAGATGTTATCTGTCCATATGGCCAACTGGCCATTCTCTATCTCCAGGTCATGCATCGAGCTGCAACCTTATTAGCTGCAGCAGGCTGCTGCAGTGTTAGTGAAGGTTCAATATCAAGTATTAAATCGACAACATGAAATGAACTTTGCTAAATACCCATTAATTAGAAATTAATTTAAAAAATCTGAGACTGTAGATCTGTCGGGAATGCCGGCACGAATGTGTATACAAAGTTTCGTTGCGCTGTGTATTAAGAAAGTCTTAGGGTTTTTAGAGAATTGATTCCAACAACAACAACTACAGTAGTGTTTTGGGACCCGCCTTCCGGGTCCAAAAATGCCAACTGGTACGGGTGGGGGTAGTATGGAACCAGTGCATTGTTTAGGGCTCCACAGCACCCACAGTTGTGAGGAAGAATTTGAAGGGTCGCACACGCATAAAAAATTACCACAAGTACATTCATAAAATTTATGAAAGGACGAGACAAGGCAAAGGCTGTGAGAAAATTCTTGCGGAGGCCACAAAGTCACAGGACTGTACAGAACAAGATCAGATGACATGTATAGTGTATACATACACGAATGCTATCAATGAACTGCTCCAACGTTTTGGCACCCTAGTACACAAACACATCGTTTATGTCAAATGTTATCTGCAAAGGACCACCATTACTACGCTGTGAATCAATAAAAAGTAGACGCGAGAAAATTCTTTGGGGCAAAATAGGGGAAGGGGTCATCGTATTTTGATTCCTAACAAAAGCATTCTTACTTTTCGGGCCCCAACTTCTGTGCAAAATTTCATCAAAAGTTATCTTTTGCTAATCACTTAACCCAATCAACATCATCTTAACGTTCAACATGTACGAACCAGTTCCATCTATGCCTTTCAGAGTAGCCACCGTTTCAGAGGAAATAAAATCAGGCACTTTTCAAGGACTTTCAAGCAACCTCACAACCTTTCCAAACCTATTACATTGCAGTTTTCAGCACATGACACAGCTTTTTATGGCATCAACTCAGTAAGTAATACTGATGTTCACGATACTGCTTACAGTTCTCCAATGACTGCACCATTTTTTACATGACAGGGGTTACTGACTATTTTGGAATTCAAGCGCTTTCTAGGACCCCTTATGCTAAATTCCAAAACTTTCAAGCACCAAATCTGCCTTCAAGGACTTTCCAAGGCCATAAAAATGGAAATAAATTTTCAAGAACTTTCAATGAGTTTCTTAATCACCAAGCTGCCTTGTTCCAGTCCCAATAATTCTTTGGGCTCTGCAATTTACTTCCTTTCTTGTGACGTAAAACCACACACATCCATCCGATCATTCTCATTTCTGTTCTACTCAGTTTCGCTCACGGTGCACCTTCATCGGTCACATCTCACTGCCATAGATCAGACATCTAACTCTTCATACCACTTGAATAATCTTGCATTAAATAATATCTCGTTTTACGATGAGCAGGACTCACAGTTGCATCGAGACTGGAGATCAGCGAAGCAAGTTTGCTTCTGGTTGGTGCCTGGCAGCCCTGTACATACAATAACATCAAATACACAAGCAATCGACACTGAGACAGGGTGGCCACAAAGTACGAGAAAAGAATTCCGAGTTTTTCAGGCTTTTCCAGAGCCATAAACTTACTTTTCCATAAGTTATCGCAACAAAAAGTAAATGTAACAATGACCTTCATCAAGGGTAATTCCACATCAATTAGCAACTACCAATAGTGCCTAGTACTTTAGCTGACATTTACTGGGCAGAGTCGCTACTCCCTGAGATCCTAATGATCCTGTTTACCCAGTCAACAGCTGTTTTACACAAATGTTTGAATGACAAACTAAAAATACTTTGTTTGTTACAATTTTTCCCTGAGGTTGCACAGAATTCCCTGAGTTTTCCATGTTCAGAGAAATCCCTGAGTATTCCTGTAGATTAATAAACACAACACCAAAACTAGAGAGCACTGGATACAGTGCATTACCTTCGCCACCGAGACTGTGATGCGTGTGCAATCGTGGCTCGGCGGATAGACACAACAGTGTGACAGCGTGACAGACAGATGCCGAGTGACACAATACCTTCTCCACTCGCTAAGCGATGGCAAAGGTAATGACAAAACAAATAATCTTTCAGTTACGTCAAACAGTCGAAGTGACAAAAAACAGGCAGTAGAATGTCACGCTTCCAAATATCACAGTAAAAAGGTAAAGGTAAAGGGCGCCGTGCCCCTCCGGAGCATAGGCGGGGTGCTCATCTCCCTGTCAGTGGCTGTTGAGCCCGTAGGTGAATAAACCACGAAGTCTGTGACGCATGGCCGGTGCGACGCCAGACCTACAGTTAACTTCCCAGCTGCAGAGCATCACCGCCGGTACCAAATTATATAACTGTTTGGTGACAGAGGCACATGGGTGCGAACAACTTGCCTAGAGTTGTTACTTGATAGCGACCCGACTGGGAATCGAACCCACGACCTCTTGATCGCAAGTCCGACACCCTACCATTATGCCACCAAGCCACCCAATATCACAGTGCACAACTAAAACTGTGCCATAAGAGTTTCTTTACTTGTAGCTTTTTTCTTACTTTACTTATCACATACAAATATTTTTACTTACTTCCTTTTCCTTGTATATACCACCATGATAAACAGGCGTGTGAGCAACACACGGTACAGTATAAAGTCCTGGGTCTTTCCTGGGTCTATCAGGGAGTGGCGATGATTTTATCCTGCTAAATGTAGTTCTGTTGGCTAAATACCAGCACATAGCAGACAGACAGACTGACAGACAGACAGACAGAGAGACATGCTGCAGCTATTAATGCACTATGAAGTCAGCAAACCTCGAGTGTGATGTCAAATTCCGGCTTGACAGAACGCAGCTGTTGGAGAACGGGAAACAGACGTATGACAGCGGTTACGCTGTGTCGCATTGTGGCACGTTGAATGAACTGACCAATTGTCTGAACAATAACAGTCTCAGCAATCAGTTCTAGCCAAAGCCCAACCGTTCTCCAGGCACTGCGGAAATCATCCGACATTTCCTCGACTTTTCCAGTCACTCCTCCCCAAATGGTGGCCTTGTGGAGCAGACTTGGTCACTCTCCTCCGTCCCCCAGTTCAGTCACATCTCAGGATAACTAACCGTTCTTTTCGACATGCTGCACCTCAGTTGTGGAACAAACTTCCTCATTCCCTTCGGGTACCTTATCAGTCTGGTTCATCTTTCAGCTCCCCTCTGTCCTACTGGTCACAGTTGACAGTCACAGAACTAAAGTTCAAAATACACTACTCCACCTCGCACAAAATGCCACGACTTCGTATAAATTTCCAGATATTTGCCGTACCTGACCTTGTTCACATTTCTCTACCTTTCCCAGATTCCAGGATTTCCAGAAAATCAGTCGTCCCGCAGTTCATACTGCCCTAATGTACATGCAAACTACTGGAGGAAAGTTTAAGTTTTCACACAATTATAACGACTCTACCATTAGCATTATCATTACAAACGAGTCTAGCTGCAATACTGACAGCGGGAATAGGGATGGTTTAATATTTTTGATTTAATGCAACACTCTGGTCCTTCCCATCCATGCAGCACGTGGCTGCTAATTCAAAGACAGCAGAATGGCAACAAGGAAAGTCAGTTTCACCCGCCGGTAAAAACTAAGACAATCATTGATAGATCAATGCATTAACGCCTAACACATGTTAACTTATATTAACATTGTTTACTGATTCTCCTGTTCCAGCTACAACCTGCAATACAAAGCTACAGTTCTTCCTAAGTAGTAAATAATATAATATTTATAGTGCACGCAAAAGCCAGCTGAGTCGGCTTAATGTGCTGTACTTCACAAAAGTTAGAATCGGCAAAGACTAAACAGAGACCAGCTGGGCAGTAATCACCGAGATCAGTCCGCAAGAGAGAGAGAGGGGGAAAAGCTAAGGAGGAAAAGACTTAGAGAAAAGGTGAGTTTTTGTGACCACCAGCTAATCAACTACCACAACAGTAAAATTCCAGCGTCACTGATGAAGACAGACCTCTCCATCTTTGATGACTAAGTCCAATCCTGACTGAATCAGCTGGTCAAATATCCTTCGCTGATGTTTCTCGGGCACAATGCCCTGCATCAACGTTGCTTCACTCTGTCAGTCGACATAAACACACCAAATCTTCTTTTTATGCACTGCAAAACATTCCGCCACAACAATTCCCAAACGTTTAATTTGGGGACTGGCCTAATCTGGAGTAACTACGGAAAAAAACGGAGCATGCATATGCATGCGTCTGTGTACTAAAGTTGTGCGCATTTTACATATCTACATTTATATGCAGTGATTTTCAGGGTTCTTGCCCATTTGTCAAAATCAAATTCAAGGACTTTTCAAGGACTTTCAAGGACCATACAAAGGATATATAAGGAGAACTAAATTAAGTCAAACTGGCACTTTTATAAGCGTATATAAGCAGGTTCAGTTTACATTCGACAATTTAACACCTGCCAGCATTAATCAAAAACTGGAACTATCAGAAAAATTTACTACACAATGGAGAGAAATATTGTAATAGGACGGTTACACTGATTCTGAAAATCACTTGTTCGGTCACGGCGTTTTAGAAAATCAAATTCAAGCACTTTCAAGGACCTTCAGATACAGATTCAAGGACTTTCAAGGACCATGTCTGTTTTCAAGGACTTTCCAGGCCTTAAAAATCTGGAAAAAATTCAAGGACTTTCAAGGACCCGCAAGAGCCCAGATTTTATCAACAAAATTCCTTCAGTGCTTTGACGGTGTTAGTTGGGTGAAACAGCATTACAGACTGTAAAAAAGCCAACTGCAATCCCCAAAGAATCCTCCTTGGGCACCCAGCATAACCCAGAGCAACTCTGGAAAAACTAGATGCGTGGCAATGCCCAGCATGACGGCCCCCCGTTGGGTAAGTCAGAATTCCGATCCTATTTTTCGCCGTTTGTGGACCAAAGTATATCGAACTAAGTTTGCCTGTGTGGGAGTGTCCGTAGTTTGCAACGCCATTTTCGACTGACGACGTCTTGTTGCGTTCCAGAGATATTTGTGATCAAGTTGCGAAGTTGTGCGAAATCGCGCCGAAATTTTGATGTTTTTGGGCCGCCAAATTTCGGGGGGGGGGGGCGAATTTTATAAATCTGGGTCACCATCAAACACGTGGCAAAGTTTGGTGACGATCGGTCAAGTGACCTTGGAGATTAGGCAGGGAATAAAAGAAGATCTAAACTACAACAGAATGGCCGGCGGTCAGCATAGATGGCGGGTGGCCATAATAAGCCAGTTAAACAATAACAGAAAACAAAAGTAGTATTTTAGTAACAAAGCTAATTACACAAGCATCACGAGCTGGACGAAAACGGTTGCTATAACGGCATCGTTGCTGCTGCACTGCACTGGGCATTGGCAAAGAAATGAATGTCCTGAAGCGTGACAGCATTCCGCGCTCACAAGTCCGCAAAACTAGCTATAATCTTGTGTGGAACTATAACAACAGGAACAAAAGATATGGACTGACTTACGTTTCACAAAAAATTACAACAACTGGCGAGGATATAAATGTTAAACCTAGCGACAGGCCAAAGATAACAAGGAAAGAGAAAGCTGCTGGTCTAAATATATTCGGCAGATGACTAACCTGAATCAGCTTCAGCAGCGCAAGCACCGACATGATGTAGAAGTCAATGTCAATTTCACAGCCTTCTTCTTTCAACAGAGCATTTGACTGCCGAGCAAGGCCTGTAAGTAAGTAAGTAAGTAAGTAAGTAAGATTATTTTTAGATGGCGCAGTTAAAATAGTTCACACTGTGCCATGGCCCCACTATCCAAACAAAAATGTCTTTAGTGACCCACTGGTACTGACTGTACAGTAAGTCAGCATCTCTGAGATGTGACGGTAAACTGTACCGTAGCCCGGGACCGGCAGCTGCAAAAGCTCTGTCACAAAAGGTGCTGTGGGTCCGGGTAACGATGCATGTCCAGCTCTATATGGAGCATAGTCGTCGCTCAGAAGCGTCAGCGACAAGACGACAGTCACCAGCTAAGTATGACGCAGAATTTCCAGACAGCGACTGATGAACAAGCGTGGCAACCTTGAAATCGACGTGCTGGCATACCAGCAGCCAGTGTAGTAGATAAAGCACTGGCATTATGTGGTCACAGCACCAATGTCAGTACCGGCACTGGCGTGAGCGCATATCGGCAAACTTACCGAGTGCATTGTCATTAGTAACTATGAACTATACTGCCCATCATCATCACCATCATCTGGTACATTTATAGTGCGCCTATTACAAATTGGACATAGGTGCATTACACAGTCACCAGCACGATATAAAAGCAATCTAAAACCTGGCAGTCAACGAACATTAAAAGCTAAGGTAAAAAACATGTTATAATCTATCACTGAAAACTGTGTAGCTGTGTGTGAAAGTAATTTGTATTTTATTCTCCTACTTCCCCATTTATGTCACATTATCATACGATCGACATATATCAGCCACGATACATTGCTTGCGGATGGACTGTTATAACCTAGCAACGAGCTATTTTCATTAGCAACGGTCCGTTACAGACGGAAATTCCCGGGCTGATATCAGTGTGAGCGCTTTTATAGACTGTAGCTTGGTTTGGAATTTCCGTACGTCATGGGCAGTGACGGACGTCTCTGACTGGTTGCTGCAGCTGGTGCTAGGCCACTGTATAAACATCGCAGCAGACGATCAAGCATTCAGATTCACCAGTTACTTTCAGCATTTGTCAGCAATCTCACACCAGCTTGCAGACACCACACTAGTATTTATTATTTATCCTTCTCCACATTCAAGAAAAAGCTCACAATGTACGCTTCATTTCTGCATCAAATATAGACGCTGACTGTGGCACCACAAACAATTAATTATCTTGACGTAATCAAGTGCGACTATCAATGCAGCTTCTTGGCCTCGTGGCAATGTTATAAAACTGTTGTTCAAAAGTTACAGCTTTAGGTCAACGCTAGACAGAACTGACGCCGTACCTGGAGGATCCAAAAGGTTGGATTTCTTCAGCGATGTCGACGACTTTTGAACAAACCTGTCAACAAAGATACGTATGTACATTTAAAGAACCTAAGAATGACATAAACATACTCACATACACAACAATAACATAAATACAGTGCACTGGACACTAGGGTGCCACTTTCGTTTAATTTGCTAAATGTTTAAACAACAATTTTTAGCGTCCTAAATGTTTAAACGTCATTTAAACGAAAATGGCGGACGAACATGGTACAAGTCCCATGAGCATCACACGCGAGTGATGCGAGACATAAGTAGTACCCCCCATCTGTACCGTACACCCCATTTGTACCCCATTTGTACCTTTCTGTACAGGCCTAGACTTCGTCATGCTCCGCCATATTCCACACTGAGGCATCAATCTTTACATTATAAAAGTCCCTTAAGTCACGTATAATTTCTAATTCTGACGTCTTCCGGTCCGTCGAAGTTCCAAGTCGCCTAAGTTACAATAGTGCAGAAAAAATGGAACATTCGGATACTGCCTCAATAGTAATAAATGTTTATGATGTACATGAAAAATTTTGTACAGAGCCATGGGTGATTAATTATGGCACCACAAAGAATTTACATTTACTCACGCCATTCGCATCGATGCCTTTCTGACAGGAGTTTCTCGCACCTTCTGCTTGCTTGCCTGCAACGTCAACCAACAGCAAGCCACTCACAGCAGTGAAGACTCTGATTGTGACAAAAACACAGGATCACAGTTTACTCCTTCACTGCTGTCACAGTTGTTTAGGCATTGGCAAGGGCATCAAGTCTGTAAAAAACAAGTACGAAAGGTACTATGCACCCGGAATGGAGTGCGTGCAACAGTGGTAACAGCTGGCCACTGTACGCACACTGAGCTGACCAGCGGCAGCGGGCATGCTTCGGCTAGCCGTTACAGCTGTTGCGTGCACTCCCGCAGTCTATGCTAATTAACTAGCTAATTACTCATTAATTAGAAAATAAGTGGAAAATCTGAGATGGTAGATCTGTGGGCAATGTCAGTACGAATGTGTATGCAAAGTTTCGATGCACTCCACTGCACATTAAGAATGCCTTAGGGATTTGTGGACC
>Ga0209679_1000937_pt1 | contig 11597 bp, 13 predicted proteins | sample WorMetHEROISLAND_4_FD_187408 | JGI IMG/M metagenome (GOLD analysis project Ga0209679, IMG submission 187408) | Marine gutless worms symbiont microbial communities from Max Planck institute for Marine Microbiology, Germany - Olavius sp. 2 HERON... ...
AAATCGACTCTATTCCAGCGACCCAGACTCGAATTCGAAGTACTTAAACGACGACGAAAATGGAAATCCGATTTCCAAATACATCAAGCACAGTTGGCATTATGATTTATTCCGGACAGCAGTGCGCTTGCGCGGGGATGACATCACATATAGGGGATGACAAAATATACGGACGCGGTAAGCGCCGCGCGTTACGCTTATTCCCAGTAACTTAGGTGATTCGACACCTCGGGAATCGGGCGTGGTGGAATATCGAGCGTCGGCGTGCCGAGGTAGATAAAGCCGATGATACGTTCATTGTCCGCCAGTCCCAACTCGCCGCAAACGTAGCGGTCGTAAGCGTTGGCGCCGGTGAGCCAGATCGAACCGAAGCCGAGCGCATTGCTGGCCAGCAAAATGTTGTGGGCGGCGGCGCCGGCGCTCAGCATTTGCTCGATTTCGGGAATTTTGGGGCTTTCGATCAAATGCGCTACCACTACTACGATCAATGGCGAGCGCAACGGCTTGTCTTTTTGTTTTTTTAGGTAGGCGGCATCCACTTCCGGTTCGCGTTGCTGGATCGCGCGACCGAAGATTTCCGACAGCCGGTGGCGCCCCTGACCGCGAATGCTGATGAAACGATAAGGATGCAGGCGCCCATGGTCAGGCGCGCTCAGCGCGGTTTTGAGGATTAATTTCAATTGACTGTCATCGGGGGCCGGTTCGTCCAGCGCTTTTGCGGGAGTGGAGTGACGGTCCAGATGTTGCAGCAATTCGTTCATAGTTCGGTGCCGGGATGATTTGGTGTCAAAGCCGCCAATGATACACTTCGGTTTCGTTTTTTGCGCAGTTAATGCAGATGATCAGATATCAGATTACCAGTCTCGACCCGTCGAGCCACTATTTCGATGTTTCGCTGCGGATCGATGATCCCGATCCAGACGGGCAGCGGCTGCGCTTGCCCAACTGGATTCCGGGCAGTTACATGATCCGCGATTTTGCCCGCAATCTGGTCGAATTGCGGGCCAGTTGTGTCGCGGGGCCGCTCGCCATCGAACAAATCGACAAATCGAACTGGCGCGTCGCCGCCTGTGCCGACGTCCTGACCATCGACTACAAGGTGTACGCCAAAGACTTGTCGGTGCGCAGCGCGCATCTCGACCATACCCACGGTTACTACAACGGCAGTAGTGTTTTCCTCGAAGCGATGGGCCGCTCGGAGCAGGCCTGTGAAGTGCTCATCGACAAACCGCCGCGCGCGGCTTACGACAGCTGGCAATTGGCGACTTCACTGCCACGCAAACAGGCCGAGCCCTGCGAGTTCGGGCTCTACCAGGCGCTCGATTATGACGATTTGATCGACCATCCGGTCGAAATGGGCAATTTCACCCGCATCCCCTTCGAAGCCTGCGGAGTGCCTCACGATATCATCCTGACGGGGCGCTTTGCATGCGATCAGGCGCGCCTGGCGGCCGACCTGAAGACCATCTGCGAGCACCACATCCGGTTTTTCGGCGAGCCGGCGCCGATGGACTACTACCAGTTCCAGGTGTTGCTGGTGGGCGACGGTTATGGCGGGCTCGAGCATCGCGCCAGCACCAGCCTGGTGGCGACCCGCGACAGTCTGCCGCAGCCCGGTCAGGATCAGATCGATGACGATTACCGGGATTTTCTCGGGCTCTGCAGCCACGAGTATTTCCATACCTGGAATGTCAAGCGCATCAAGCCCGAGGCTTACCGGCCTTACGATTTGCAGCAAGAGGTTTACACCGATTTGTTATGGGCCTTCGAAGGCATTACTTCGTATTACGATGACCTCGCATTGCGGCGTTGCGGGCTGATCGACGCGGACAGTTACCTCGAACTGCTGGCGCAAACCATGACGCGGGTACAGCGCGGCCGCGGGCGTAGCCGGCAGTCGGCGGCGGAATCGAGTTTCAACACCTGGACCAAGTTCTATAAACAGGACGAAAACGCGGCTAACGCGATTGTCAGCTATTACGCCAAGGGCTGCCTGATCGCGGCCTGCATCGATTTGAAGATGCGTGAATTGACCGCTGGACAAAAAAGTCTCGACGATGTAATGCGACAGCTTTGGCGTGACTTTCTCGAGTCAGGCAAAGGCGTCGAGCCCGACTCCATTCAGCGGCTGGTGGGTGAAATGACGGGTGCGGATCTGGGCGATTATCTCGAGCAGTTGATATACGGCACCGGTGAATTGCCGCTGCCCGGATTACTCCAGGGCGCCGGGGTCGAAGTGGTACTGCGCGCCAGCAGCAATCTGCAGGACAAGGGCGGTAAGGAGGTGAATGGCGAGTTGCCCGGCGCGGATTTTGGCGCCACGCTCAAAGCCGGTGAAGGCGGGATTTCGATCCAGCGTCTCAGCGAAGGCGGGGCGGCGCAGAGTGCCGGCCTCTCGGCCGGCGATCTGATAATCGCAATCGACGGGCTTAGACTCGATCTCGGCAAATTCGAAAACAAACTCAAGCGCGCCCAGGCGCGAGATATCTGGCAAGTGCATGCTTTCCGCCGGGACGAACTGTACCGGTTCGATGTCGAGTTGCAACCGGCGGTGGCCGATACCTTCGTGCTGAAGGCGCAGCAGTCATCAAGCGCGCAACTGCGTGACTGGTTGCAACTTTAATGGCCGCAATACCGCTCGATCAATCCGCGGCGAAAAAGCTAGCGGCCGATCATGGGCTCGATTGGCATTACAGCGATGAAACCGAATCCACCAATGCCGATGTGTTGCGACATTTCGAGCGCTACCAACGCGAAGTATCCGCGGTCAGCGAGGCGCAAATAGCGGGTCGCGGGCGGCGTGGCCGGCAATGGCATTCGCCTTATGCGCGCAATATCTATTGTACGATCGGGCTGTGCAAGACGCTGCCGGCCAATCGCCAGGGTCTGTTAAGCATTGTGACCGGCATTGCCCTATGCCGCGTCTTGCAGCAAACCGCCGCGGCCGCGGTCAGCTTGAAATGGCCCAATGATTTGCTCGCCGAGGGGCGCAAGCTCGGCGGTATCCTGATCGAATCGCGCCCGCAGGGCGGCGAGCGGTTCTTTTTCGCGATCGGGTTCGGTCTTAATATATTTATGCCCGGCGAGGATCTCGAAGCGATCGCACAACCCGTGACCAGTCTCGACCGGGTTGCGCTGCGGCCCATCGATCGCAGCGAGGTTTTGATCGCCGCGATCGACGCCGTAGTGCAATCGATTCGTAATTTTGACCCGGCGCAGACTCAGGCCTTGATCGCCGAATTCGAATCATTCGATGCCTTTCATGGACAGCAAGTCGAAGTGATCAGCGCGGGCGATCGTATATGGGGTATCAATCGCGGTATCGACTCGGACGGACTGTTGCGGCTCGAGACCGATCAGGGGCTGCAGCTGCATTCGGCGGCCGAAATTTCGTTGCGGGCCGGCGCGTAATGATACTGCTCGATTGCGGCAATAGCTCGCTCAAGGCGCAGCGCTGGGATTCCGCCCGCTTGCAGGCCAGTTTTGCCAGCTCTTATGATGCCGATTGGCAGCGGCGCCTGGCGCACTGGCTAGACCGAAATCCGGCGACCGAGTGTTACCAGTCTTCGGTGCTCGATTTCGAGCGCCAGTCCAGGCTGGATGACTGCCTGGCGAAATTCGGCGCCAACCTGATCCGTTTCGAATCGACGGCGGACGCCGGCGGTGTGATCAATGGCTACCGGCAACCCGAACGGCTCGGGGTGGACCGCTGGCTGGCCTTGGTCGGCGCCGCCGACCTGGTCGACGGCGACTGTATGGTAATCGATGCCGGCAGTGCGATTACACTCGATCTGTTACTTGCCGACGGCCGGCACCTGGGGGGTGCGATTCTGCCGGGTTTGTGCACCTCAGCCGAGCGTTTCCGGCAGATTTTCAGCCACATCGATTTCAACGATCTGCAAATCGCCGCAAATAGCGAGCCCGGATGTTCAACCGAAGCTGCGATTCAGATAGACTACCCGCTGGATTCGATTGGCCGATTGCGGGAGCTGGTGACAAGCTGGATGCAACTTCTGGATCATGATGCAAGTATTTTGCTTGCCGGCGGCGATGCGCCCGGGGTGCAGGAAAGCCTCGGGCGGCCTGCCCGGATCGTGCCTGAACTGGTGTTTCGGGGTATGTCCAGGCTGGTTGCGGGATGAAAGTATTTTTCGGACTACTGTTGATAGCTAATATTGCATTCGCGCTGGCACAGTGGTTGTTGCCTTACGATCAGATTTTTGTCGAACAGAAAAAGGTTCCGGCCGCGGAACAGCTACAGATGTTGACCGATGCCGACACTCAGGTCGTCAGCGAAGCCGAGGTGGTCGCCGAGGTCGAAGCCGAGACCGATGCGCTGGACCAGGCGGTGGCGAGAGTCGAAAAAGAAGCCGAGGCGCAGCGTTCGCAACTCGTGACCGAGGATAACAGTGACAAGCGCGTGTGTTATACCATCGGGCCGATCAAGGACAAGGCGCGGGCGATCGAAATCAGCGGCCGCTATAGCGGCAGGAAAGTGGTCACCGCGCTCAAGTCCAGCCTGGAAAAGGAATACCAGGGGGTCATGGTTTATATCGATGGGCATAAATCCCGCGCCGCCGCGGTTAAAACCGCGAGCCGGCTTGCCAGCCGGGGGATCACCGATCACATCATCGTCAACAATTCCTCCAAATCCAATATCCTGTCGCTGGGTGTGTTCGGCTTGAAACGTAACGCCGATCGGCTCAAAGCGCGTGTCGAAAGAATGGATTTCAAGGTCAAGTCCGAGGCGCGTTACCGCGAGCGCACGATTTACTGGCTGTACGCGGAGCAGTCGAGCGAAAGCGACATCCTGCAGTTACTCGAATCCAGCGATAATGAAAGCGGAATAAGCCAGATCCCGACCCGCTGCCTGCCCGGTTAGCTGGGTTTAACGCGCAGTCGCCTCTTAGATCGAATTGCGGGCCCGACATTTCCCGCTGGCGGACGCGGCCGGCTTGAAAGCTTGCCAATAAGGGACAAAAACAATAAAATTCGCGCCCTTGGCAAACGACAGTAATAGTCCGGCCAAGAGGCCGCGGAGGCGGCTATTTGAAGTGAAACTGCCGGCGTAGCTCAGTTGGTAGAGCAACTGACTTGTAATCAGTAGGTCCCGCGTTCGATTCGTGGTGCCGGCACCATATTCAAAGCCCCTGCTTAAGGGGCTTTTTCTTTTTTCGAATGACGACAAATTTGGTATCGTGTTCCGACATTAATCCTCGAGATCACGGCTCCTGGCGGGATGAAACAATCCTCCGAAATCTGCCTACCCGATTCCCGCTCGACCAGCAGCCCCCGAGTAAATCGGTTAGAATTTGGGATCCCTGGAACCAAAATTAAACCCGGTCAAGCCTTGAGCGATGCTAAATGCCCGAATATCAGATCGATAGCAAAAACTCGTTGTTCTATCTGCACTTCCCACCGGCCATAGAAGATGTGCCGACGTTTGTTTTCGTCAATGCTATGACTGGATCGACCGATCATTGGGAAGCGGTCGTTGCGCCGGGCATGCGCAATCATGGGTTTGGCACGCTTTCATACAATTTCCGCGGTCAGGATAAATCGAGCTTCGACCAAGGGCTCGAACTCGACAACGCACTCATCGTCGACGACCTGGTTCTGTTGATCGAATCGCTTCGACCTTCGAGACCGGTGCTGGTAGGGCTTTCAATAGGCGGGCTTTACGCTGCCCAGGCCTATGCGCGCGCGCCAGGCTGCCGGCATCGTGCTGCTCAATACACTGCGGGAAATCAACCCGAGAATCGCCTGGATCAACGATGCACTGCCCCATTACGTCGCCACCGGCGGCGCAGCACTATTCTTGGGATTGATGATGCCCTTGTTGACCAATCCCGAGTTCGCCGCGAAGGCGCGGCCCAATTTTTTAACCGGCCCCTACGAGCCGCTGGACCCGACGCGGGGGCACGCCAATCTGATGCGCAACTCGGTGAACACAGACTGGGGCTTCGATTGGGCCTCGCTCGATTTGCCGGTACTCAACATAACCGGTCTTCACGACCGGGTATTCCGCGACCCCGAAGTGATCGATCGTCTGTACGCAAAGCTTGCAGATGCACGCCGTGAGGAGTGGGACGACGCAGGGCATCTGCTACCGCTGGAACGCCCGGATCGGCTGGTCGAGCGGCTCGTTGCCTTTGGCCGCGAGATTGCAGGATGAACATCCCGGTTCGCTGGGCTTATCTGGCTGTTTTCATTGGCGTCTGCGGTCACGCGAGCTCGGAGTTTTTTGCCAAGTTGACCGGCGTGGCGGGGCCGGAGGTTTCGGTCTGGCGCTACGTCATCGGTGCCATCGGTTTGTTGCTTTGGTCTCTTTCGAGATCCGATAGCCGAGATCTGCTGACGCCGTTGCGTGAGGATTGGCGCGGCCTGATTCCGTTGTCCTTGCTCGGTGTCTCCGCAGCTTATCTGTTCTTTCACTGGGCACTCGACTTTGCCAGCGTGATCCAGGTTGCTACGCTGGTCACGACAATCCCAATCTTCGTAGGACTCGCCAACCTGGCGGTAAACCGCACACCGATTTCGACCGTGAAGATTGTCACCGGCGCGTTGGCGGTTATTGGCGTCGCAATTCTACTGACCGACGGTTATCTCGATGTTCTTGCTGAAGGCTCGTCGTTGCAGGGCGTCTTGATGGCTCTCCTGTGCGCGGTCCTGGCGGCCGGTTATTCGGTGCTGGCGAAGCCGATGATGCAGCGACACGGCGGGATGCGAGTCACGACCCTCGCAGTGACCATCGGCGCAGCCGGGCTGTGGTTGTTGGTCGGTGCCCTGTGGGGCATCTGGGTGAATCCGTTGACGCTCTTCTCAATGCCAGAGGTCGCGTTCTGGTCACTGATTGTGCTGGGTATCTGGAACACGACCATCACCCAGTTGCTCTGGCTCGGCGGCCTGGCCTCGGCGCCGGACATGACGCGCGCTTCTTACCTCTTTTTCCTGAAGCCGGTGATTGCCGCCATTCTCGCGATCGCTATTTTGGGTGATAAGCCAACCTGGCTGCAAGTGAGTGCGATCGCCCTCGTTTCCGGTTCGGTGCTATTCGAGATTTACCGGCAGCGCTTGATTCCAGCGCGCAAGTAGAATAAGTGAGTTCGCGGGCATGTATGAGGACATCATTCGAATAAGTGCCCACCGGCATGGGGAAGTTCATGCCTGCAACAAAATCCATCCGTTTACTGGGGGGTCTCAGGCCACGATTAGAAACCGGGCCCAAATTTAGCCGTTTTTACTCGGTCGTAGCGCAAGCTTTTAACGGTGCAGCCAATTTATGAATAAACTGCTCCAGAACACTGATTAAACAAGGGTGTCTGCGGGGTATTTTATGAAAGTAAAATTTGTAAGTCATTGATAAGTATAAAATGTTACGCAGATTTGTAATCAGTGGGTCGCGCGTTCGATTCGTGGTGCCGGCACTCATTCAAGGCCCCTGTATCAGGGGCTTTTCCTTTGTCTAGTCGGTTGATCACGCGCCTTTAACTCAGAGGGCGGGCGCTACTCGCCTGATAGTTGCAGCTCGTTGGGCCCGGGCGAATTAAAGCAAAGCTGGCATGTGCCTGCAGGATGTATTCATTCTGGATATGGTAGGCTTCTCGTTCGCGCATCAAGCTGTCCTCGCAGGAATGCGAGTCGAATCGACCGCTAAGGTGTTGCAAGTGATGCACCAGTTCGTGAACGATCAGGCTGGCGACGAACCTGGAGTCGTCGTTTCGATACTTCGCGTCGATGTAAATGACGTCTTCGTCATTGTACCAGCCCACCGCTTTGCACTCGCGACCGCCACAAACGCGTTCCACGAAAAAGCTGTGGGGCTCAAAACTAATCGACGGCGGTTCTGCCGGCTGGGCGTATCCCGACAGGTGCACCGCCCAGCTCAGCAGTATCGGTAGCGTGCTGGCAATGTCCACAAGCAATCCTCTCGACGTGCATCCGACATCCCGTTCGCGGAGTGCTAGATTTGCACTTGTATAGACTGAATCGGCAGGCACACCGAAAACTGGAATCGCGAGACCCTGTACAATACCCGGGCGCATCGCTTGGCATTTGCTTACCTCCGAGTCGCCACTGCAGTGGATCGTCGTAATATTCGCGATGATCCTCACTTCATCTTGCTTGTAACTGGGAGGACGGACTGATGGAGACTCGTACGGCCGTTGACCGCAAGGCCGCTGAACCGCTCAGCATTGAATCAATTACAGGAAGGCCCGAAGGCCGGAGAGGCCATGGCGGAAATTTAGGCGACCGAGGTCTATTGTGGGTCCTAAGAAGTCATCAACCGAGAAAATTCGAAAGTCTGTTTCGCCTAGTTTTTCTAGAAATGTATGAATAAAACCTCCCAAAGCATTGATAAAACAGGGGTGTTTCAAGGTAAGCGTCTGCCGAACCGCACCTGTTAGTTTCGAGGCCGATTGGTAATCTTGTTTCCTTTTGCAGGAACCAGAGATGCCAGAGCGCAAGTACCGCAGCGAGGCCGAATGGCAGGCGCTGATCGCCGCGCAAGTAGAGAGCGGCCAGAGTGCACTGGACTTTTGCCGCGATCACGGGCTATACGCTAAAACCTTTTACCAGAAACGCAAAGCGCTGAGGAAGAAAGGTCTGGTTCCGGTCGGTGATGCCGGTCGCCGCGAGGCGTTCGTCCAGGTGAAGCCGACACCCGTTCGACGTATGGCGCCGCAACCCGGATCGGTATTGCAATATCAGGGTAGCCGATTGCATCTGTCGGCTGCTACCGATCCGAAGTGGCTGGCCACGCTAATGAAGGCGTTACCATGAAGATGTTCGTCGACCCCGGTGCGATCTATCTGCACCGGGAGCCAGTGGACTTCCGCAAGTCAATCAACGGACTGGCGCTGATCGTCGAGCAGGAGATGAAGCTTTCTCCGATATCGCCGGCCCTGTTCGTGTTCTGCAACAAGAACCGTGACCGGGTGAAGGCGCTGTACTGGGACCGGACCGGGTTTTGCCTGTGGTACAAGCGCCTGGAGAGGGACAAATTCAAGTGGCCGCTGAAGTATCCGGGTCAGACCATGACCCTGAGCGAGGTGGATTGGGAACGCCTGCTGTCGGGCTACGACATCCTCGGGCATCGAGCATTGCTGTATGCCGGATTAATCGGCTGAGTCTCAGATAAGGCCCTGATTTAGTTCGGCTTTCTGGTAGAATGCCGTTCATGCGAACGACATCAGATCGGCTCCCCAAAGACCCTGAACAACTCCGCGAAATCATTCTCGGATTGCAATCCACCGTCGCTGAGAAGGACGATCTTATCGATCGGCAAACGGCGCATATCGACGAGTGGAAAACGAAATACCAGCAAATCCTGGAACAGTTCCGCCTGGCCCAACAGCGCCAGTTCGGCAAAGGCGGCGAGGCCGCCAATCAGCTGGGCCTGTTCAACGAGGGCGAGGAGATCGATACCGCCGCGACCGTTGAGGTGGACGCCGAGACCGAAACGATCACCTACACGCGCCAGAAGCCAAAACGCAAACCCTTACCCGACCATCTGCCGCGGGAAACCATCGTTCACGATATCGAGGACAAGGCCTGCGAGTGCTGCGGTCACGACCTGCACCGCATCGGCGAGGAGAAGAGCGAGCAGCTCGAGTTCATTCCCGCCCAGGTCAAAGTGATCGAGCATGTCCGGCCGAAGTATGGCTGTCGACACTGCGAGGAGACCGGCACCGAGGTCAAGATCAAGATTGCGCCAGTGCCGCCAACACCGATCCCGAAGAGCATCGCGACGGCATCGCTGCTGGCGCAAATCATTAGCAGTAAATACCAGTTTGCGCTGCCGCTGTACCGCCAGGAGCAAATGTTTAAGCAGTTCGACATCGACCTGAACCGCAAGACGATGGCGGAATGGATGATGCGTTGCGGTGAGTTGCTGGAACCGGTGGTTCAGCGCCTGAAAAACAGGCTGTTACAACAATCCGTGATCCAGGCGGATGAGACCCCGGTTCAAGTGCTCAAGGAAGATAAGCACCGCTGTTACATGTGGGTGTATTGCACTGGCAGCGACTCGCCAGCCACCCGCAAATCACAAGGTCCGCCGAATATCGTGCTCTATGATTACCAGGCCTCGCGGAGCGGGCAATGCGTGAAGGGCTATCTCGATGGATATCGCGGCTACCTGCAGGTAGACGGCTATGCCGCTTACGAGCAAACCGAAGCGACGCTGGTGGGCTGCTGGGCGCATGCGAGGCGCAAGTTCGTCGAGGCGAAGAAGGCGCAACCGAAGGGCAAGACCGGCAAGGCGGACTGGGCGATCAGTCATATCCAGAAGCTGTACCGCATCGAGTCGGAGATCAAGAATCTCGAATCGGCGGAAAAGCAGCGAGTGCGCCACGAGCAGGCGCGACCGTTGCTCGATCAGTTCAAGGCATGGCTCGACAAATCCGCGAACCAGGTGCCGCCGAAGACGGCGCTCGGCAAAGCCATTGTTTACACGCTGGGCCAATGGAAAAAGCTCGAGCGTTATCTCGAAGATGGCCACCTCAACATCGACAACAACCGGGTGGAGCGCGCGGTGAAACCCTTCGTGATCGGTCGCAAGAATTGGATGTTCTCGAACACCGGCAATGGCGCCAGGGCCAGCGCGATGCTCTACAGTATCATCGAGACGGTAAAGGCGAATGGACTCATCCCGTTCGATTATCTCCGCAATGCCCTGCAGGCGATTGCAGAGAATCCGAAAGACGTCGACGCGCTACTGCCCTGGAACATTGACCTGCCAAAATCGGCCACCGATTAACAGGTGCGGTTCGCCAGACGCTTACTTATCTGAAGGGTGATTTCAATGCTGTCTACCAAACGGAGCCCGGCACTAGAATCGACAAGTCAGTAATCGATGTCGATCGCGACAAAGTGCATCTTATGCTGTGGGATATCCAGGGCGAGAACCAGGTTTCGGGCAGATGCCTCAACTATGTCAGTGGCGCTTCGGCAATGGTATACGTGGTCGACGGCACCCGGTTGGAAACACTGCCGATCGCGCTGGAATACCGGTGCGTTGTCGAAAGCCATATCGGCCGCTCAATTCCAAGTATCATGCTGTTTAATAAATCGGATCTTGCCGCAGGCTGGGAGATCAGTTCCAGTCTGATCAGCGATTTAGAATCCGATGGCATCTTCGCTCTCTTAACCAGCTGCCGGGAGGGCAGTGGCGTAGGCACGGCATTCGATTTGATCACCCGAGTCATGATGGGCAAAACCGCGCTAATGCCAGTCATGACTCAGCGACAATCGTTGCCCGATATGGATGAGCCGATACAACCCCGAATTTGACATGAATAGGAACGCAATAGTACCCATCATATGTTTAGTGATGTTTACTTAACTCGTTTAAGTTAAATGTTTGGGCAAGTGAAACAGGTATACTGTCCCCCGAATTCCCGAATTCGTGCCCAATGTATATAAGCCCGTAAAACTTGAGTTATCTACGATTTCAAAGATGGGAGCTTGAATCGCCCCGGGTTTGTCGGAGGCTCAATTTCTTGAGAGGATTGGGTAATGAAGACAAACAAAAGATATTCCCCGGAAGTCCGGGAACGGGCGGTTCGTATGGTTTTCGAGCATCAACATGAGCA
>Ga0209679_1000938_pt1 | contig 11596 bp, 5 predicted proteins | sample WorMetHEROISLAND_4_FD_187408 | JGI IMG/M metagenome (GOLD analysis project Ga0209679, IMG submission 187408) | Marine gutless worms symbiont microbial communities from Max Planck institute for Marine Microbiology, Germany - Olavius sp. 2 HERON... ...
ACGCATCACTGATCTGGACGACCTCAAACATGCACATCATAACCGAGTGGGCCAAGCTGGATCACGCCGTCACTGCTGCAGCTGTCCGTCAGTGGCGTCGTCGTCTTTCAGCTTGTGTCAGGGCGGGCGGTGGTCATTTCGAGCACTGCTTTTAATTCTGACAGTGTGTTTTTGCGATAACTGCGGCCTTTGAAGCCTTCATTGGCTAGTCGAATCGAACAGTTGCAGGCTGATATTCCGGTCTGATTTTCTTGCAGTTGTCAGTTATGACGTTGTACGCTTTAATACATGACGATCGTTTAATTCACAAGGTAAAGTAGTGACACTGATTAAGTGCGGTGGACATTTGTTGTGTTAGTTTGGTTTCGCATTACCTTAACGACATTCCTTGCAAGAATTACAACTATGTCTTTGTGTTTGTCAAAGTTATGCCTAAAATACTATTGGTTCCCTTTTTTCCGGACACGGTGTAGTACATTCACTAGTACATCTTTACAAAGGTGGACATTTATTTACAGTGATATCCAGCACTTATCAGCATAAGAGTGTACAATATTATTATAAAAAATAATACTTATCATTGTAGTGGCATTCTTGTGTTACAGTGCACCAGAAATTGTTGGAGTTTATTACCATCATCATTTTTGTTGATGTTGTTATTATTAACTTGGACAAAATGCTAATTTCAGGCAGGTCCAAACACTCACGTGGTCAGTTTGGAGTGCATATACTGGCAGATTTCTCTAAGCTTCGTCAGCAACTCTGCAAATAATGACAATTCATACCAATTAACAGGCACATCTGAATTTAACGTGAAAAGCACATATCTCTTCTATATCTCTACTATTACAGGTAATGTTTTCTATTTTTCTTTAACTGACCAATTTTTTGCTACTTTTAGGGACTGATGGAACATGACATTTTACAAGCTGGAAGCCCTTAATGTAGCCAAACCAACAGAACTAAAGGCAATTAAATCACTGTGGCCTTCTTCACACATGTAAAGACAAACAGAAAAATTCAAATAAAAACTATATGTGCATGATGTAAGTGATCATCCCTGTCTTCGGTGTTTCAATGCTGTTGGCTGGGCCTCCAACCTATAAACAATCCTGATCTTCTGGGAATCCACTGGGGATGTGTCTTAACCTGGAATAACTCCGGAAAAGTCATCTGGTTATTGCCAAACTACATTAGCAGGACATCCATGTAGCTTCCCAGTAACAAGTTAAATTACAGACTTTCAAACAATCTTCACTGTCACGATAGTTTGCTGTGTTGCTATCAAGTCTGCAGCAAGTCGTGTCATATCTGCTGTGTCACATCTCAAGTCGTATCGACTACTGCAATGCTGTCCTGTACGGGGCCACTGACGCCGTCATTCGGTGACTACAGGCAGTGCTTCACGCTGCAGCGCGACTAATCACAGGCGTCCGGCTAAATGACCACATCACGCCAACATTGCGCGACACTCTTCACTGGCTGCCCGTGTCTCAGCGCATTACGTTCAAAATTGCGCTGATGACATACGACTGTATCCATGGCCGATCACCAGTGTACTTCAGCGACATCTGTTCACCGATCGTCTCCGTTCCCTTTTGTTCTCGGCTTCACTCTGCTGACATCGATGACATGACTGTACCACGTACTCGGACCGCACGTTATGGTCCGCGCAGTTTCTGTGTCGCGGCACCCCAGATTTGGAACATGTTACCACCTCATCTCAAGAACAGTAGTGTTAGTCGCAAACAGTTCAAGTCGAGCCTCAAGACTTGGCTCTTTGTGCAAGCCTACTCATAAGAGGTGCCTCTGAGAACTTTGTTTAAGCGGCGCTTTACAAATACTAGATTTGATTGATTGATTGATTGAATGTGGCAAACGGACACGACATGACATGACAGAGACACAACCCATGCACCCACGCTCACCCTTTCAACAATCAGACACCAATATGTGAGGTAATACTTGCATCATGATTTTGTACTGTTTATTCATATTTGATGTTTCTAAGTTGCTGCAGTTAATTCATAGATGCCATTTAGTATGAAGCAGCAACATGGAATACAGAATTAAATGCATCAAAGAGAGAAAAAGAATTAGCCTGGAGTCAAACAGCAATATTATTCAGCATGAAAATGGCTGCAGATCCATGATGAGTGCTGTCAATTGTTTTCTGCATAAGAGCGATGCAACTCCACAGAAGCACATTGGCAGTTATACTAACATCATTGAAGTAAGTCATGTCATCTGACATATCTTCCTTTCAGGCATAAAAAGTAAAAAGTTAAAAATGAAACGCATGAATAAATCTATTAAACAACTACACGGGAATTTCAAAAGCTATTGACAGAATGACATCCGACTTGTTACGGGGAAGTGCCAACTTGCTGTGGACTTGTCGTGGATGTTACAGAGTCTGCAACATCAGTGGGGAAGTCTCAGACAAGTTATGGACTTGCTATGGGGATGGTGTAGGACGGTCATTCTCATGTAATAATAAAATGCCGATTTGTAAGGCGCCGTACATGTCGGTAGACATTACAAGGGCGCCTCAATATAGCCTCAAACGAAACTGAAAGTAGTCATATAAATGACTTAAGTTCAAAGTACAAAAGTACATCCTATATGTAACCATTTTGGTGCACGCATGTAAAAAACACTACTTCACAATCTACAGGTAAAAATATCACAAGAGTTGAGTAAATATCTACCTGGTGAATTATCCAGAACTTCTAAAGCAGTTATAGCAGCTTGAGCAAGCATTGGTGGCGCAGAGGCTGAAAAGCAGTAACCGACTCCCGACAGACGCTACAAAATTCCAAGCATCACGCGGTAAAATATCGGTCTCATGACTCATTCATCAAACACATTCACAAACCAGCAGTAAAAAGAAGATCATAGAAAAGTCTAATAATTTTAATGAAAAGTTGCGCAAGTAAGTTCACAAAACCACAGAGTGCTCACCTGGTGATCAATGACGTAAGCTCTGCCACAGCTGAAACCACCAACAGATGCCAGTGAATTCTCCAGTGAACCCGCTATTAGATCAACTTCTTCAATCTGTTGACATGAATGAAACAAAAGCAAAGTAATAAGCATGACACACAGACACAATTCACATACACACACAACAATGGCTACTGCCATTCAATCTCACCACAGTGCTACAGTTATGCCACAATGTTCATGTACACACAGCCAGGGTTCTCAGTGCAACACAGCTATCAACACAGTGCATCATAACAGCAAAAGCTACAAACTGGAACGTTGAGGTGTTCTGTGACACCATGACCAGTCGCACCCAGAGTTCCAAATGAGACACTTTCATCCATGAAAATACGCACTTTATACTGATGTTTCAACTCGACCTGAACACATCGACAATGAAACTAATGAACAACAACTTTGATAAACTGTTTCAAGAACACTGAATAGTAACTAACATAAAACAATGCAGTCTACTCTGAACCATTACAATATGCATTTTTTGACTGATAATATATGAATTCATGAAATTTCTAACTACCAAGAAAAAATCAAATATTAGTACAATATGCCATATAGTTCTCAAATCATCCAACTTTCAGAGCCATGGCAATACAGAAATTTGTAAAAGGCAATTCTTTCATATGACCCTTCAGTGCTCTGAGGCTGTTGGCTGGATAACAGAAAGGGGATCCAGCCTGAAAAGACCTGCTGCCCAAGGGTCCTCCCTTGGAAACTCGGCCTGCAGTAAATTAAATTAAAAATCTGTATAAAAAACTGGACTAAACTGGTCTAACTGCATTATTATGCAGCCGGACTATAGGCCACACTATGCATCTTGTCCATCTGTCTGTCCTGTATGGGCTTGTAACGCGAAAACAAAAATGTCGAAAAATCAAAGAATCAAAATTGGCATAATGTTCCCAGGCACAAGTAACTGGAGTGTCAATTTTCAGTTGAAAGGTAAATAGGTCAAGGTCACTGGACGTCAAAAACGTCAAGAAATTGCTGAATACCTAGCATACACATTTACTTAGAGGCGCTGACTGCAATCTAGCCCTGCCCGTTGTTCGGCCTAGATTGTTGGCGCCCAAGATAGACGCTCGGCAACTGAACAGACAGACGCAAATCCTGTCGGCACTCGGTGCCAACATCTTTTCTTGTCTAATTGTGTTATACAACAGTGTCTAAGTGTCCGTGTTCTTGTTAATTAATGAAGATTCAAACAGAAACAGTTGACACAAAGGTTCACTTACAACAGGTAGACATGAGACAGAAATAGCGAGAGTCAGAGAGTAATTTGTGCAGCAACGCCTTTGACCTCAATGACAAAGTATGTCCAGTCACAAAAGGCGCACTGATTTTGTACAGAAAAAATGCCATTTTGGGCAACACATTATGTTGGGTGCCTACACATGTACAATACAATGTAAATCATTTCATTGATGCAAAACTGCAATACTGGATAATGTAAAGTAACTTCACATAAGTAGGTTGGTTAAATAAAAACCAAATGTGTGTGATTCCTTCGTAAGCATCGTGTATGGTTAGTTAGGCAGCTCTATTATAATGACAATATAATTCCGCCAACACTCTGCACTGTGCATTAATCAATAACTACAGAGATGACAGTAGATTAAAGTTAAAGATGTTTTTATCAGATGACAGACAACGACTAATGAAAAAAGATAAACACGTAATATTTACATACCAAACGTGGTAAAGGACATATGTCTCCATAGTTCATGTAAAGGCCCTCGATCACCATAAATCTACGTGTAACTTTTGCCTTCTTTGGATTCTACACAGACAGACAGGTAAGTTAACTAACACAAACAGCTTTCACTACTGTAGCCAAAAATAGCACTGATGTAGATCTTGGTCTTGAGGCACCTCCAGGACAAAAAATAGTCTTAGTCCTGGTCTTGAGACAAGTTCTTGGTCTTGAGGAAAAAGTCTTGAGAATTTCAAGACTTTTTTGTTACTTATAGCTGTTAAAATTTCTATAGTAGATATAAAACCAAATAACTATTTCTTTTCTGTTTACAGGTACCTCATGTACTGGGTGGCAAAAACTGCTTAGCTCACTTTTTATCTGAAGCTGATTCTATGTTCCTTGTCAACAACCAAAAGGGTCTAGTCTATTGATCTCTATTCACTAAACCCCACACAGTAAGGATGTCAGATCAGATGTTGTGCATTCTTCATATCCTTGCCAGATGCAGCTCAAATAAACAACAATGAATTGGCCTAAACCATCTGGGTCTATGCTGAATACAAGACGGTTCCTAGTGGCAAAACTGTTTCCATTTGTCAGTACCTGTTGCTATCTGTAGTAAACATATTATGATCTAACTGCATGCAGTTAGTGAACTGGCCTAGTGTACTTACACCACACAACAGGTTAATTTTTAAAAAGCAGTGAAATAACTACAAGTTTATTATTACGATCATACACACACTTTCACACTTTGCTTTCCTTTTTTATAGCGCATTTTGTTCAGCCGTGTCATGTTAAACCATTTGGTGCAAAACTCTTGCTCTTGGTCTGGAAAATAAATGAAGTATTGGTCTTGGTCTTGACAGAAAAAGTCTCATTTACATCACTGAAAAAAAACAGAATCATCCAGATATACAGGGTGGTCCGAAAAGCGGAACCCCAGTTTTAATTTTATGATAACTTCTGTAAACGTAATCATTTTTTTACTGTTACAACAAGAAATGCATGACGCATAAAAGTAATGTAGAGTGCATAATAAAAGTTTAATACCACTCCAATACTCAAGTAGTGTAACAGCAAGAAAAGCATCGCCTCTGGACCTTCTTATCTTCAATCTGCTGTATCTTCAACAATCTCTCCAAGTCTTCAGTGTCATTGTGTTTGAAGTAAACGATCTTACTTCGACTTGCCTGGATACCTTTCTGTATTGCAAAGTGCACTCCCTCATCCCTAACAAATTTACACATTTAATCATAAACACATCAATGTCATCAATGTCACCGTCGGTACTGTTGCATTATAATTAACATGTACGTTTACTTGTGGCATGTATAATTATCTCAACAAGAAAACCGTGCAAAGAGCACGCAAAACCGCGTGATGCGTAATTTGTCAGTATCCGCAGTCAACACTGCTCTTTGGAACAGCCCGCCCCTCGGTACATGTTATTATTAGTCAGTAGATGGCATGACATCATCCCGCTGAAGCCGCTTTGTTGGGAATTTCCCAATCCAGTGGACTCAAAACATGCTGTCATTGCCTTATAATGAGGTGTTATGAATCGATCGCTGATGGCCATTTCACATTTAAAACATGCCATGGAACATTATCGCATTCGTAATCGATATCTGCAGTGCATGTTACAGACGTAACTGTTACAGCGTACTGTGGATGGGGTACGTACTATATAGTGCGTCTGATAATGTACCCATCGGTATCTAACCTGGAATTTCCCGCATCATAATATAGCTATTTTTAGTACGGAAATTTGAACAAGCGGAAATGACAGATGATGTACCACTCGAGTAAGTAACCGTTTCAGATATTGCAGGTTTCCTGAGAAAACGACCCCACCCCTATTCCACCTGAATTTTAGGGATGTTCGCTTTGGTCTAGTTTGGCGATGTTGTGGCTCCGAGGAGCGAAGACCCTAAGCTAATTATTCATGTAATTAATTTGGAACTAGTCCAACCTATATGCTCAGCGTACATCAACGTCACAGACGGACAGACAGACAGACAGACGGATGGACGACATACGATAGCAATATTAATATCTCGAGAGTTCTAATTTTGTATTTACTTTATATTAGTAACCGTGCAAGATTCGTTTTTTGACTTCAATTCTGCTCTATAAATGTGCAAAATAAACGATAAATGGACTAATGTCAGGCTAGTGAATATTCCACGTCATCATCCAGGCTAGTAGTTCTCTGCATTGAAACTGATTGTGAAAGGCCTTGCCGACAGATACAGTATCTGTCAACAATGGCTGAAAACTGTAAACACTAAACTGTACTATAAGTAAAAAAAAACACTCCATCACATCACCTAATACTAACTTGCGGTTCATTACCAGCATCATGGAGACTCCAACAACACACGTCATACAGCTAAGTACAGTTTACACTGATAGCACAATACTCCCAGAACTGTTATTAGATGAGACAACTAAGCACGAATTAAAACTCACACAAATATGACGTCACCACGTTTAGAATAAGCAGGAATAGCACTGGCGATTGTCGCAAATCCGTACGAGTATATTATAGCTTCTTCACAGTGCATGAACTCCTGCAGTCTTTCTTCAAGCTTCAAATGAACATCTGAAGCCAACACCGTCACCATCAGGCCTCACTCAACAGCCACATGACTCTAAAAGTGAACTAGAACACAACGCTAGAAAACCAAGTAAAATATAATAACTTTATCTAGTAAAAACTACCTGCATTGCAACTGATTAATAATAACACATGGTTAAATTGAATACTGTAGTCAGCAAAGATGTGATGTCCAATTATCCATGCACACAGAATCTTTCATTGTTATGCTACTTTCTGTGGACTCATTAGACTATAATCTGTTTGCTGCCTGAACTGCTGTGACAAGTTTTCATAATGCAATCTGACAAGTAAATACATCCACAATGTGACAAATGCCATCTCACCTACAGCCAAATAACTGTCCAAGCATCACTGTAGATGCATCTGTCAGCCACAATAACTCACTCAAATGTTTGACCTCACTGTGACCTTAACCTTGATCATTAGACCTTCAAAATCTAACAAGTTCAGCTGTACACACGACTACATCATCAACCAAACTTTGGCAAACTTCCATCCACTGGTTTGTATGATATCATACAAAAATGATGCACACACACACGGACGAACAGACACACTCATGGACGAACAACCCGAAAACATTATGGCTCCTCTGCACCCACTGGTGACTAGCAGAGGCATAAAAATGTCACTTAGGTATGCACACACATGGAATAAATAATACGACGTACTTATGTCACACATTAGCTGCCAGCAACAAAAAAAATTAAACAACTAATAACTAGATGGTCAGATCTCAAGCACAGCATCAAGCTCTGTATGACCTTTGACCTTTTGACTCCAAAACACAAGCAGTTCACCTGTGTCCCAAGATGCGCTAGTGACAAGTAAGGAAAAATCTGACAATGCATAACAGCAATATCGCAAAAACAAACTTCAAAACGGTATTTTTAGCATACTTGGTCATGCTGTGACCTTGATCTTTGACCTGCTGACCTCAACATCTAAACAGTTCACCTCTGTCCCATGCACTACTGACAAGTTTGAAAAAAATCCATCAACACATGCCAGAGATATTGTGGAAACAATACAATGAACAGACCTAAGATGGGACAGATGGACCACACAAAAACATAATACCTCCAGCACCACCTACCAGTGGCAGAGGCATAAAATGTGCGAATGTTCACACTGACCTACAGTTCCATAGAAACCCCTCGGACCACATGACCCAACTCCATACTTTCGCAGTGATTTCACAGCAGCTTCCTACATACAATGTCAAAGCACTGAAGGATCAACAGTAATCAGTAATGTAAATCGCATGTTTAGCAGATCTACTATGATACAGATATTCACAATGCTCTATTAAACAAAAAACGGAAACAAACGGAAGTTAACCATTAATAAACATCTGTCAAAAGTGGCATGCTGCTTATAATAATAAAAAAAACTAGCAACTTCTCTGGCTCTGTAACACACAAAGCCATTACCAGCGTTACATCAAAAAATAATGATATTGCAGCTCGCTTATACCAAAAGATTTATTATAGCAAAAATATGTCTCCATGCAGTAGCTATATCTGATAACAAAAGTGATCTGGAGATATGATAAACATCTTACCTCAATGTCAGTCCGTCCAGACATTCCCAGGAAATTCAGTGATGCAACATTGACACAAGTTTTTCCACAAACTTTAACATACTTTCCTATTTTTCTACACACAGTAATACAGATACTTTAACTACGTAATAAACTCCCATGCATCTGTCATTCTAAATCAGTTCAGTTCAGTGCAGTTCAGTTCATTACTCTCTCCAACAGACGTTCTCAGAGGCAGCACATACGCCTGGCAGAAAAGATGAGTTTTAGACCTGTTTAACTAACTGATGAGGAGCATATGTCAAGTGGGTTTCCAAGGAGATACACCTAAAAATGTCTTCCAACATCATTACGGGCTTCTCGCTGACAATAAATGGATTTAACATCTCTACAAAAATCACTCTGTTGTACATGCACCGTAAAAATGCCACTTTTATTTTAACTTATAACTGGTAAATACAGACCATTTCAGTAGTTCTTTTACTGCTGCATTCAGTAATAAACTGCCTTAAAAGCTAGAATAAATCTGCCACCTCGCCTACCACAAAACTTGCAAAATTTGAATGTTAACTGGACCACTTTTCATTCATTCCTAGATAGAATAATCTGCACAACATAATTTGGTTTAGGGTGATAAGCAGGTATCTCTTTTTGACAGATTTATTTTTAGCTTATTTTTATTGTTTTTTTTTCTGAGTGCTGCCAACATCATACTATGTCACAGCAATAGTGCTTGGCTGAATAATGAACAATGCATCATCAATACATCGATTGATCACTGTCACACACAACCCTCAGCAATGCATGCATGCTAAGAGCAGACATTATCAACACATGCTGTAAATTCATCTGCATACACAAACGAACATGAATCTAACATCTTTAATCATACTGACAGCAAAAACGATTCTGCACCAGGTGAACCTGGCTAAGCTGGTTCCCCCTCAAATGTGTTTACAGGCAGGTGGGCTTGCCATAAGGTATACAGCCTGTAACCCACCAATTTCAACTACCAAGGCAAAAGGGTTTTGGTGCAAAGAAAAACACAACAAAATCACCACATTAGATAATAATAATAATAACATGCTTTACTGATACAATGTAGATATAACACTACACTACAATGCAACATAACAACAGAACACAAGGAATCAGCCTTCGCACACGGGCTTTATGCCACATTTGAATCAAATAACTGCTGTAACACTCAAGTTTGTCAGATAGTGTGGAAAAAGATTTAAGGGGAAGTGATAAGTTTTATTCCAGCTTTCTCCACAGATCAATAAAAGTGGCACCTTTTTATGGCCCACTGTAATAAAATCTGTAACAATGGATATAATTTTGCCTTTACAGAAACAGTCTTCACAGGCCACAACTGGTATGTTGTTTCTCTACTACTAGTTTGAAAGGGTTTATGTTATACACTATAACACTAAAGCACAGAGCAGCAACTACCCACCCCTCTATTAGTCGCTTCTCCATATTCTGTAGAACTGGATGATTCTCATCAACATCTGGAACAAGTGGTTCAGGTTGCCATTCTTCAATTAACTCTTCCTTTTCCTACAAATACACAGCATGCACAATCACACGAACCCTAGCAACTGCACACAGCTGTAACTGTATGCTCATTAAATAGGCAATAGCTCTAATGATGCCAACCTTCCTGCACTTGTGTGACACACTGACTTATTAGCATATGATTCGTAACAATCAACAGTACTTACACTCCTACTGTCTGGTAGTGGTATGGCACACTGGCATTTATTTTGGAGGTGGTATGCCGTACTGGCAGTTCTTGTTGTCACAATGGCGGTAGGTTGTGCAGTGTGCAGCCTATGTGGATGATTTGTGAAAATGTAAAAAATACAAAATTGCTACACACTAGATGCATTTCTCCAGCTCCTCCAGCCCCACTAGTCAGCTGGGAAGGGGGATACCCCAACCTATTCCTCTCAAACTCGGCACCTCCAGCACCTCATCTGATGGTACTGACACTTCTTTTTCTACAAATTAAGCTATGGCCTGCAGCTTAACATCTTGATGAGTTCCATGGAAAATATCTAAAAAATAACATCTTTGGTCTAAAGTAGATCAACAAAAATTGCACTAGTACGCACAGATGAAGAAAGTGTGCATGACATCTGAACTGAACTGCAGTGCAGCTGGCAATGGTAAGCAAGTCCAGAAAAAGTTAATCTTATCAAGATGATAACACTAACATGCTCCAGAATATCGGCTGTAGAATATGCAGCTAAGATGCAGCAGTAATGCAGGAGAGCAATCTAAAGGAAAACGTACCTTTTCAGTCAATACAGTTCTCTCTGGCTTGTAGCTCTTCATAAAAAATAGCCGAATAATACACACAATGAGAACAGCTTCAAATAATAGATGGTAACTTGGTGCCTGTGATACAACAAACAAGATGTGTACTGACAAAAGATGAAAATATAACACCAAGCAACTCAAGATATGTACACAGTCCACTATTAACCTTCATCACTTTAGTGCAATATATATAATCTACATACAAGCGAGATCAACAACACAACAGAAATGTCTCAAGTGCCAAAAATATATGCAAAAACATAGTGTTGGGACGGTTACCGAACCGAAGCGAAACCGCAGTTTTAGGCGCCCTAATGGCCGGTTCGGTTTTGGCGGGTCAGCCTACATGGTGCTCGTTACTGTTAGAGTGTTTGTTACAGGCCTATAGTGATATTTT
>Ga0209679_1000939_pt1 | contig 11587 bp, 6 predicted proteins | sample WorMetHEROISLAND_4_FD_187408 | JGI IMG/M metagenome (GOLD analysis project Ga0209679, IMG submission 187408) | Marine gutless worms symbiont microbial communities from Max Planck institute for Marine Microbiology, Germany - Olavius sp. 2 HERON... ...
AGGAAGGGTAGTCGGCCTGTAACAAACCCCGGTCCAATTATCATCAGAGGTCTGCTTCAGAGGACTCGGCATAAACTACACCTTCTAGTAAACTGTTTCGTTTTATCATTTTACTTTTGCGTTTTAATCTTCAGTTCTGAGTAGTGTTTATACATGCATAAACTGTACCACAGAGACGGAACCAGGTCTCCAAGTCACCGGGTCAGCGATTTTGACCGGGTTGGATCACAGGTCAGTGTGTCAGACCCGGTGTTTGACCCGATTTTGACATGTGCATTTATCGTGGCACTGTTTTTACTCTGTTGAAACAATCTCGGTAAACTAACCTGCAGTTTTGGTTTTGGTTCGGTTCCCATCAAAACACCACTGGTTTACTTATTTCAGTTAGTGCCCATAATATTTACTTACTTACGTGCTTATTGTAGTTGTGACGTCATGACGTTTCTGGATTTGACGTCACTTAGGCTAGGTTTCGGTTTCCTGACAGGTAACTGATAAGTGCTATCGATACCGTTGTCCGGGTATTGTTTCAAAACACTCAACGACCGGGTCGGGTCGGGTTGGGTCACGGGTCAAAAATTCTGACCCAGTTCCATCTTTGCTGTACCGTGGTCTTGAAGTGCGTGCACTGCACATCAAGTAAAATCCTAGTGCTAGACAATGATGACGATGATGATGACGATGACAGTCCATGAACACAGGTTGCTTATAAACACAATAACAGTAATGCTGGTGGTAGTAGCAGTAGTAGTAGATCATGTCGGATAAATAACAGACATCTGATTTTGCCATCAGGCAATAACGAAAATATTCTGACGACAGTTGTGGTGGACATTTGGTTCACACAAGTTTCAAGAACATACATACCCATTATCACACAAATATCTTTTTTATGTTAATACCATGACGAAAAGATCAGATGCCTCTTTTTTATGTGGACAGCCTGCACTGCAGTAACAAAAGTACTGTACAAAATAATATGTATCTGTACAGTACCAGCAAGTGAGGATTATCAAACAATGAATCAATCGGTATTTTTAGAGTGACAAAAGTAACATAGCTTTCTCAAGGTCTGCTGTTTATACACAAGTCGAGTCGGATGAGGAGGTAAAGATACGATGTTTCGGAAAGCAGTTTTGAGACGATGTTAACCCTTCCCCCAATGTCAAGTCTGCTATTGCTTCTCACGCATTCCGGGCCGCTGCTCCAAAACTGTGGAACAATTTAACGTCTTTTGTAAAATCTAGCTGTTCTTATGATGTTTTAAACACAGACTCAAAAGTTATTTATTTGCTCAAGTTTTTAACTAGCCACCTGTGAATAGTAGTCGGCAGATGCATTCAGCGAATTTACTTTGCGCCTTAAATACTTGTAGTGTATTGTAAGATCAACAGAGACTGAGACAATGTCATCTCATCTAGCAGAGCATTCCAGACACGGCGGCCAGTAAATGAGAAACCCACTTACTGAATGCAGTGGTTAAATTACTCAAAAGCAGGTGGTGGAACTGTACATTTCCTCCACTCCCTTTACCTCCCCTCCCCTCCCTTTCCCTTCCTTCCCCTCCGCTCCCCTTCTCTCCCTCCCCTTAGAAGTAGGCCCCTTAAATCCAGCTGTAAGTTCCTCCAGCGCCCAGCCGAAATAGAATTTGGCAAATTTAAGCATTAAAATCTGACCTCTGGTGGCAACAATTGTAATGATTTTCCTGACAATCAACTAAACATAAATACAGTGTGGACCATCAAGGCATCGCCAGGTGGTGGAGTGACAATTTTAGGTGGTGGAACGGCAATTTCAGGTAGTGGAACACCAGACACAGGTTGCGGAACGCCATTCCGGCCCATTCTGGCTGAATTTAACCACTGACTGAATGTCAAGAGCTTGATTGGTGGCGTAACTTCGCGTAAGGATAATAGTACCACATGATCAGTAAAGTAGATTAATAAATGTTAGCAGCATATTCACAAAAATCATCCTAGAATCACACAGCAATCATCGGGTATCAGTCATCCAGCCCGAGTTGACTCAGCGGCATATGAAGCCAGCGGGCATGCAGCTGATACAGATGTCTTGCTGCTTGGTCACTAATGCCCAGCGCTACATTGATTGGTCGAGTTCCGTGTTCAGAGCACAGTGACAGAGTAGACACGGCGTAATATGTTGACATCACGTCTGTCTCACACAAACACAAACACATGGATATTTTTTGCTCACAGAGATGCTACTAGGTATTAATTACTGCCGTATCCCAGTCACGCTACTGTGAATTATATAACGCAAACCATCAGTCAATAGATTATGCACATCAGTGAGTCAGCCAACTGTCTAGTTGCCTGAGTCACTGATGTGCATAATCTATTGACTGATGGTTTGCGTTATATTATTCACAGTAGCGTGACTGGGATACGACAGTAATTAATACCTAGTAGCATCTCTGTCAGCAAAAAATATCCATGTGTTTGCAACCCAGCATGTAAAACTGACATTTTCAGATGGCTATTGAAAACATATGCGTTTTGTCCAGTATCAATGTATTGCAGCACGCTAGACACACTTACATGAGGCACTGTATAAATCTGTTTTACTAACTTACTTACTTTGTGGCCACATCATCCTTCGACCCAAAAGGTTTTGTAAGCATCACGATATGAAAGCTAACGAATAAGGTACATATAGTCTTCACAGTGCATGCAAGCACTGTCATACAACCAAGCCGACTGCAATCTAAACGCAATTTAGATTAAACTAAATGCAATTAAATTATCTGACATTCAGTGACAGCTACAGCCTGTCAATTATTATCTGTGAACTGACAGCTGACAGCAAGACAAAAACTAGAAAAAGTTGCACTCGACGGTAGCGTCGAGTGCTGTGCGCCTCCGCCACGATGGCGTGACCTTGAACTTTGACCTTTTGACCCAAAAACGTAATCAGGTTCATCTCTGTCCCGAGATGCACCAGTGACAAAAGTTTGGCGAAAATCCGTCAACAGACACTGGAGATATCGTAGAAACATCAAAATCTGGGATGTATTCGGTCATGCTGTGACCTTGACCTTTGACCTTTTGACCCCAAAATCTAATCAGTTCATCTCCGTCCCGAGATGCACCAGTGACAAAAGTTTGGCGAAAATCCGTCAACAGATACTGGAGATATCGCGGAAACATAAAACTGCCACGTGAATCATGGACGCACGGACGCACGCACGGACGGACGCACGCACGGACGGACGACCCGAAAACATATAGCCTCCGCCGGCGCCTACCGGCGGCGGAGGCTTAAAGATGTTTGCTCTAGTAATCAAGACAGCATGCCATGTGTTGAAATATATGCACAAATCGAGACATTCTGCACAAACAGAAAACATATATGACTACTGTCATCACGAGACAGAAGGACAGTAGAAGACAGTAAAAATCTGCAGATTTCCATAATTCTACGGCGGATTTGATTCGTTGATTATACTAGGCAATGCTATACCTGAAACTGCATGAAAACAAAGAGAGAATTAATACACAATACTGACAGTCATACCTGGAGATCCATCAGGTACTGTGACAAACCCGCCAGTGTTTTCTGACTGTACTGACAATAGCAAATTCCTCCACGTTTGTACAGCAGTTTGATGCAGACCAGCAAATCCAAGCATCTTCACAAATGCATGCATATATTCATTATTACGCGTAATTCACGTCCACGATATTGGTGGAAATTTTGTAAAAGAATATAAATAAAAACATAAACAGAAAAGTTTTATTAATTACGAAAACAAGCACTTGGCAAAGTGGCAGCACACTAACAGTTAACGTGGCCGAGATGCAGAAGACTGAGCAGCAGTCCAGTGGCTTGCTAGTGTGACTGACACAGAACTGACGAACGAGTTGTACATCACTGACTGTCAGCAAGCTCCGCAACCGATGTAATAACAGCAGTGACGCAACAGCACAGTATGTCGCACCAACTACAGCAACCGATAACAATGAATGAGATAATTACAGACAGCACATTGACCATAATGACTGCTAAATATTACTAATGCCTGGTTTCCACCATTCCGTTGCCGTTCTTCCGTTGCCGTTTCGCTGTTCCCATTAAGCCATTGCCATTTCCGTACACCATTGCCGTTGCCGTATGCCTTGGTTCATCGGCGTCGATAATTGGCTGGACAGCTACGGAATGGAACAATGGAAAAAACAGAACTCGATCCTATTTCAACAGAGGAATGGTTACGGCAGCTTTTTGTCGTTTATGGCAACGGAAGAACGGCAATGGAATGGTGGAAACCAGGCATAACACATAAACATCACTGAACAACACCTCATCACTGTGGTTGCTGCTACGGCTGCTGCAACTGCTGTTGCTACTACTACTTTCTAATTCATTAACCAGCCAATTTTCCCAGAGTTAGTCCCATACAGGTAAGTCACCCAAAAGGGAACTTTGGGAACTGCAGGAGCAGTGCTTTTTACAAGATGGATATTATCAAACTAACAAAACTAACTAACTTGCACAATATAACATACTAATATAATACACTAGAAACTGCAGTGAATGTCCAAAGCCCCCTGCAACTGTCGGCATAGAGTAGTTACATATCCAATACAGCAAAAATAGCTAAAGCCTACAGCTTCTGTGCAACAATAAAAAACAGTGTTGCCTCCTGCTGAATGCAGTTGAATAGCATGCCCACCGACTCAGTACTGGTTCTGATATATAGGATAACTGGTCAACTTCTCACGTTAAGAGCTTAGAAATGGTACAATCCCTAAAAAGCTCACCAAGAAAAGGCACCTCTTTGGCATGTCTTCAACTATATAAAATGAATCTGATCACCCCAAAACGTATATCCTGTACATTAGCATCCATAAAAGAAAGGTACACAAAACCACAGTTTTTACAGTTTTTTTGCAGAAGCACGCCAAATTCCAAATCTGGGCTTCAACATTAATCTAGATCTTCTAAACTGACGTGTTCTTGCCAAGTTTGGTGAAAATTGGTGAAGGGAAGTGACCAAAATGATGTGACGTACACCTTAACAAATCCTGGCTCACACGGCCTCTCCGATTCACTAGGCAGAAACACTGCAGCGATTCTGCCTAAAATTTTACCTGCTCACTCTTTTCTGACCCGCATCCATATGCCAAGTTTCATCCAAATCAATCCAGTTTCTGAGGAGATACAAAGGCATCTTGCCAACAAATATAAATGTTATTAACAACCGGCCTGTATTCAGCTTGATACCACAAGTTTCTTTCCTATACCACAAACTAACACAGCAATATGCTAGTCATGCAGGAGAAAAGTAGTGAAACACGTAGTTACAAACCATCGGCCTCCAGGCCAGGTGCATAACCAAAGCCACCTTCAGCTGACTGATACATACAGAAAACACAATGAACACAAACGTATAGAACACACATACATATTTAACCCTTCTAACCTTATTATTACTGCTAAATCATACCTTCTGCCTGCATCCCATGTGATTCTAGATGACAATAATTGACATTTTATAGTAATACCCCATGCAATATCTATGATCATCATAATTAGCCGTAGATGAACTTACTATTTCACCTGCTACCCAGGTGCAATACAGCATCTGCAAACAAATGACGGGCTTGTCTTATACAAACTTTCCTTCACTCTGCTACATCACTTATGAATCCACTTACAGCAATCTGCGCACAACAGCCAATTCCTTTCTTACATATGCTACAAGACCATTTATCTTTCTTCTCTGCCATATCTGTTCTGGTACAGCCATTTTCCCATTATTCACCTTCTGTAACTTCTATTCCACATCTCCATTTTACAGTCATATCACTTAGACTCGATCCTCAATCTCAGCCACTCAAGATCAAATTATCCACACACAATAACTTTCACGCCAAAACCTAGTAATAATCTCCATTATTATCACAAACTGTATTCACTACCACAAGCAGCACATGACTATACAACATACAGACACTACACACGCTCACTAACAGGCAACAACTTTGATATTGCAAAAGAACAGCGTGAAATTGATAGTGACAATGTGCAAGATCACAACATGCAGCCTTGAGGCAAGTTATTACTGACGGAGCTTAGCTTTCATTGAAAGCTAAGCTCCGTCAGTAATAACTTGCCTCAAGGCTGCATGTTATGATCTTGCACATTGTCACTATCAATTTCATGCTGTTCTCTTGCAATATCAAAGTTGTTGCATGTTAGTGAGGGTGTCTTTCATCTGCAATTCTACATTTGCGTCAATGCTCCATTCACTGACTCTCAGCAGAACTTTCAGAAATTTCAACTGTATATCTGCTACAACTTTTGATCTTTGTTTAAATGACCAATTACCTACACGGTTACTCCAGGTTAGGCCGGGTTCCTTCCCAAAGAATTGGGAATTGTTGGAGCAAGGCAATTTCTCTGTGGAATTGTATGAATCTGGTGTGTGTCGAGTCTAGTAATAAATTCACGATTTCACAGAGGATACAACTCGCTGCTGACAGCAAAGTAAGCACACAATACTTTGTTTAATAACAAACATGCCACAGTAACTGTGCACACAACTGACCAGGCAGGATTTGATGAACAATAACAAATGATCGACGTCAATACTGGAGAAGTCTTGTAGTATGTATGCGATGCAGACAGCGTGATACACCGACCTCACATTCGCTTTATAACTCCCCGAGCTTAAAATACACAACAGAACAGAACATTTATTGGAGTACAGCAGCCAGAAAGCTGGAATAAAATGTCAAATTCAACAGAAGACTGATTATAGAGTCAGATGAGACTAAAAAAATATACACAAATTAATCAAAATTAAATTATACAGTGCTGCATAATTACCAGAACCTCTAGCTTTCATCAGTATAACTCTGCTAATATACATTATTTCTAGATGAAAACTTTCACCAATATAGCTGAGATAATGTGCACAAAATTTACTGAAAACAGACTGCCAGTGCACCTCCCTTACCTTGTAATGACTGTATCAACATGAATCATCTATGCAGGTTTTTATCACATTATGATGAATTATAATTACTGGAAACATTGAATCATTATTGTTTAACTGTTATAGTAAACAGTAAATTTCATGAAATGTTATGTAATAGCACAGCAACCTATGCTGTGTCAAATGTAGCAGAAATTTTACGTTTTATCGCACCCTGAGATAAGACTTGCCTCATCAAATAAATCCAGTGCACGCTAAATTTAATGCAAACTGACGGTCGTTTGATTGACAACGTCTCATCAATTTTCTTTATTATAGCCTCTTTAGTCCACTTAACAACCACAGGTTTGTACAGAACTCTGACAGAAAACACTTTGCTCCGTATCATTTTTTTTTCAAAAATTTTATCATCACTTTGTCTATCGTGGCAAAAACCATATTGTAGTAACACAAACATCTGCGTCAAGAACGACGTCACATTAATGCAATTCCTTCAAGGTAAAGGAAGAATACTAGCGGTCAGTTTTAGGTGAATTATGTGTATCATTATCTCAGCTATATTCCCAAAAATTTTAGTTTAGAAATAGCATACCCTAGCAGAGTTATGCCAATGAAAGCTAGGAGTTCTGGTAATTATGGTACACCGTGTAGTAAAACAGCTGCCAAGCAGCTAAAAGTACATAAACGAATGTATACAAATATCAGCGATAATCTTGAAATTAGTGAGAAGCCCGGCACGTCAAGAAACTAGTATTTGCTGCATTACGTTCAGCAAAATATACATTTTACTTAGGTTTATAGTGTCTTTTTTGTTTTTTTCCTACTAACTTAAGTTTCAGTCAATCAATCAATCAATCAAAAATGCCTAAGTAGCCGAGCTACTTCAAAATTAAACAGAATATCAGTGAAAACCAGTTAAACAGTTAAAGAGTCCAAAAGATGATAGTTCACATGGTGAGGTCTGGATGTGACTTTACAAAGAGCCAGGTTTCAAAATGATGACAGAAAGTCATCAGTGACTTAGCTGACATCATCTCCTCCAGCAAGGCACATCCCAGACACGGGGATCAGCAATCATGAAAGCCTGGTTAGAGACAACTGATACCAGCAGAGCACAATGTACGTCGGCCAGGTAAATTGGCAACCGGAATGAGCGTCCCCAAGTATCATGGTGTACATCAGCATGACGATTTTACATTAGATCCATTACGGAATGTGCAGCCAGCGAAGGCTAACGAGTGCATCATGTATGTATACAACGTACGCATAAAAACTAGAGCGTCAGTAATCAATGCCACAGTACACGAGCATTCACTGACAGCATATCAAAGACGGTCAAAGAAACTTCCACACATCTGACTTACCGTGGTCCAAGCAACACAGCTGACTGCAACTATCGGACATTGGCGTAAAAATATTCCAATGCAGTTAAAACGAAGATTACTTCACATGACATTAACAATTACAGCTGAAAACTGCAAACACCGACCTGTCATCCAGTCCGTGTAGACACTGCAATGCCTGACTAACTGCCTGTCGATCAACATTGGACAGATCATCTCCAAGTACCAGCAGACTGCACAATGACGAATACAGCCGAGTAACACAGCTACCATCTGCTGGCTACAATGCAAAAACCAACATAATTATCAACATAAATATAACAACTGCTTCAATGACTACAAATGACTACACCAATCGGAAACTGTTACTCTACAGGATTTCTGATCAGCAACCCAAATGACATTTTAGTAACTTATCGCTAACTGAACGACGAAAAAGTGACAAAATCAACCAAAACAAGAAAATGGCGAACACGACAACTATTTGACGAATTGCTCAGTTACTGGAAGGCAAAAAATCTGGGCATAACCTAAATTAAGAACCAGCAACCAGTTTTAAAAGAACTGCTACAATACTTACAGTTCACACAATCACAAGTTCATGTTAAAACTGCAGATCAAATGAACATGTTTCACACGTGTAGAGTGATAACAAAAAGACACGCAAGTCTTGTACTATCAAAATCCTTCCCAAATTATTTTCTGAAATAAATTCACCGAAAGTTAAGCAGTTCTCCAAAATGACTGAATAAGTAGCTTCTTAATAGCACATTAGCAAGAGAGGCTATTCTGTGTCATAAGACTTATCTGTCAAATTCTTTGGGCATTAGAGACCAGTTTCCCTTGCAGATACCCAATCACGAGCACATAACCACTGGACATTGGACTTGATGCTTCAATAACGACAGATTAGCATCCGTACCAGCAATGGGCAGCTGGAACACGACGACGTGCATATAACTAACGATTCTTGACAACTGTTGCATTCTGTCGAGTCTGCAAGCAGATCGTCACAAAATACAAACAACTGCAATCCATCGACATATTCGACCACCGTCTGTTCCATTTATTGTGGCTATCTTACAAGGATATTTTATTTATTTCTCCATTTATGTGAGCAAAACTATCCATAAAATAAAAATTTGCAAGTAAATTAAAATTTAAAGAATACACCATAAAAGGGTTATAAAAATACAACTGGGCAGTAATACGCTCTGTGTAAATGCTATACGATTGTTTGTATGAAAGAAAATATCACCACATATGCTCTACTTTTCTATTCCGTTAACTAACTGGTCAATTTTTTCACAGATACTTTCGGGAATATTGGAAGTATTGTAGCTGTCTTTTCTACAGGGTGGATGCCCTTCCAACTGCTGCAACAGTCCAAACAACAGCATCAAAGAGCTGAATGGTTCAGAACCAAAAACACAAATTAGTAGCAGATACTCACCTGCAGCTGTACTGTTGCACTGTTGTGAAAACAGCCAGTCAATTAATGACTGGCGTTCAGATCTAAAGACATCGAGGCAGTCAAGTATGTCCAGACCACACAGGCTGCAGTAGGCTCTCATCAAACTGCAAGCACAGACTAATATTAAGCAATGCAGACTGCCAACAATTTGTATAACACAACAAACAGTTGGAGAAAAAGTTTCAAGGTTCCAGGGTGGCTTGGCGGCATAACGGTTAGGGCGTCGGGTTCAATTCCAAGTCGGACTGCTATCAAGCTAACTAGGTCAACTCAGCCTTCCATCCCTCTGGGGTAAATAGAGCATCGGCCTAACTGGCCGGGGTTAAGGCGGTTAACGCTTTCACTTGTGTCGGGTAGCAGGTACACTGTGTGATCCCAAATGGCAAGTGACGCCCCGTAGCTCTGAGATGGTTTTCCATGAAGAGCTACACACAGCTTTAACACTCAACACGATAATGTTGGAGAAGTGTCTATCAAAGAGCAGTAGGTTCTTGGTATTAGACAGTGTGACAGAGTTGCTATTACTGCCCCATCATGCCTTTTCTTTAAACTAGAGCTCTAGTAACCATTTATGACTGAGTAACCTACAGCCACTACCAGTCTACTTTCAATTTTTGTTTAACCAGCTAGTTTTCTAGAATTACTCCAGCTTAGGCCGGGTCCCTCAGAAGTTGGAAGTTGTTGTGGTAGGACTTATTACAGGCCCGATGTCATTCCTCTCAAAGCATTAAACTGTAACTACTTTGACTATAATTGAAACTGAGGCTCTGCAGTAGCAAGCGACAGCAATATGGACAAATGGAGAGCAATCTGCTCTGTGTAAATGCTATACTGCTGGTTTTCAGACGTGATTATTTGTATGGAAGAAAATATCACCACAAATGCTCTACTTTTCTATTCTGTTAATTAACTGACCAGTGTATGTCACTATTCACTAGGGGGCGGGTATTCCACTGCACTGAAACGAATTACATGTATGCCTTGCTCAACCAGTCAAAAATCTGCATCGGTATGAATCACTTTATGTTACTTACTACACTGACAAAAACTTGACACAGACTCAAAAAACATTCACAGAACTTACTGTACCTGCAGTATGGTCAGGCCATACCAACAGTTTACCTGCGTTGATTGGTGGTCCCCCAAAGGAGACCTATGGAGATTACTGGAGCACTATTACAGGCCAGCTGCCCTTTCGGACACCCAAACAGCAGTATCAACGCACGTAAAGCAATTAAATATCACAGAAATAAGCACAAGTAACCCACGTGGATGAGTCTTTAGTTCTGCGCTGCTCAGTCAACGTTGTGACACATCTTTGTAAAAATGCTGCGTGTCTGTCACGGAAAAAATCAGGCTGTGGACAAAGCTGAAGCGAAGTCCAAGATTTGTGAATCTCCGCCAGTTTATCAGCAGCTCGCTGACTGACGCTGAGCGCAGCACACATTGACCGCAGGCCAACTTCGTTCATCAATGATAAGCCACAGACGCCGAAATAAGCATGAAGAGCATCTACCGACAACATACAGCGAAGATTTAGCCAAACATTCTAAATGAATGACATAAATACCTGTAACGGGGGACCATTACAGAGTAGTAATGTAACTCTCCCCTCCTCACTGTAACAGTCTTTTGTCATGCTTCACCAATGGTGTGGAATAGTCTTCCTCAGTCTATCATTTCTGACTTATCTGTTACTACTAGTGCATTTAAAAATAGGCTTAAATCTGCTCTGTATGGTTATGCCTTCTTGCAGTGGCACATGACTTTCCCACACTTGCAATTCTTCACTGTTACAGTGAATAAATGTAA